>Ga0179593_1735845_pt1 | contig 14036 bp, 19 predicted proteins | sample CZODoug2_1_08_16_FD_185931 | JGI IMG/M metagenome (GOLD analysis project Ga0179593, IMG submission 185931) | Vadose zone soil fungal communities from Angelo Coast Range Reserve, California, USA - CZODoug2_1_08_16fungal (PacBio error correction) | ecosystem: Environmental > Terrestrial > Soil >...
TTTTGCCGAGCGAAGCAGGAAGAGAGGGGGAGGGAGTCGAGCTTTTCGTATTGGGAAAAAAAAAACATTGATGATCATGCTAGCCAAGATGCCTTGCATTGCAATCAAACTGATAGCCAAAAAACGGTCCGGGCGATGAGCATGTGCCAGCGTGCGCCACGGAGGAAGCCTGCGTCTCCGCGACAGCCCACCCAAAAGGGCTCAAAGCACGCCACGGATCGCGCCGCGAGCGACGAACCTCCAACACGCGGCCGAGCTCCCCGCGCCGGGAAAAAAAAAATCCGACCGTGCCTAGAAGTGAAAGAAAAGGAGAAAAACGGGATCGGCAAACCTTCCAGATGTCGAGCCTTGGATAGGATGCGTCAAAAAGGAAAAAAAACCATGGTTCTTCTGCTCGAATCAGGGAAAAGAGTCGAACAGTCCGGAAGGGGAAAAGTCAAAGCTCGCCATCTAGATTTCCAGTAGCTGGATTAAGGGAATAGCCGTCGCGCGCGGGCGAAAGGAAAAAAGTGAAATGGCCTGGCACATATCCGGCCTCGGGAAAGGGAAAAAACGAGGGTGATGAAGCCCCGAGAATTTCCGCGAGGAAGCGCCGCTTCTGGGGAAAAAAAAAAAGAAAGGCCGACAATCGACGGCAACGAGCAAGTTGCCGGGATTGTCATGTTCGGAAGAAGCGCAGCGCGTGCGCAGTAAACTCGGATCACATGCTCCAAGAAGGAAAAATGAGCGTGCGCAAGACCGCATGAATTCGCGGTCGATCCCTTCAAAAAAAAGAGGGTGCGGTGACCAATCAGGCACGGGGGAGCAAAGTAATGATAGTCCGCGTGGTTCTCTCTCCGAAAAAAGCTCCCAGCCGCAGAATAAGAAACGGAAACCCGCACGACACTCGTGTTTATGACTTCGACAGCCGCAGACGCCCTTCCCCCCCGGCAAACCACAGGGCGGGGACCGCGTTATGGTCCGACAAAGAGGACATCGCCGAGGGTAGCACCCCCCCAAGCAAAAGACGGCTACTCTTGGTCCTGAGAAAACAAGAAAGCACCTGCGCTACGCCGTTTGCGTTCGGTCCTCGGGAAAGATGCCCTGGAATCGAGGAGGGAGAGGCCGGCCCGAATCTCGCAAATGATGGAGGAAAAATTGTCTCTATACTTCTGAAGGAGGAAGCCGGTCCTTCTTCTTTCCAGAGAGAGCGAACAGAAGGACGACCACCGTCGGGCCGGCGGCGAAAGGGGGAGGCCTGTCCTATCCGCTTCCAGGAAAGAGGAAAGAAAGATTGGGCCGCGGGGCGCTCTATCAGCAAGGGCGATGGACATCGCGAGGGGTGGAAAAAAAGCGGCGGCACCATGCTCGGATCGACGAAAAAAATTCGCGCTCTAACACTAACGGAGGAAAAGAAGAGATGTGGGGTATTGCAGAAATCACAAAAGACCAGCCTGAAGAAAAAGAAGCCCGTGAGGCTTTTCCAGCCGACGCGGGAGGAAGCAGGGAGGGGAGGCTTCTTTTTAATTTACAAAAAAAGAGGGAGGATAGATTCGGCGTCGCCAGCGCTGCATGAGGGGCGGTTTCACCAGATCCGGTCCATTCCTGGAACGAAAGAAAACACAGGGATAGCCGCCGAAAAGGAGAACTCGAAACGCTTCGTTGAGGGCAGGGAAAGCGTCACTTTCGGATTGCCTAAAAAGGGGCCCTCGAAATGTGCGGTGTCGGGAAGCGCCTTCGGCAAAATAGACGAACGACAACGCTCGTCTATATGAAAAAAAAAGGGACGACAAGCGAAGCATCGCGTTGGGTCAACCGAAAAAAAGCACCCTTTGCGGCGCGGAAAAAAAGCCGGCGACGTCGAGCAGCGCAAACGGCGGCGCTAAAAAGGAGTGAGCGCGTTGATCATGAAAGACCCGCCTCCATCAGAAGACAGGTCGTAACGAGAGCCAAAATGAAACACAGCATCACCACGTCTGCTGTCGCCAGGAAGAAAGGCCTGAAATGCGTGGTGTCATGATCAAGGGATTTACGCCCTTTCACAAGAGATAGGAGAAACGCAATGCGCGAAGGACATGATCGCCCCAAAGTGTAAGCGGGTGTGCGAAAAAGAAGAAGATTTGGAGCGCATCGGACGAAAAAAAGGGTGTGATAGAAAAAAAGGCCCATCCATGCCCCGATAAAGAGAGACACGGCCGGCCGCTGCCTGCATGGGATCCAAAATTGTGTTGAAGGCGAAAGGACCTGCGGTTTCCGTTCAAAAGGGGTGCGCGCTAACCAGGGAGAGAACGGTCTCGTCCGCGCGAAGAGGGGCCGATCTGCCTCGGGCACGTAGGGGATTGCAGGGCCATGGGCTCTTCCGCGTGTATCAAGGATACTAGGCTCCCGGGCAAATTTCCACATCCTTAGGTCCCCCTCTCATTTTGGGGTGACACAGGTTCCTCGGGCGCGGGGGTGGGGGACATCTCAAAAAGGGGAAAGGAAAAGGATGGAGGATATAGGAAGGGTCATGCAGCAAGAGCGATGGGTGGGAAAGGGGTCCAGCGCTGCTCGTTTTTCTTCCCCTAACCCGGGAAGAAAATTCATGCGAGGATCTGCGCGGAAGAAACAAGAAGACCGGCCTGAAAGGCAAAGCTGGTTCGCTGTTCCTCAAAGGGGAAGGTACCGCGCGCATCTGTCGCCCAGAAATGGGCCCGGAAAAAAAAAAAAAAAGGGGATCCGACAGATCATAAAGACGTCTGGTCTTAGCTATTCACCGGGGAGGGAAAATAAGGCCGGTCTGCTCGTCGCTGCGGGACATCGTCAGAAAAGAAAACTCAGCTATTTCCGCACTTCGTTCAGGTCTTGATCGCGAAAAGAAAAAGAAAAGTGGGAATTGTGCGGCGATTTACCCAGAACGGAAAATTCTGGTGCCCGAAGATAATCTCATTACTGCCGAGGAAAAAAAGAAGCAGCCTCCGAATTAAAAATCCACGAAAAAGAGTGAGCAGTGCCGAAAAGAACAGCCGCTTTAGCGGGAAAAAAGATACCCTGCATTTCGGCTCAGCTGAGCGGAAAAAAGGGGGTGGCTGTCTCGTCTCAACGCCCTCCGCGGGGGGAGGGCATGTGGCGAGCTTTGCGATATTGAAATTGGACACTTCTGGATTCGCCGTAAAAAGGACGAGCAGCGTTCGATTTTTTATCTGTCGAACTTAAAAGCTGCAGAGAGAAGGCCGGAAAAATCGTCGATCATCCAAAGATAGATGCTCGCAGGGAAGGGAAAGAGATGCACTCTCTGAGCTATCTGCAGCGTTTCCCGTTCGAAAGATAAGGCGGGAGTTCGTGAACGACCTGGGATGAGCCGGAGCGGCGCCATCTTGAATATCTCAGCCTCTCAGGAAAAGGGCGAGTTCGTTGAGAAAAGAGGATGAGTACGCTCAGGCTCGCCGCAATTCAGGGTTATCGAAGGCGGAGCTAAAGTCTGCTGTTTCTGTGGGAGGGAAGGAAAAAGGAAGGGGCCTATTCAGGAGCGATCTGTGACCAAAAAAGGAAATAAATTAGGGGAATTCGGTCACAGAAGGTTGAGAGGAGAACATTCCACTGCAACCCCAAAAAAAGAGGAAGGGGACTGGACATTTTTTGCCTTCGCGATCATAGACCGGAAAAAGTGGGAAATAAGATGGGAGAGGAGGGGGTCCTGACTATGATCCAGACGGCCTTGATTGCCTGAGGGAGAGGTCTAGATACCCATCCTTAGTCATGATATAATTAAAAGTGTGGTGGGAAAGCGTCTCTTCCAATCTTCGGGCGAAAGGGAAATGGGGAATGGAATAGTAGATTTTTCTATCCCTGCTACCAGACAAAAGTGGAAAAAGAAGAAGGACCAGAAGGGGTCGTCTTTGTTTGCTGCATTGATCCTCAACATAGAGGTGGGCGGGTGGCCGATCGGTTCAGGGGGTCTTATCATCTGCTAGGGAGGGGGAATAGGGGATTGGGCGGGCAATTACTTCATAGTAGAAAAAGCGTTGAAGAGGAAAGAGCCCCGATGGGGGGGGGGGGGGGGGGGGGGGGGGGGGGGAACACCACATTATCGTGCGCGCGAGAAAGGGGGAAAATTTGGCGCGCCTTCTCATCCTCACAATTAAAAAAGAAAGACATTCCCAGATCATCAAGGAAGAGGCAGATCGGCCAAGCATTCACTGGAAAGGGGAAAAGGGTAAAGGTCTGGCCTGGGAGAAAGAGCCCGCGCAAAAGGACATCTGGCACGGAAACCTCGGGGGCTCCGCCTTCACAATTTTTGGGGGGAAAGAAAGGGCCCGCGGCGGACTGTCCCCTCGACTGGGGCGGGAGGGGATGGGAGGTAACACGGGTCGCTATCAGGGACTGTTTTTCTTCCGATTGTCGCTAGAAGGATAAGGGTGGTGCGCATGGATCTTATCGCCAAAAAGCTTACACTTTGCGATCATGCAAAGGGGGGATAGAGAATTGCGGGCGGCGAGGGGAGAGTGTTAATTTCTTAAGACATGGGGGGGAAAAATGGAGGAGTCAGGGACGTACCGTTTGGGCAGACAGCAAGCTGGGGGGGTGGTAACAGCGTCATCTGCGTTACGACCTGATGAACGAGGGAGGGAAGGATCATATCAAAGGAGAGAGGACAGCGGACGCCGTTTGCGCTGCGACGAACGTCACCGGAGAGGAAAGGAAGGGGAGTTCCGCGCCGCCAAGGGCGGCGAAGAAAAAGGCGACATCAATTAAGAGAAAAGGAGACGCGCGCCGCTGCGTCTGGGGGGAAAAAAAAACCAAAAAAACCAAAAAAACAAACACCAAAAAAAAAATCAAAAAAAAAACCAAAGGGTCCGGGGGGCAACCAAACACAGAATGGGACCCGAAAAAACCAAAAAAAAAAAACCAAAAACCGAGAAATTTAGGGCCCACAGAAAAGACCGTGGGGTCCGTCTCTAGTTCAATCCGAGGCTTTCTGAAAAGGAGGGGGGGGGGGAAAGGCTACACATCTCTTCTTCACTCCGCAAGGGAGCGCTCAACGAAGAAGGGGGAAAAAGAAAGCGGCCGATTACGGTTTTTTTAGTTCTCAGAAAGTCGGTGAAGTGGGGAAGAGGGGCGGGACCGGGGATGGTGACGTACTGTTTTTGTTCAAAGGGGGGGCCGCTCTTCCGGGCCGGAAAGGGGGGAAAAGAGAAGAACCTTGTGGAATCGCTCAATGAAGGTTCCAGGGGAGAGGAAAAATGGAAAAAGAATGCCGGCGGCTTCTCAAAAAAGCACGGGCGGTATCGTGGCGGGGAAGGGAAAGGGAGGTCTGCCTTACCCACATCGCGCATCCGAAAAGGGAGGGGGGAGAGGGGAGAGAAAAGGCGTGTTTGGCGTCGGTATGGTGCCGTCCCCAAAAAAAAAAACCCCCCCGCGCAAAACGAAATCTTATCGAGCGAATCCCGGTCCGCGAACTGGAGAGTGGGAAGCCTGCTACGGACAAAAAAAAAAGAGAGGGGACGTTTCTGGAAGACACCCGGCCTGCTACGTGTGTAGGGAGAGGGGAGGAGATCTGGAAACCTGCATGACCGTCTGCCGCCGTTCTGACAGCGGAAGAAAGAGAATCGCTGAACGCCCGTGTCAAATTCGGGCCGGCCTGGAGGAAAAAGGGAAAGGGGCATGTTCGATACCGAACGCAACGTCTTAATCCGTTGCCACCCGAAAAGAAAAGGCAAAAAAGGGCGGTACAGAGCGCTCCGCCGCGACCTCGGGGAGAACCAATCAACAGCGCGAAGCCTCATTCTTCTTATCGCGGAGGGGAAGGAAAAAGATGTAGAAGCAGCGGTTTGCTATGGAGATGGAAGTCGGGCGCAAGAAAGAACAATGGACGATATTCTTATAACAAAAAGACACGGAGCCGTTCCCAAGACGGGAAGACCACGACATAATTTTTCGTACTATGCCCGAAAGGGCAGGAAGGAGACTGAGCTATCATTCTCTATCCACGCGGTGCCCGAACTAGGGGGGTGGGGGGAGGGGAGAAGAGTTTTCCTCTCCACTCGAGTCAGATCGGAGGAAGGGGAAGACTGAATCCCGTCAACCTAGAAACCTTCCTCCTCGGGAAGGAAGGGAGAAGGAAGGGGCGGCTTCTTCCAGAAAATTATCTGCTCTTCAAGAGGGGGAAAAAGGAGGGGGAGGGAATAACCGCTGACTATCTGACTCGTTGCCGAAGGGAGAGGGGGTTTGCCCCTGCCATCCACTCAGTTGTAGAGGGGGGAACGGGACACACATTCGCGCGATCTTCTATCCTATCCATACTCGAAACTCTCCGAGCGAAAGGTGGAAAGCCTGCTGCTCAGGGGCCACCTTCCTTTGCGACCAGGAAAAAAGAGGATGCTACAGAATGACTCAATTGTGTGTTGTTGAAGGCCTGGTCGACCCAAAAGGGGCGAGAGGAACCTCTGGATGTTGCCGATCCGGGAACCCCAGAAATCTCTTCCCGGTCGGACGCATCGAGAGAAAAAAAAAACACGTAGATGCAGCCAGAGGCGGTGGCGACCTTCCGTCTATCGCGGCGCTGAAGGGCCGTGGGGGCCCGCGAAAGGGAAGGAAAGGATGATGCTGTCGCCGAGACTATGAGAAAAAGAGCCCTGTGGCTCCGCTGGCCCTCTGGGAGACCGGAGGGGAAACACCCGGAGAGTGGTGGGGGCGGGGAGATCGTCATTGTGATTGCAATGAAGGCATCTGGTGGGTTCTAGAATACCAAGCGAAAGGGCGAAAGGAATACCATCCGAAAGCTCGACGACACGATAAAAAGAAAAAGCAGACCAAGAAAAAAACCCCCCCAAGAAAAAAAAAAAAAACACAACAAAAAAACCCCCCCCCACCCCACAAAAACCAAAAAAAAAAAAAAAAAAACAACCCCCCCAAGAAACTCGAGGAATAAGATTGTGGGCCTCTCTCAGCCTCATATATCTTTATAGTGGTCTATCTTGAAGCTGGAAAAGGAAGAATGATTACTATTTATATGCAATCTGATCGGACGGATAGCCACAAAATCTCAATGGGAGGGAAAAGGGCCAGAGTTCGCACCGGCTCTGCTTGCAACCTCTTCAAAGAAGGCGAAGAATAACCCCTTCCCCTTCTCATGCCTTCCATTTTTCTCCAAACGCTATTCTCCGGAAGGGGAGGGGAAGAGAGAAAAGGCCCGTTCCTCTCGCCTCGGGCTGAAAAGGGGTGAGAGAGATCCATTCTCGAACCACTGGATCGTATTGATCGTAAACTGCTCTCCACTAAGGAAAAAAAGAGAAGAATCAGTTCTTGTCTTTTTCCCGCATGCTGGAAGGAAAAAAGCAAGTAAAAAAGGCTTCGCATCGAGATTTCTTCGGCGGAAAAAGCGCGATTCGTCGGGGAAGAGAAATTCTCCACTGAGTGATGGCCTGGCAGGGCCTGGCGAAAAAAGCGTCTATAGTCGCGGGTGATGAAAAGCGGCCTCTCCTTCTTGCCGAAGAAAAAGAAAATAGACGGCAACGAGGCGGCCGGTATCCGTCGAGAAAGGTGGGAGAAATGAAAAAAGACCGTCCGCGAAAAAAAAAAAAAAGCTGGATCCCTTGCGCCCGAGTTCGGAAAGAAAAAGAGGGAGGAGCAGACGCGCATGATCCTCGCTAAAGAGACATGCATCGGCAAAAATTTTCGTGGTGCGGGGGAGGGCACGCGAAATCCTGATCCTTCGGGGGGAAAGACGACTACAGTGCTGCTGCCTCCAGGCAGATCTCAAAGAGAAAGGAAAACGAAAGGAGTGTTGATGACTTCGACCAGCCAAAGAGGGGACTTCCGCGTTATGGTCGACAAGAAGAAATCGCCCAGGTGAAGAGAGGGGGACCTGAGACACCTCACGCAACCCACAGGGGGGGGAGAGGTCTCGCCACTATTCAACCCTGGAGGGGAAGACGGCCCGAAGCTCGCAAATTCTGTGACCAAAGAGGGAGGGGGAGATGAAGGAAAGCTTCCGCCTGGGAGAAACGGCGGAGCGTCCTGAAAAAAAAAAAGACGCCGACCACGGAGGAAAACTTTCCCAGCTTGATATAGGGGGAGGGGAGGAAATGGGAGACGAACATCGCGGACCGGACTGGGCAGGCGAGAGGGGAGGGAGGACACGCGAGTTGCCCGGGCGGCAAAAAGGAACGCCAAACACGCCTTCGCTGCGAACAAAATAAGAAAGCGCGATTTGGTTAATGGCAGAAATCACAAACGCCAACGAAAAATGAGGAAGAAAGTGGAGGCTTTGCCAGCCGACGCGGGGGAAAAAGGGGCCGCGAACGCGGCTGGCGTGGGGGGGGAAAGAGATTCCACAAGGTAGCGATGGGGAAGGAAGAAAGAGGACCAGGCCCGGCCGATCGGTGGGGGGAAAGAAAAACAGATCGGAAAAATACGGGCACATCGACCGGTGTACTCCAAAAACAAAAAAAGATCTGTTCATCCGTGCTTGAGAGAGGGTTGAGCGCTGATATCGAGAAGAGGAAGAAAGAAGACGAGAAGATGTATACCGTCTGAAATGTGGAAAAAAAAAGAGGAGGTAGGGCAATTGCCCTCGACAACGACACCGGGCGATATGCCGCGCTCCGAGAGGGAAGAGGGGGAAAAAAGGCGAGAAACTCGGAAAAGTGATGTCGCACACCGAAAAAAGAACGCCCCCTTGGTCGGCCAAGCGAAATCCTGCTACGTCGAGAAGGTGATGCCTGCGCGCGATTTGAAGCGGGGAGGGAAAAAAGGAGGAGATAAGACACAGACGACATCATATCGTTTCATCAGGTCGTAACGTTGCCAAACATTAAAAGAAAAGTCCATGAAGCCGACTGCTTTTTTTGGGGGGAAGAGGGGAGGGACAACAAGACAATGGTTAACCGCGAACGAGAACCGACCCGCAGGAAAACGCATACGCGCCCCCCCACCACGTCCACATCGAGAGAGACCGGACAGAAAGCAAAAAAGTTTAATCGGTTTGGGGGGAGCCAGAAGAGCACGCGAGGGGGGGGGAAGGGAGAAAAATCGGACCCACCAACCCAAACTTTGCTGATCGCGCCCGTGTGGACGGAACACCAAAAAACCCCAACGGCGGCAAAGAGCGGAGAGACCGTCCGCCACGACCTGCCACCCCGAGGGGGAGAAAAAAAAATTGTGAAGGGCGGACGGGACCGTTCCAAGGGATTTTTGTTGCGAGGGGAAAGAGGGGGAAGGGGGGAAGGAAGCCTCGTCCAAGTGTCCTGCTGGCACTCTTGGCCGGAAAAAAACGGTGCCTGCTGATGCATCTTCGGCACCGAGGGGGGTTCGCGTTATCAAGGATGAGGATGAGAAGGGAGCCAACAAAAAAAGGGGCAACCATTTCACCATCCTCAATGTTATCCCAAGAGGGGTGGGAAAAATGTCATCTGGCTCTGCTGTCATCTTACCCGAGGGGCTATATGAGTCATTTCCGCAGGTAGAGGAGCAAAACACCACGCAGAAAAAAGCAGGCCCCTAACCGTGCCCGCCAAAAGGAACGGAAAATCGCGAGAGTAATCTTCTCCAACAATAAACACGGAGTGGACCATCGCTTTTTCCGAGGGGAAAAACAACTCGCGCTGTAGCATTCTCTTTTAACCGGTCGAAAAAAAAACGGAAGCAAAACGAAAGAAAAGTGGCCTCGACTCCCCAAAAAAGGTGAGCCGACGTATCATGCAGGCAAAGGAACGCAATTAAGCCTATTCACTGTATCGTCTCACAAAGAAATAAAAGCGCCTTTCTGCTCGTCCGGAAAAACCCAGACCGGTCGAACTCTTCTATGCAGAAACAGGCCGGGGGAACCACCAAAGCGAAAGAAAGGCACAAAATGGCCATACGGGCGGTGGTTGGCTCAAACGAGAGAAGGTCAACCCATAACTTGACGCTCAAAACTAGGGGCCACAAAAAAGAAGTGAGTCTCCTCCGGCGGCACGGCGAATGCCAGCAGGGGAAAAGGAGCGCTCCTTGGTAATTAGCCACGAAAACCAGGCGGCGAAAAGAACATGTCCGCGGGGGAACAAGAAGAGCCCAGGGTCGAGAACAAAATACCCTGCATTTCGGCGCCGCCGAAAACTCAGCAAACCAACTTGTGAAATTGGGAAGACGTAAGACATGACCGTCGTCGTCTGTTGCGAGGGGGAGTGGTTGCCTGGACAATGCTGGATGAGAAGAAAAAAAAAGAAAGGGAGGGGTTTCACGAACAGCGGTCGATTTGGAGTTAGAGGGAATAGGGAGAAAAGAGGAGAATATCCTGGTTCCGAATCGTAGGAAGGTTTAACAACTGATTAGGAGGAAACGAGAGAGGAGTTAAAGGGGTAGAAAGGTCGGCACCGGCTATGGATATCGAGGGGGGGGGTAGAAAAAGGAATTCGCCATATCAAAATCGAAAGAAACGCCTGGGAGCCGGACGCCTAAGAAAAAAAAAAAAGGGGGGGATATCGCAGCCGCTCGCCACATGACTACGACAGACGAATGGAGGGGGAAAGGAGGAGCTCTGCTTGCCGAAATGCAGGGGGGAAAACGGCGCAGCCCGCTGCTTGCAGAAAAGGGACCGGGCGGAGCACGTCGCAAGACGAAAATGGAACCAGGAGGGGAAGCAACAAGGCGCTGAAGGCCCCCGGTCTAGGGCACCGAAGGTTGAGCGTCGTGAGGGAGGAAAAAAAAGGAACAAAGGGGAAAAAAACGCCGTCTTCTTTTTTGTTAGTCGAGACAAGGGGAGAGAACACGCAGGGAGGGGGGGGGGGCGGTGGTCTGACGATGATCCCGAGGAGGGCGGATGGCCTGATTGAGCACCGAGGAGACAGGAAACCCAGGAGAGGAAGGAGGGTCACCCTTTTTGTTGGCCAGCCACGCGCACGGGGAGGAAAAAAAAGAGTGCGCTCGGTACACAGCGGAAGGCCCCCCCCAAGAGCCCCTCGACGCACGCAGGGAAAACCCAAAACACGTCGCGAAGGAACGGTCTTCTTGGTTGCGCAAGAGCTCTACAACACCCAGAGAGGGGCCGAAGGGAGGTTTCGGGTCCGAGGCCTCTGAAGACCCCCGGGAAAGGACCTTCATATAGCCGAATCGGAAGAAATAGGAAGGGGGAGCAGAAGATGAAATGTGTAACACCACATTATCGTGCACACTACACCGAATAACAGACAGGGAACACGGGGCGGGCGAAAGAGCAAGCTCTCATCCTCCTCCTTGACCCCAACTCCCATATTCATAAGCAAAAAGAAAACGAAGAGACGGGAAAAAAGAAATTGTGTCTCGTCAAGGAACAAAACAACGGCAAGGGGGAAGCAAGGGCGCAACACATCCCTCTGACCACAAAACCACCCGGACCCTGCGCCTTGGACGTAAAAGAAGGAAAAAGCCGGCGGGTGGAGCAAGAAGACGACGGGGCTTCAGGCCGCGCCGCGACTCTACGACAAAAGAAGGGCATTGATGGTGCGTGCACACTGGGCACCCACCACAAACAAGTTGTACGCGGTGGGAAAAGCCGGGCGAGAGACCAATCGTTAATTTGCGCAGTCTTAGCAAGGCGGGGAGAAGAGGCGCGCGCGATTTTGACGTGAGACCAACACACCCCCCCGCCGAGCGCTATGGTCCGGCGATTGCGAAAGGGGGGGAAACAACAACGGGACCGAACAAGGCACCACGCATTTCGGGAGCAACGTAAGGGGGCACCAAAAAACCCGGTGGAAGAGGTGGTTTCACAGCGTGGGCTCGGAGGAACCAAGAGGATGGAGGCGGTCTGCATCGGCTCTGGAAAGGAGAAACCCAAAGAAATCAGAACCAAGCGATACGCGTTTGTCGCTGCTCACGTCGGCGCATAAAACCGGAAGAAAAGGGGCCAAAAAAGGGGCGGAGGGGAGCCGGTTTTTCGGGCCCGGGCAACCCCGCAGCTGTCGGCCGCGCGAAAAAAACGGAGAAGCTACAACCAGGTTTCGTCGTCGAGTGCATGCCAGACCAAAAACAAGGGACGGAAAAAGCGGGAGAAAACTATCGCGTTCGGCAGACACCCGCCAGCTCCACGAAGCTTTTCGAGAGGAAAAGAAGCAGAAATGTGTTTGGAGTTCTCCAGCGTGTGGGCGATGGTTGTGTGTGGTAGGGGGGTTTGGGGGGGCGGATTGGGGGTTTGTTCAAGGTGATAAAAAAAAAGGCCGGTCCTCAAGCTGACAGAGAGGAGAAAAAACCTTGTGGGAATCGGGGGTGTGCGTTTTGGTACAAAAAGGCCACCCGCCGCGTTTCGCGGAAATGATATGGGGGGGTAAGTGGGTAGAAAGAAGGCGGGGGGATGGGGCAAAGCTCACGGGCGGTATCGTTTCAGGGTGGCCTTCAGAGGTTTTTTTTGTTTTTTTGGGTGTGGAAAAGATAGATGTACGTGGAGCGGCCTCCCGCCCGGTTGGAGGGGGTGGGGTTTTTTTTGTTTGTGTGTGTGGCTTCTGGTGAGGGTGGTGGAAAAAGGGAGGATATTGGTGGGGGAATGTAAGGGGGCCCTTTCAACTCGCGCTGCGCATTAATCAGGCTTAAGAAAGAAGGGAAAGGGGCTCTCTCATTGACGCGGAGAGAAAAGTTTCCCCTCGCCCCTCAGAAAGGAGAAGAGGGGGATTTCTCTCTATCTGGAAATCCCTGGCGACGAAGACGAGAGGGGAAAGGAAGTTCCTTATCTCTCGCAAGAAGAAAAGGCTTGCGATCTTCTTTCCTGCGGAGAGGGGGGAAAAAATGGGGAAAAAGGGGGGAGAGGGGGCGAGACCGTGTCAGTTAAGCGTCGTACGTATTGTTTGGTTGTTGATAGGGAGAAATGAGGTAAAGCGCGCTCCGCCGCTACCTCGTCGATGGATAGTTTTGTTTTGTTTGGGTAAAGGAAGCCCATCTGCTGTAAGCGCGGAGTAGGAGAGGGTGGGGAGATGTTTGAGGTTTGAGTCGAGAGGGTGGCGTGGGTGGAGATTTATCTGCGTCTGTCGGACCGGGGTACTTGGGAGGTTTTTGTTTTTTTATTAAAGAGTGATGGGGATAGAGATTTTCGTCGTGCCCAACGTGGTTTGTTTTTTTTTTGTAGTAGGGGGGGTGGGTGTAGTTTTTTAGTGGAAGGGGGGGAGGGAAAGATTGGAATTGATCGACGGCATGTTGGGCTCGAAGAGGGGACGTGGAAACGTCATGTCTATTGGAAACGGGTGTGTGGGGGGGGGGGACGAGAAAAGGGGGGAAAAAAAGGGGGGGAAAATAAGGTAGAGACACTCTCTTCTCGACGGGCACTGAATGGTTTGGTTTTAGGATGAAAGGAAAAATGTTTCTCTCGTATACCGGGGTTGTTGGTTTTTGTGTGTAGGATGTTCGGCATTATGTGGGCCAGGGTGGGGGTGAAGAAAGGGTTGTGGGAGGGGAGGAGGGTCCCTCGCGTGGAAATCTTAGGGTGTTTTGTGTTAGAAGGGTGAGAGGAGGAAGAGAGTTTTCCTACGTGCAGATTTAGGGGGTGGTGTTTTTTTTTTAAAGAGGCCATCAACTCATTGGGAGAAAAAGGGGGGGGGAGGTTTTGTGATTGGGGGGGCCGGGGAGCTCGATCGTCGAGCCATAAAAAGAAGAAAAGATAGGAGGGAGATCTTTTGACTCTGCAAGGGTTCTGACATGCGACCCGCAAGAAAAGGGCTGTCAGAAACCATGGTGGTTGGTGGGAAGAGCAAAGAAAAGAGAGAGCTGAAGTTTTTCCTCTCCAAGGGGGGCAGGGAGGGCCATCTCGCCCTGTCGTACGAAGAGGAAGAAGGAAGAAAAAAAAGATAAAAGGGGGAGGGGGGTTGGCGTACCTTCCGGCGATCCGGGGCGATAAAAAAAAGGGGGGGAGAAAGGAGCCGTTACTGTGATGCATGGAAAAGGGGCCGGACCGAGGGCCGCAATAAGCCTTGGCGCAAAGGGGAAAAAAAAAACGAAGCAAAAAAAGTGGGAGGAGGATTTTGTTGTTCTATCCGTCATTGTTAGGGTGAGAAGAGGGGAGGAAAGAGGAAAAGAGAGGGGGAACAGTGGTCAACCTGACCATCCGAAACAGAAGATGGGTGGAGAGCGGCAAA
>Ga0179593_1240649_pt1 | contig 14034 bp, 17 predicted proteins | sample CZODoug2_1_08_16_FD_185931 | JGI IMG/M metagenome (GOLD analysis project Ga0179593, IMG submission 185931) | Vadose zone soil fungal communities from Angelo Coast Range Reserve, California, USA - CZODoug2_1_08_16fungal (PacBio error correction) | ecosystem: Environmental > Terrestrial > Soil >...
GGACGCCGTGGTAAGAAAGTGAAAGAAAGAAAACAAGAAACCAAGCCAAAATCGACCTAGAAAAAAGGAGGGAGAGAGCCAAAGTTAACGAGGAAATAACTCCTCCACCCTCACGATGGTCCGGATAACAGGCTAAGACTACGAAGCCAGTGCCGAGGAAACGCTCGCGCAGGTGCCCTGAGGTGACGAAGGAACAGGTCTACGAAGACCGCCACAAGACTCTGCTCTATGCAACAAAAAAAAAAAACACAAAACCCCCACACAAACCCCCGTCGCTGAAAGGAGGCTATTTCTGGGATATAACTGAGGGGGGGAGACTGAGTCCGGGGAGACTTGAAAGAAAGTTTATTTGACTGAGTAGATCCTCGCTACCAGGGAACTTGCGGATGCAGAACCGCTCGCCGCGGCGCAGGACTGCTCACGCGAAGCGAAGGCGAATGAAAGTCTTTGGGGGGGTGCTCACGCAGGCAGAAGGAGTGGAATGGAGTTAAGGTTGAGTGACTAGAAAAAAGAGAAGAAAAATGGTAGAGAAAGGAAGCAGAAAAGAAGGGGCCTTTCAGAGCAACAGTATTATTCCGCATGAAAAACATTTTGGAGGCGTTAGGCTAAACTTGACAAAAACTATCGTGCATTTTGTCGGGCAGATATCAAAAAAAAAAAAGGGCCAAGGAGGGGGAAAGGAGAGACCGAGCAGTCGGAAACAAAATTCAATCTAGGTTAACCAGGGGGGAAAGGACTCTACCGGGATGTGGAGGGTCGCCTGGGTGGCGACACAGCGACGCAACAGGCGACAGAATGCCGTGCTGCTGGGATGAAGAAAAAATCCTACAGCCGGGAGTCGGGACAGATAACTCTCCAGAAAACTCGTTGAAGGAGAGGACGTGGGGGAAAAACGTTAGGACGTTGATGCGTTTCGGGCAAGAACGTGTTCGCATCCGCGCAATATTCCTCAGATCTGTCAATCCACGCTCACGCATAAAGTGAACTCATGAGAAAACAACAACGAAAACGAGAGAATTCCCACACAGAAGAAGGAAGGACAGAGCTTTCATCACGGGAAAAAAAAAGCGAAGGTTCGGATAGGGAGCTGGAGCTTGCGACAATATCCATCATCCGACGCCGACTACGCCAATGTCCGAGGGCAGGAGTGACAAAAAACAAAAGAACGGCCCGGGCAAAAGGCGGGATAAAGATTGGGAGGGGGAATAGGAACCTCGACAGAAGGAAAACAAACTTAGAAAAAATAGCTTAAAGCATCAGGGCAACGAATGCGACTGGTCGTACGAGATCAGCAACCGAACTCGAATCGGCCCCAAATAGAAGAAAATTAGAAAAAGTGAACTAAACGGCAGGAAACATCAGCTGAGTGACGCCGCGAAGAAACAACGACACTCAGTCTTTATGCTTCCCATCGGCGCGCGACCCGATCGCAACATTGATCAAGGCGCCGGAGACCTGCACCGGAAAGGGAAGATATCACAGGGACTGAAAGAAGGGCTTCAGTTTCTAAGGGAGTCACGGGGGAGAGCAGAAAAAGAAAAGAAAACGAGAAAGACAGGAGATGCAAACGCATCACTCTGCATGCTGCTTGTTCAAGACGCATGCGATCGCGCCGTCATCGGAAAAAAAAGTCCCGCCAAAAGCGCAAAGTTTCGGAACTCAAGCAGGAATAAATGGGGAGGGAGGTTATGAAAGACGGGACTTAAAGGAAAACGCAAAAGAGGGTTGACCCAAAAAAACACTAGACTGCTTTGTGAGCACGTCCACTCGTGTTTCGCCTCCTAACGGAAAAGCATGCGGATTTCCCAGAGAAAAAAGTCTAACTCCTTCTCTAAAGGGGAGGAAAACCTGCGGTGCAATGGGGAATAAAGAACCACTGCCTTACCACAGTCGCGACTTCCAGTCCGAAACAAGCTCGACCGCGCGAGCAATCGGCCCAGACCTAAAAAGAGGCCTAGGAAACAGAAACGTCACCGTCGAACCTCATACGAGACGAAGTGGAAAGGGGAAAAGGAAAAAGGGGTTGTTCCTAGCAAATCAGTTCAGACCAAAGACACCGGCATGGACCAACCTTCGCGCGGTCCACCAAATAGATAAGAGGACGAGAGAAGCCGAGGGGGGGTCTAAAGGGAGAGTGAGGAGCGAAAAAAAGAAAGAAAAAGCCCAGGCTCCCTAAACGTAGGCTCATTGCGATATGACTCGCGGGGAGGTTTAAGTGGAGTCTGGCCGGCGGGGGGAAAAAAAAAGTCTTTTCTGGGAAAAATGAAAGAAGAGTTCGGGGACCGGGGAAAAAAGAGGAAATTTAGACAATTAGGGGTCAGAGAGAGAGAAAAGGGAAGATATACTTGAGCCTACGGAAGACATTTGAAGAAAAAACGGCTTGAAACGGGCAGCCACAAGTACCTCGTCGAAAAGAAAAGACTGGAAACGGGACAGGCAAATGAACAAAACTAATTACTAAGACTACAAAACGCGTCAAGGATGGGGGAACGACTACCGTGGGGGAACGAAGGGGATGCCAGTGCTAATCGGCTGCCGAAAAAGGGTCCATGAAAAAGATCCAGTTTCTGTCCACCGCAAAAAGAAGATTTTCTATTCCACTGGGAACGGGTCAAGAAAAACGAAAGTGAGCAGAAGGGGAGAGGAGGGAGAGGGGAGCTATGAACAAAAACTCAACCACGTACCAATCAGAGCGCAGGGGACGAAACCATTCCAAGCGCCAAGTCGCATCGAGCTGCGATGGGGGGGAAGTCTGACGCGACGAGCAGGTACGGGCCTGGAGCTGAGACGGGGCATAGGAAAAGCCTGTTGCAGTCAGGAGGAAAGGAGCGAGGTCAATTCGATCAACGCGGTTCAAGGGTCACCCTGCAATTCGGGCGCTCAGCATGGGGAGCGGCGCGGACGATAAACTGAGGTCGGAAACCAGCGTGAAAAAAACAGCAAACGGGCTCAAAAGGTCAAAAAGAGGCAGAGGAGTGCTGTCCGCTTAACCCGTAAAGGAAGTCCCTGATTGGGGGAAAAAAACCAGTGCGACCGTTGCCAGAAAAGAAGCCTGAATGACATTGGCGCGATCCAGTGAAGACTTGTGAACAGAATCATCGATTCAGGGTCCAGAGGAAAAACGCGTCAGTCGATGTCGCAGAAGAGAAGAGGCCGACAAGCCCCCAAGCGCGATCAAACCGGTCGATAGCAAGTAGTCGCCGGCGCAACACTTGAGACGATGGTGCGATAAAAAAGGTACAAAAAGAAATGGCGAAGCTGACGAATAACGAAAATATGTCTGAAGGGACGGAGCGAATGGGGGAGAGAGAGGAGGCCTCTGCTGGGGACGCTTAATCCGCGATTAAAGGGCGCGTTATCGACCTTGGCGAGTGTGTTCGCGCGAGGTCGGTCGACCAGTAAAATGACAAGCAAACGAGGTTGGACCTTATAAGTCAAGCGGGTTCAGAAAGAGAAGGAAAAAAAAGGAAGGGTCGAACGCTGGTCAAAGAGAAAGGCAGCACCCTAGCATCTTCACTGGGGGCCTCAAAAAAAAAGAAACTGGAGCAGTGAAAGAAAAGGGGGAGATGAGGCGGGAGAAAAGAGCCCGCTCATATCCGAACCGCCGTAAAGTCCAAGTAATGAGACGCTGTCCAGTCTCAAGAGGTATTCGAGCCCGTGATCGTGGGAAGGAGAATTCACTTGGGTACGAGTGAAGGCCAGAGAAGTATTGGCTGCCGGGCGGCCGAAAAAACTGTTTCTTGAAGGAACGAACACTACCTTACTCAGAAGCAAAGAACAAGACAAGAGAGTCGGGAGGATGTCGACAGCCGAGGTAGGAAGACCAGCGGGAATGATACCGGAGAAAAAAGTCAGAAAGAAAGGTCAGACGGATCAGGGAAAAGAAAAACAAAAAGGTCCAGGCACGTAAGGAAAAGGGAGGTTTGAAAAGGATTTGCGCCAGCCGCAGAAGTCGCCAGCCAAAAAAATTGACGAGGGGGGTGTGCTTAGAGAGGAAAGAATAAGAAGGGGGGGAAAAGCTAACCTGAAAAGCCAAATAATTGAGTTATGAGGAAGACTTAGTACTGAAAGGCCACCCAATAGCCGGTGAGAGCGGCTGGAGGTAGAAAAGGTTGGGAAGAAAGGGGGGGAATATCTAAAGAAGGAAGTCAAATCGGCCAATCCGTAGCATCGCTTGCGAAACAACAACTTGAATTCGAGTATCTATGGAGGAAGCATGGAGCAGCATGCGTTTTGTAAGGGAAAATAAACGAAAAAGAAGGTTACCAGCGGGGAAAACGTCTGGATTAAAGAAAGAAATCGCGCAAAAAACCTTCGGCGAGCCGCAAGGGGAATCACATTGGTGAGAAGGCGTTCCCATAAGAGACCAACGGTCGGGCAAGGGAAAGAGAAGCAGCAAAGGGGGGGGAGGGCGCACGTACGGGGGGTAGGCGAAGGGAAACAGGGTCCGAAACCAGCGGTGGTAGTAACGACACTAGGAGGGAGGATGAGGAGAAGGAACAAGGAAACATCCGGCAGCAAATGAGGGGAATAGAAAAATAGGTTCATCGGGGGGTCGCCCCGAATTGAAAAAAGGATTGGGAAAGGTGGACAGGTTAATCACGCAAAAGGATCACACGGAGAAGAACGAAAAAAAAAAGAGGAGAGAAGATGAATGGGAAAGGTCGCGTGAAGAAAACTAGATAAACACTACCCGGCCAAGAAAAAAAAAATTACGCGAAAGATGAACACCTTCGTCAGACTCCAAAAGGAAAGGGAGAAGAATGTGCCAGGAAAAAAGAGAAAGACGATTCGAAAAGCTGGCGCAGGGGACAACTGAAAAGTGCAGGCGGCTTCCAACCGGACACAAAAAGGGGCTCTACGAGGAGAACCAAAAGATTGAGGGAATAGGGGGAGAAGAAGCTTGGAAGGCCGGGTGGCGGCGGAAAAATGCAGGGAGGACGCGAAGGATTGTAGAAAAGGGCATCAGGGAAGACGACGCGATTGCAAAACTGCTGCTTATGGAAAAACCGCACCCGGAAGCGAAGGGGGAGAAAGCGAGACTCGGCGAAGGTCAAAAAGGGGGGAAAAAACCGCATGCGACGGCTTTGAGTCTTATTCCGGTTGCGGAATGGCCACCAAAAAGGCAAAACTGGAGGCCGCGCAACAAAGGACTGGTGAGGGGAAAAAGGGGGCAGTAGGGAGAGGAAGAAGGATGGGTCCGGACGGTTTATAGACAGTGAACGATCTAAGGAGTCAAAGGGACAACAAAAAGCGGCAAAAGGTGCCAAGATGGAGGAAGAGGACGCGTAAAGGAACGTTCATCAGGCGGGAAAAGATCAGTAAAGACCGGGGAAAGGGGAGAACGTGGATGGGGCGTCAAAACGCTACGCAAGGACAGGGCAAGGAGACACAAGCGGTTCGAAGGCTAGCAACTGCATGCCTACGAGGCGGCGAAGGAACAACGCGTAAGGCTGGGGACGGGGGGGGGGAAAAAAGGCCAGGAATAATTGACGGGTGGGAGGACGGGAAAACCGTGTTACTGATCGGCGGAAAATATCCTGCATGCGTGAAGAGACACCCAAGCAACTAAAGTGACTTCTCAAGAAACCAAAAAAAGGCTAGGACCTCAAATAATGAGGAAAAGACGACAAACAAAAGGGGAAAGGAAAAACGGGCTTAATATAGCTGGCGCTGGTGCGAATGATCACATCATCCGCGCCGACAAGGAGCCGCCGCAACGTGTAGCCCGGAAGTGACTCTGCCCGCGTGTCTTCACGAAAGGTCTGCTAAAGAGGTTGAGAACTCCAAATGCAAAACACCGACCATAAAAGGGGAGAACTACTGCTGAACAATAAAGGAGGAGGCATCAAAATTGCAAGAAGTGGCGGAAAACTGGTCACATAAAGCAAACCTCGAAGACCACGTGAAAAAGCGCCAAAAGTTCTGCAGAAGGTCCGAAAGGGGAAAAAAAGGGCATCCGATGACCCGATCAGAGAGCGAGGGAGACACCTCGAGCGTTATGGCTCGTCACGTAACATCGAAAACGCAACAAAGCAGATCAAAGGCGCAGATACCACCAAAAAGAGGGAAGTTCCTAAGAGACGGGGAAGGGTATTTCACTAAAGGAAGACGCAACTACGACAAGCGAGAATCCAAGGAGCATCAAAGACTAACGAACAATAAAGATTCAAGTCGGGATCGCGCCAATTCATCGCCTTCGACAGAAAAAACAACTGAGAAGTAGAAAAGAAAGCAGGAAGGACGGGACTGTGGAACAGACTGAAACCTTGCGCACAGTGTGGACCACTGGCTAGCCTGCTCTGCTTTGTCAAAAGGCAAGCTGGCAGAACTAGTGCGCCACGATCCTATAACTGAGGAAAGAACAAACTAACCTCCTTCAAGAGAGGGTAAGGGGATATGATTTGGGCAAGATCCGAAGGCCTGACAAGGCGGCAGGAGAGCTCAAAGCAATACCCCACTGACTCGGCCGCAAAAAAAACATCGACACCAGAACGTGCAGAAAAACATAGGTCTAGCACCTGGAAAAGAATAAAAAGAATACTTTGAACCAGAGGGGGGGAGCATTAACTCACCTCGTTCATCAGAAAACTGAACAAAGGGGAATGAAACAGGAATCCGGAAAAGGGGTTAACCCGGACCAGGGAATCAATCTAAAACCTGACGGCGGAAGGAACTGGATCTTTCAGCCGCCCCAACGACGTTCACTAACTGAGAAAGAAAAAGGAAAGCGCAAAGGAGTTAGGGATATGACGCGGGGGGGTGAAGGGAGGTGCTTCGAAGGAATGTACCGGAATCCACGTCCTTTGATTTAAAAACGAGGAAATGAAGTCGTGCCCCGGGACAAGGCAAAAAAAAAGAAAATGAAAATCCAGAGCACGTCTCTATCAAAAACAACAAAGGAAGGAGAATATCGGGCTCAGTCCTTGGATACAGTGGAAGGGCAGGGCCCGGCTTAACAGAGCAAACTCCTGGTAGGGAGAAAAGAAACGGGGATGGCCGTGACAAAGCAACCATACTCACTAAATGAAAGACAACCGCGAAAGATCGAACTGCAGCCTGGGGCGTGCCGTAGCGGCGAAGGGAAAAGATTAGAAGACCATGGGGGGAGGAGAAAGATCCATTTCTAACCACAAATCAAAGCGCGGAAAATTGGTCAGATTCCAAGGGGACGCGTCCGACGAAGAGCAGGGGGAAAGCGTCAATTAAGAAGGAACAAAACCTCATGAAAAAGTAGTAGGAGGACTAGGTAAGAAGGTGACTCGGAGAGGAGCATCGAGAGGTTGCAAAAGTGGTCTAGAGTGCGCGGTCGAGATAAGTTTCGCAGTGAATCTCGACTGCAGAAGCCCAAAAAAAAGGCTCGCGAGGGCCAATCACATCGAGAATGAGAATATACCTGGGTCAAGGGGAAACGAGGAAAGGAAAGAGAATGTAGGACGTCGCAAAAGCCGACAGAGTTGGCCGAAAAGGAGGAAGCTCGTAACCATGTTCACCACGGCAGTCGATCCGAAGGGCACACACTTCCAGGCTTCCTGATTTCGGAACCTCAAGTGGGGAAATTGTTGGGGACGAGAGGAAGCGTCTAGAGGAGTGAAGTGAGAGAGCGCCTGAGAAGAAGCAGCATAAGGCAGTGCAGGGGGGAGGGATGCGCCTGGGGGTATGATCTCGTATCGTAGTTCGCGAGAAAAAAGCATCGGAACAGAACGAGACCCAGAAGACCGTCGATACTCGGCAAGTCGGATCCCGCCGTTGAAGGTTAAAAAGCCGTCAGCGGGAAGAGGAAGGCTGAGAATAAACGAAGTAGGGAGGGGAAAGGGAGCGCGATGAGCGCTCACAGAGCGGATGCCCTTGGAAGGACGGCCTGTTAGATAAGAAAAAGGAGAAAGGTAACTTGGGCAGGGCGGAGACGTTGGAAAAGGGTTGCACGCGAGAGATCGGCGAAAAAATACCATTAACGGCAAGATGGGACCTTGAAGACCTCTGGGGAAAGAAAGAAAAGGGGACGCTTGCCAACCGAAGGAAAAAACTCGGGTCAGAAAGACGGGACCCTGCAGCACAAAAGAAAGCATCCTGAAAAAGCCGTCAGATGTGATATGGGAGGGAATCTCAATCATTCCTCACAGCAAGTAAGGGGGAAAACGGTGGGGAAAAGGACGTTAATTCTAAAATAGACGATAAAGTTAAGACGATCAGTTGGTGAAATGCAGAAACCACGTTATTCGCGTTTTGTACCAAAACAATGCGGTAGTGGCCAGAAAACGGGTCTACCCGAAAAAAAATCAACACGAACTTCCAAGTCCGGATGGAAAAACAAAAAAAGAAAACGAGTAGTCGAGTTCGATCCGCCGAATCAGGAAGAAAGTGGGATCCGGAATAGACGTCACGAAAAAAAGCACCGGCATGCTAGCGGAGGGGCAGAGTAGGACTAAATCCACGAGAACCAAAAGGTAATCGTCGGAAAGAGGGGAAGAGAGTACTTGTTAAAAAGGCCTGACAGAGAAAGAGAAGAGTAAAAAAGGGGGACACCCCTTACGCTTGTTAAAACATCATATCGCGGTCGCATCCTAAAAAAAAAAATGACATTGATATGGGGAAAGAAATAATAAAGATGCCTGCTGAAATGCCAAAACATCGGAGTTGCAAAGATTCGACCAGTTGGAAATGAGGGAAAGGGGTCAAAACGAGCCAACCGAAGCAAAAGGCCAAATAAGAACGCCGGCTGGCGACCAAAAAGAGCCGATCGCGGTCAATGAAATCCGCGAAGACGAGGGAGGGGCCAGGGAAAGAACGAAACGTCGGTCGCAAAATTGGGAGGAAGCAGCAAATCCGCACGCATGCCCTTCGGTCGACGCCGCACACAAAACCGACAGAACAGAAAGAGAAAGGAAAAAGAGGTCTTTCAGCGGCATCGTATCGGAAAGGAAGGGGGGGGAAACGGCCCGTGGAAGTGCATCGGGAAAGGAAAAACAGACCTTAGAAGCGTGTCGGACGAATTCGGGTCGATTAGGCTGCACATAGGCCCATCCGCAGCAGCAGTTGAAGGACGATAGGGTCTCTGGAGAGCAAAAAGGGGGAGGGGCTTAATTTGCCGATTGAATGGGGGGGGGAAGCTTGGGGTCAGGTACACGACGAACAAAGAAAAAGTCAAACATTCTCTAGCAAAAAGGAGTATGGAAGGTAAGCAGGTGGGGGAAGAAAACTATTCAAAACAAGACCGGACAAATTAAACAAGAAAAATGAGGGTAGAAGCCCCGCATGCCTACGCAGACGCAGGAAAAAAAAAAGGGGCGGAGGGGCCAGAGATGTGCCTGGGTCAAAAATCTAAATAGAAAGAAAGACCAGGGACGAATTAAAAAAAAAGCGAAGGTCCTAAAGTTAGCGCAGGGAAAAGATTAAGTCTTCAAGAAAAAAGGCTCTGCAACATTCTGATTGAAAGATAAACCGAGGTATATTCTTGGGAGCTGGGGCGATAATCATGGAGGACGGTGTTGCGCGCAGCAGGGAAGCAGGCGCGCGGATGGTTGCTGCAACCTGGCAAAAGAAGCACGGCGAACTTGCAGAAGGAAGAAAAAAGCAAGCAAGGGCGCGATGAGAAGAAAAAGGCGCGAATGGAAAGAGGGGGGTGGAGACAAAAGCTGAAAAGTTGGGCCGATTGATTTCAAAAGGGTGCGGCGAGAAAAAAAACATAAGGCCAGGGCACCGCTTGGCACCGCAAGGCCGATTGGGACTTTTGAAAAAAAAAGGGAAGTAAGGGTCAACATTAATAAAATACATTTGGTAAAGGGGAGTACTGAAAGAGAATAGAAGTATTTTTGCATGTCATGAGACCAACAAAAAAAGGGGGGAAATGCTGGCGAAGATCGCGTCAGAAAGGCGGCGCGCATCTTTCAAACAGGAAGAGCGAGAAAAGAAAAGGAGTCGCCGGGAGGGAAAAGACAGCAGAAAAAATGAGCTAAAGAAGGCCGGGGCTGTGGCAAGAGATCAGCTCAAGCTGAATTCTCTACGATATCCGTAAAAAACAGCAAAGACGCGGTGAAAACTTCGTGTAAAGGACGTGAAGGAGAAAGTAAGGCAAGAAAAGGGGGGGGGAGGCGCCGAAAATGGATCCTCATCGGGAAGAGAACCAACAAAAGAAATAAAGTTAAGGGGGGCAAAAAGTTAAAAAGAGCCCGGACGGAATGTCGGAGAAGAAAAACCGAATTCAGAGGAGTGAAAATGAAGGACCGAATTAAAAAGTGTAAACGAAAAGAGGAAGGTTGCGCTAGGGAGCAGGCAGTCATTGTTCAAAATTCACATCAATCAGCGCCGACGACGGGAGGGAAAAGCCTGTGTCGCTGCCGGAAGTGACGAGATCCGTGACTGAAAGGGCAACCGGCTGACCCAGGTCGACAAGCGAAGCGACCAGGACAGTTGATTATTGCAACAGAGGGGGCTCCAGGAAGGAGTGACGGTGCAAAGGGCGCCTGGTCGAAAGATAGCGGAGAAAAAGGTACCCAAGGTCGCCGAACCAAGAAAAAAATTCGCCTGCAGGAGACTCAACAGCGCGCAGGGAAGCTGAAGCCATCCATGCGAAGGCGACCCCGATTCGAAATAAATCCGCGAAAGAGAAAACAAGGAGAGTCAAACATTTCGATCAGCCGGGGAAAAACAGCAAAGGGGGGGGTAAGTAGCAGGGGAGGGGGGAGAGGTACTGGTTCGCTTCATGTTGAAAATAAAGAAATACCAAACGTCAGAATGATGCTATGTTACAAGTCCATGGCGAGCAAAAGAATAAGGACCGCTAGAAATTGATCGAAAACAGTCGCAATGGAGGGGAAAACTAAATAAGGAAGGATGGAAAGGTAGGATACGAAACGCGCACGCTGGTGACCGCGTCCCAGCATGCTTGGGGGAGAAAAGAGAAAAGGAAGACCGGGTCGCCTCCGACCAGATCCTACATGCTGAATAGGGAAAAAGCAGTGCTACAACCGCGAAACGCCGGAGAAAGGATTGACAAAGCGATGAATGGGGGGGGAAGCCACGTTCCCTTACAACTCTTCAGAACGCTCAAAGGGACGCCCCCACTTAAGATGGACAATCGCAGGAAAAAAAAGGCAAAAAAAGAGGGGAACGAAGAGTCCGAGAGAGTCTCTTAACCTTCTTATCGACTAGTCGACAAGTGGCGGGTCAAACCTCGAACGCACCTAGGAAAATGAAGACGGCCTCAAAAAAGGAAGGCAACCTGCTCTTTTTGAACATCAGGACCCGATACCATGACGAAAAAAGGCTGACTCGAAGGGAAAGTTTAGAAAGGAAAAGAGGAGATAACTAAACGGAGGTCGGCTAACACGGCAAAAAACACCGGGGGAGAGCAGGTCGATATGACGCGGGGGTGCATTGAAGAAAGGCCGGTCTGGGGAAAAAAAAAGTGAGGTCGCATGACAGAAAAAGAATTCGTGGGCCCTGGGGAAAACCCCCCTGGCAACCAACACCCCCACCCCCCCCCCCGATGAAATGTTCTTCAAAAGGGGAACGAAAGAAGAGACATCACACAAAAACGGAGTGAAGAGAGGGGGATGCTCTCCTTGGGAAAGAATGGGAACGTCATGGCAAAGGGAGGGGACCTTGCATCACTAAATTCAGGGAGTCATAGAAAAAGGGGATGCCGGGACACCAAAAACGCAACTAAATTCACTACAAACACCGCTACAAGATAGAAAGAATGCGCCTGTTGAAGAAAAAGAAGCTAAGTCGTCAGAAGACCGAGGGGGGGAAGGGGAAAGGGTCTTGGAAGACGAAGGGAATTCCTAGAAGGGGGTAGAAGTCCCAGGGAGGGTCCGCAAACGGCGACAGGTTGGCTTCATGATGCCGTAAATAGAACTAGTTGCTTCCTCGGAACAAAACAAGAAGGGGAGTCAAACCTGCAAGAGGAATAGAAAGGGTTAAGATATACCGGTGGCCTTCAGGAAGCAGAGAAAAGCATCGAGGCTGGTCAAGATGGATAGGCGCGTCGGAGATCAGTGGTGTGGTGGTGCAAAGCAGAGACTGAGCCGGGACAGGCCGGGAATAGTATGGAAAAGGGACTCCTGTACAGGAGGGGATAGGAAGGCTGGGGTCTCTGTTTGGGAAAAAAACCAAAAAAAGCAGCATGTGAAAAGGGGGCGACACGAGTTCGACACGTGCAACGACAGCGGACGAGACATTCAAAAAAAAGGGAGAGAGGTAAGGTCCGATAAGAGTCAGCAAAAGCTTAAAGGAAATGCAAGTATGGAGGGGTAAAACAGGGCTCAATTTTGAAGACAAAGGCGTAAGAAAGGGGGAGGTACGAACCTGCGACCTTGAACAGCATCACGCAAAGAAGAGGTAGTAAGAAACGCAAGATGGAGGAAGAGGCGGTAAAGGAGCGACCCAACAGAAGCGGCTTCCAGAAGAAGCAACCGCCTCTATAAAGAAGTAGATAGAGCCGGAAAAGGAAAATCCGGAGAATTGATCTAATGGTTTGAAGAGTAAACCCGGGCCGGATTAGAGGGGAAAAAAAAAAGAAGAGCACGACGAAGAGAAAGTGGGAGTGAGAAGACGAGTAAGAAAGGGAGAGGCAGCAGGAAGGACCGTGGGCCCGCTGCCTTTGCTCTTCGAGGGGGAACCGCAATTAAAATTTTCTGCTGGCGACCCGTGGATGTGCTATTTGGCAAATGGCGGCGCTGGAAAAGAGATCTACCAAAGGGCTCAATTAACGGCAGCGGAAAGGATGACTTAAAAAAAGTGAAAAATCGGCCAAATGTCGCGGGAAAACCATTGCGAGTGGAGACCAGCGGGTCAAAACCAGGAACGTCAGAAAGAGGGGAAGAAGAATGTAAGAAAGGAAAACGACTTCGGTCTCGTCCGTCAGGAGGAGGATGAAGTGGGGGGAGGGAAAAAGGCCCGACCACCGGAAAAAGGGTGCCTTTAAACACGGTGAGAAAAAAAAAAAAAAAAAAAAAAAAAAAATTCTCGGATGACTATTCAGAGGACCGGGAGGAAGGGGGGGAAGGGGAATGGAATTTAAGAGCGGGGGGGGGAGAGGAAAGAGGAACCGGAGCAGAAAAAACAACCCCGGTGGATGCCCACGAACGCATCACCACCCGGAAAGGAGATACTCAAAACTCAGAGAAGAAAAACAAGACGTCAGAGATGGTTTGGCGGGGGAAAGACGCCGAGAGGAAACAGCTTGAGCTGTCCTTCGAACCAGCACGGCATGGAAAGAAAAACCATGGTCAAACAGCAACGTAGCTGCAAATACACGGCTAACTTCCAGTGGCCGTGGCGGCAGAGGGATCAGGGGGGGTAAAATCAGAGGAATTTTGCAAAATGCGATTAACGAGGAGGAACCACCAGGGGTCAAAAAAAAAGGAAAGTTTGGCAGGTCAAAAAACAATAATGAAGAGGTCAGGAAAGAAAAACACCAAGGCAGTGTATTTTCATGCGGCCTAAAGAATTTAAGGAATGGACAGCGAGACAGGAAACAAGCGAAGGGGGGCAAAGAGTCTCAATTTGGAAAGAGGAATGGGGGGAAGACGCCAAAGCCATCGGAGCGTACCCCTTGAAACACAAAAACATGTGAATTCTGCCTGAGGGCGTCGAGACACCGCGCCGGGGTCCGTGCGGGTGCCGGAGGACAAAACGCATAAGCCGAGGAGGAGCAGAGGGGAGGCAGGCACAAAAAAAGTCCAAGATGCGGCAAGGCCCGCGGCGCCGACGCAAAAAAACGGCAAAGATCTCCTGCGATCACCAAATAGCCAGGTCGTGAAAAGAGGCAGAGAGCAGCGGCCGGGTTGAGTAACTGGAAAAAAAAAAAGGAGAAGTGTAAGTAGGGAAAGGAAAAGCAGAACTGCCCATCAGGGAGGAGCGGGCAGAGGCTGAACGGGTCGTCGCAAGTTCGCATACACGGTGCCCAAGCGGCAGCAAGCAGTTGGGAGACGATAGGGGCAATCGTGTCTGTCGCCCCGAAGGGGTTCGGAGAGGGTTTACCGGTTATTTTAACGGTTGGGATAGAAAGCGGAACAAGGGAAAACCTTC
>Ga0179593_1731816_pt1 | contig 14034 bp, 16 predicted proteins | sample CZODoug2_1_08_16_FD_185931 | JGI IMG/M metagenome (GOLD analysis project Ga0179593, IMG submission 185931) | Vadose zone soil fungal communities from Angelo Coast Range Reserve, California, USA - CZODoug2_1_08_16fungal (PacBio error correction) | ecosystem: Environmental > Terrestrial > Soil >...
TTCCCATCCTGGAGGAGAAAAAGAACATCGGCGCAGTTTGATATGAGGGTGCAGAGAAAAGGGGGCCTATGAGTTCCGGGGGGGCCGGGAAAAAACGAGGATTTTCGTGTGTTAGTATTGAAACCAGTGCCATGATGTCACAAAAGTGACGAGAGGACGGACATCCGGAAAGATAAAGGGGTCAAAACGGAAAGCTGAATTGAGGGTTAAAAACGAAAAAAAAAAAATTAAGACGCCGACCGTGTCATGGAGGACAGCGAGTGACACTCAAGCAAGTCTCCGAGGTCGTGATTTGTCCCGTTGGTGGGGGGAAGAGAAAGAAAAAGGGTGTAGGTATGGGGGGGGGCAGTGTACCTCCAGACGCGGGTCCACCCGGCGAATGCAGCGAACCGAATCATAAAGGTGGAACCTCGACAAACAACAAATTCTAACTGGAAACGGGGTCAAGCTGTGGAGTCCCAAGCGGGCCTCGGTAATTACGGCCAGCAGGGCTATGTGAAACATCCAAACCGCAAGCAGCGCATCACCGTCTCATAACAGAACGAAGGCCTTGACAGGGGGGGAAAAAAACCGGGTGACATGGAACAGCGCATGGAGCCAAGTTCACCACGGGAACACGAGTGCGACGAGAGGTACCTCGAACCGCCCAGTTACCAGCAATGCGGCCCAACCGAGAACCAAACAAGGGAAGACGCGAGAAAGGGACAGAGGGCTTGCAACGCTGCCGAAAACGACTGGCAAGTGCTTTAAAAAAACAAAGAAAAACAGCTTCATGCGGGCTGGAGGGATGGCACCGGGGAAAAAAATCAGGGGTGTAACTCGTAGTTGCAAGGTGGAGCCCAAGGGAAAATCGCCGATATAGTCGGAGAGAAAAAACAAGCCTGGGGGGGAACTGGTTCTCCAATCGGTGCGCGGAAAGGATGAGGGTCAAGGGACACAACCATTAGGGGAAAGTGGTCAGAGAGAACAAGATTGGTCGACGTCGGGAAGGCGGAAAACCCTTCGGTCAGGGGATCAGCGGGGTTGGGGGAAGGGGTGAATGGAAAAAGAAAAAAGTGGAAGGGGGGGGGGAAGGGACAAGGCACTGTCGACTAACTCGCGTTCACATATGAAAGTTAGGACTCGGGGCATGTTGGCAAAGAGAGTCCGGGGGGGGAGGATCATGAAGGTTTAGGAAAGAAATCCTAGGATTTGAGAAGTGAAACTGCCGTCGCGTGAAGAGAAATCGAAGACAAGAAAAATGCCACATTGTCAAGGCCTCGGGCGGAAAAAAGGGGTTAGAAGAATGCTCTCATCTAATTGGAAGAAGAGGACATGGAACTCGTTGAAAGAAGGGGTGCGCGAGCGTTGTACTGGTGAAAACGGCAAGATCACGCAAGAAACCAAATATAAAATTGTCGGCAGGAACAAAGCATTCGTAATCGCTTGTGACACCGGGTGGGAGAGGGAAATCGGTAAATAGCTCAGCAATCTCCCTGGGGATATGGGGGAAATTCCAGACTACTCTTGGGTGATCGGTTCACTTTGCAAGCCGCATTCTACAAAAATCTTCGAACATCGCACGGGACACGATGTGGGAAAGAAGCAGACCGAAGACGGGTATGAGGCACTGAATAAGCTCGATGGACATCACCATAAAGTGAGAGCTAGAAAAAAATGGGGGGGGGGTTCAAGACATGACGACATTGAACCCGTCGGTGTTCGCCCGGTCCGCATGCCAGAGAGCGGGTTAAAATGAACGCGCTTGGGCTAGAAGAAGACTCAAGCATTACCAGCCTCGCTGGTCCCACATAAAAAGAAAAAAAGGGAGACGGGGATCATCAAGTATTTCCGGGAACTTGGCTTGCGGGGAAAAAACAGGAAAAAGCAGTGTTCTCTTGTGGACGACGGCTTGAAAAAGGCCGGGAGTTGAAGGGGGTGGAAGCCCGAATTGTGCGGTCTTTAGATCGAAGGTCAAAAACAGAGTTGATAACCATATATATGTATCACGCTGCGGAAATTTATTGGAGAGGGAACCATAACCCCGGAAAAGTTTTCACACGTGGGCCACAAAATCAACTTCTCGAAAAACGGCAACCCGAAGACTCCACGTCAGAAAGCGGGTAGGAAAAAGGAGGCGCTTTCACGGGCTCCAGGTTTAGGTATTTGGCCGAGGGGGGGGGCTTGGGCAAGTCTCGGGGAAGGTTGGGAATAAGCATACAAAAAATATTACACCAACTCGTTTGCATTGGGTACCCAGGTTAGCCAAACACCGTTCCACGGTTCCCCCCCGCCCTTGAAAGTCATATAATAGAGTGTGACCCCGGGGGAAGTCATAAAATCACATTTGGCCAAACGCCCGCGGCACTCTTTGAATCTTGCAGCTCATAAAGGAAATAAAATCTTCTCATGATTAAAAAAGCCTTGTGCGTGCGTTGGAGCTGGTATTGTTTTTGTGTGTCAAAATGCCTCGCGCAATGACTGTCCACTCTGTCGGGTGAAGGGGGGCCCGCCCGGCGCCACCGTTCTCTTTCACTGGTCCGAGAGGGTCAAAATCGTCACCACCGGGTCAATCTTTCAGAAATACTCTTGTGGTCCGCCATGAACAAGTTAGATTTTTTTTTATTCGTCGAGGTCCCGGTTTTGGGGAAGCTTAAACATTTTTTGAAGGGCGGGTCAACCTTATTTGAACTGTATTCCATACGAATAATACACTTCGAGACGGCGGGTAAAAAGAGCGGTCTAATAACCGGCCGGAAAGGCATCGCTTTACAATTTTCTGGTTGTCTGTGGGTGATACGATTTCACAAGGGCGTGAACTTCCCTACGCCCTTTTAATTGGTAAGGATTCAAAGGAGTATGATACTGTTACGGCAAGCCTTCTTGAAAAAGCGTGAAAAGAATTTTCCTTCCATTGACGATGTTAAGTACCCTTGTCCCGCCCCGCTGAATGGGGGAACAACATAGACAAATTCCGAGGGGGGGATGTGAAAGAAATTGCCTTCAAGGGAAACTCAAATAGAAGAGAGGGACAAGACTTGTTCTCAGACAGGGACGACCTTGCTTTCATGTGCTTGTACCTGTTAATTGGATTTCCGTACTGGCCGCCAAAAAGATTTACTCTTGCCCAACCCGCTGCCGGCTCGGGAGCTGGGAAAAATCTCTATCTTATTGCGGGATTCTTTGGGCATCCCTGACGCGCTTCAAACCCCAAGATTCGAGGTGGAGCTCTCCCATTCCCCGCGATAGAAGTTTTTTTCTTTGAAGGAAGTCTTATGTCTTGGCCAGCGTTAAAAAGCCCGACATTGGGTTCCTCTCGAAAGTTGGGGGGGCTCTACATCCTGATGATTACCAGGAAAGTGGCGGTGAGAAAAGGGTTACAGGGATCGTAAATCTTGCCGTGGTGAGTGACGGCAGCGCGAGGTCCAACCCTGCATAAACATGGTCTCAAGGAAGGTACGGAAACGAATGCTACATGAAGCTGAGGGGGCAGTGTTTTCTCGTAATTGGAGAAAGTTTTAAGCTGTCCGGAATAAACGAAGAAAGGGAGTCTCCCTCGTAGGGCCTTAAACAGCTTGAACGCCAAAAGGTGGGGTGGACTTCATTTCAAAAAGGTTGGGGAAAGGGTCGAGGACTTGAGAACATCGGCTGGAGTACTCAACGGATCAATACGGCAAAAGGGGGGGGACGAACCACAAACACGGGAACAAGGGGGAAGGCACAAGAGTCGGAGAAGGTCGTGAGTGGGAAGAAAGAGGGGAATTTTTCCCAAAATAGTTCGGAAGAGTGGGGGAAAAAACTTTCTTCAATAAATTCAAACCGGGGGGACTGGTCCGGTTCAAAGGGGGCATCTCGTACTTAAACCAATCGTGGGGGAAAAGGGCAAACACAATTTCCTTGGGGGTGTGACAAAAAAAGAAAGGAAACCCGCATTTGGGGACGGAAGGAAAACCGGTTAGGAAAATAGGACAGACGATCCTCATAGAGGACAGGTAGAAAAAAAGTCCGGCACGATGGGGAATGTTGGGAAGTAATGCGATCAACAGTAGATCCACCCCCCCCAAGTATAAAAAGGGAAGATAGACACGTTCACCTCGAAAATTGTACCGCATCGGGCGAATTTTAGAGTAAAAGTTCTACATTACAGTGTTGCTATGCTAAAGGGTTTTCAGTCAAGGGGGGGGTTTCCGAAAAGTGGGGTTTGGGGTGGAACCAAAGTCCCTTTTTGTGTCCACTTGGTCCCACAATCTTGCTTCTTCCGATCTCCAGGCCTTAAAATCTATGGGATCAAGGGAGGGTTTATGAAGGAAAAAGAGTTCCACAAGGGGGGAGAACTCTATTCGGAGAGGGAAAGGGGAGGGAAGGAAAGGGGTCTTCCCCTTAAAAACCTCAAGTCTCGAGGAAGTGTGAGCTTTAAATTTTTCGTTGGGGTCGTGGTAAGAAAAAAAGGGGGGGGGGCGGGTTTTCTTTTCCGGTCTATTGGCACCTCCCTGGGGGTTCCCCAGGATTAAGGGTCTTCTGAATGAATGTCTGCAATTTAAAACTCCACCAAATTTTTCTCGGTCGCAAGAGGTGGAGTTCCCTACTCTTTAAATGCGAATCTTTGTATTTGCATCCCGAGAAAAAGAAAAAATGGACAATACGCGCACCCGCAATGGCGAGCAAATCAATCAAAAAAATCCTTCAAGTTTCAAGTAGGGAAAAAGTGACTGTTTAGGGTTCATCGCGCGGCTGGGTACGGAGATAAATCACCACGGTTCAGGGGGAGAAACGAAAATGATATAAGCCGAACCTACAAAAGGATCCTGGGAAGGCAAAGGGGACCAAAAAAAAAAAAGCTGACAGCGGAGAAAAAATTAGTTGCAACGGGCCGAAGAAAGGACGAAGTTCGCTGTTAGGAACAGAAACCAGCAAGAGGAGCTGAAACGGCGCAAACACCTGTAAAAGAATCCAGGTAAGAAAGTCGTGGGGGGGGGAAAAGCAGGCGCCGCTATAAAGTAGAAAAGACTAAAAAAAAAAAAAAAAACAAAAAAACCAAACCAAAATCCGAATGTAAAGGAGCCGAATCGGGGGAGTACGCCATGACCCTTTGAAGGGGGGACAAGAAATTTACCCTTTCAAGGGGTAAGCAAAAAAAAAAGGGTCGGCGGTAGAAATTCACTAAGTCACTCCCTGATAGGACTTTGTACTCCTGGGGAGGGGGGGGGTGGGTTTTTTTTGAAACAACTTGCCCTTTCAACTCATTCCGGGAGTTGTCAATTTAAGAAAAAGTGGACGGGGGGAAAGTGGCCGGCCTCTTTGCGCTTCAAACGAAGCAGGGCGTTCCGCTTCTGGATTGGGGGCAAAGGGGGAAAAAGTGGACGCGGAAAAGGGCAGGGATCGGACGGATCACGCTTCAAATAGAAGAAACAACATTGTCACTGGAGGAATTGGGGGCGGGGGGGGTGCGACGCGATTCGGCTCGCAGCGAAACTTGGCCTCTAGCTAAAGGGGAAAGGTGATTCTCATTGGGAAAGCTGGCCGACAGGGGTTAAGAAAACTCGCCCGACCAAAAAGAAAATTCTTTTGAGGAAAAACAATTCGTAAAGTAAAGCATTGACCAAGGAGGTGGAATCCGCGAGGTCCCTCTCGTACACTTCTAAGCCGTCATAACGGGGGTTTACAAGGGGGATTTCCCCATTTCAGACAGACGCGGGGGGAGGGGGGACAAAAAAGGTTTCTCTCTGAGACAACATCACAGGACCCTAGACAAGAAAGGGAAAGCGGTGGGACATCATCGAGCCTCTGCGAAGGGGATGAGAAAAAAAACAAGAAAAAAAGCTTTCGTGGACAACAAAACAAAATGAATGGTCTGGCTATGAAAAGGGGGGACGAGGAAAACAAGTGCGTTTGTGTCCCTAGGGTGGGGGGGGAGTTTGGGGGAACGGGTCGGTCATGCAAACCGACGGCGATGGTTACAGCGGCAGCTTGGCGGGTAAGAAAGCCCCATCCTCTGAGAGTCCAAGATGGCTCAGTTGAAGGTAAAAAGGAAGGGGAACCGCGCGGGAAGCCGGCGATACACGGCGACCTGTGTTTCCGAAAAAGGGGGGACGCAAGAGGGCTTTCCCAGGCCGGTTAATTGTGAATAAAGGGGGAACGAAAGTAGAGTCTCTCAACAAACGGAGAAAGAGAGAGAGTATCACCTCAAAAAATTATGGCGAGGAAACCCAAGAACCCGGCCCGGTCACTACAAGGCACAAGGAGAAAAAACTTCGCTCCAAAAGAACACGATGATATAGAAGGCGTCAGGAAGGGAAACAAAGAATGCGCTTCAACCCGGAGCAATGGGGGTGCCTATCAGCGCGGTGGCAGCTGAAAGAATTCGGGGATAATCCCAGCATGCACGGTAAGCGCTTCGTTTTTGGGAGAAAAACAAGTGATTCCCCACAATCAAAGAAACTTGAAAAACGCCCAGGGGTCTTCATACTCTCGTGAAAGGGGTGGTCCTAGCAAATCCCATAAAAATTTTTAGGGAGGGCACCCCGGGAGTGAGCTTCACTCATCCGTTGAAACTTCAGGCTGGATTTCCCTGCGGAGTCGGGGAGACTGGGGTCCGATTTGGGTTTACATGCGCGGCGCAATACGGTAAAAAGAGTCGAAAGGTCATGGGGCAAAGCCAAAAGAACAGAGGCCTGTTCCGCTAAGCGGGGGGAAAAAAAGGTGGTCAAATGGCTTCAAGCGATACGGAGCAAGGGAAAATCTACTTTGGGGGGGGTTTCAGAAAGTGCCGGCAGAACCGGTTTGGAAAAAGAAAAAGTGCCAAAAAACCGCGCGCGGGCAAAAAGGTCATCGAATAATAAGAAGCCCTGCGAAAGGAGAGGGCGCAATAACCGAAAAGGAGCCAAAGCATGACAAGGTTTCTGGGGACGTGTGCTGGAAGGAGGTAAACTCCAAAGGCGACTAACAGAAAGGTAGGAAAGTTCCTTCTTCTGAACTAAAAAGCAGGAAAGGGGAATGGCGTGCGGGAAGCAGTAAATAATGCGGAAAGGGAAATCGTCTTTCTATTAAAACTAAAGGAAAAACGTCCCCCGTCCCTTGGGGGATGGAAAGGAAAAACATAGACAACCACACACATCCTCTGAATGGGGGGAGACGGGAGACAGGGGGGGGACGAATTGAGTCGTATAAGGGCGCCGCATTGTTCTGGAGGGGGATTTCCCTTGGGGGGGGGGAAAAAAAAAAACATGTGCTGTAATTACACAGAGTGTGTACTGACAGGAAACCCTTGGACAGGCCGTTCAAGCTGAAGGGGGAAGTCGTACTCTAGAGGAAGAGGCCGGTATTGTCATAACATGAAACGAAAAAAAAAAAAAAACGTACATTCTTCTTTCCCGGATCTCGGAAAGCAAATATAAAGGGGGTGTCGGCGAAGTCACTCCTTCTGAACAAAGTTGAACAACCTAGTAAGGTGTTCCGGAACATCTGGTTGGTGGGGGGGCAACATCCATGCTTAGCGAACGTGGGCTTGGGCCGGGTGGGGAGGTCCTGTCGCATCTGGGGGAACGGATGTTCTCAAAACGGAGCGATGTCACAGGAAACGTAAGGAAAAAGGGTTCAATGCACTTCCTGAGAGAAAGAGATGGCGCAGGGCTCTGTGCTCTTGGTAAAGTATCGGCCATTTAAAAGGGCCTGCAAGAAAAAGCTGAAAATTGGGTGTGGGGGGATTCGCCTTCAACCAAAAGGGGTTTTTGGTCTTCATGTCTACAAAGGTTGGAGCCCGGTTAAGGTCCGGAAAAAACGACCATTAATCACAAAAAACAATCAATCAGCAAACCCTTGGGGAAAATTAAAAAACTACCACAACCAGAAGGGCAATAAGGGGGTACTCAAAGGGGTAGCCTTGAGTCAAAAGGGCATCTTTTAAACATAACTATTTGGAAAAAAGCGGACCTTGTGGGACACTGCGTCAGCAAAAAAATGGGGGGGGTTTAAAGCGCCGTGCGGAGGGAAAAAAAAGTTTCCTTCAACGGGAGGGAAGGAAAACGGGTATTAAAAAACCTACATAAAGGGGAACCAAACTGGAAGGTTCCACTCTGGACCTCCCAAAAGAAGGGTCAGACACAAGACCTTCTCGAACATATGCAAACAGGTGTGTCTTAAAATGGAACAAGGCTTCTAATTTCGCGAAAAGGTAATCCATGTTGATGAATGCGTGGCGGGGAACAGGGTATATCGACCCCACCAACGGAGGAAAGGTCCAGAAAAGCAATTAAAATCAAAATATGACCAAACTGGCTCTTCAATGAGGGCTTGCAAGGGGGGCCAAATTGCCCTCTCTTGGTTCGGGAGTGAACGAGGACCAATTTGAATTTTGTTGACCCCAGAAGATTGGGGGGGGGGGTTGGGGCACAGGGGGTCACCCCCAAAGCCTCGCTCATTAAGTTACAGAGATCCTTCCCCTGTACCCCCGTCTTTTCTTGGCCTGTCCGAGGTTCAAAAGGAGCGATTTCGAACCGTTAAGACAGGTAGCTTACACGAAAAGGAAACATTCGCCGGACGTGCAAGAGGAAGGGGAAAGTCTTGTTGTCAGATCAAAAAGGTGCAGTAGGGGGGGACGTTCTCTTACAGTTAAACAAGACAAGGTATTTTCCAACAAACGGCGGTTTCCGCTCGAACCCTTCTTAAATTTGAGACTAACAACGGAAGGAAGCGTCTTGGAAATCGGGGGCGAACTAACGCTTTCAATCTCCGTGCTCCGCAATTGAGACATCACAGTTTCTTACCAGGTACAAGAAAACAAAAAAATCTCTTCCGCATCAAATGGCGTAAAAAGTGGAACTGAATACATTGTAAAAATGGTGAACCGGTGAATCGGCGGATCGCCCCTATCAAACCGGGGAAATTTGGACGACACGAATTTCCGCAGAAAAAACGTTCCCCCCATATCAAACGAGAACACCAAATCTTACATCGAGAACTGGAAGTAAAAAGTGCTGGCTATAAGAAAAAAACAGGCCGTTGCTTATAAAAAAACCAGCCAAATCAGGGAGCACACCTTGAAATAAAAAATTGAAAAAAAGGGCAAGTTTGGAAAAAAAAAGGGAAACTAAAAAACGCATGGCGCGAGACGAGAAAAATACCAGACGGTGAACAGGGGGCAAAACATCGGTGGAAGCGCCATGCCAAAAAAAACGGTCCGCCCAAGGGCAAGTGGCGCGAGAGGAGGGGTAAGGCGGCTCGAAATTACAGAATATCCCGATGACCGGGATTGAAAATCCGAGCTGGTTTTGGGGGGCGAAATTGACATAAGTTCAGTGTGCGGGCATCCTTTGAACAACAAACTAGGGGGGCACGGAAGAATCAGGGGTCACGAAAAAAAAAAGGTTCCTGCAGTATACCCAGTCAGAGCAAAGGGGGGGGGGACGAATACAGGGCGGGTCCGGCGCGAAAACGAGAAGTGTCGTAAAGACAATAGGCCAAAATTGTCCAATGGAAAAGCTGTCGGTAGTTCGGTTAATACAGAGATCGGAGCTCTCTCGGGGAAGCGAAGTTAGGAACGGAATCATCAGTTTACACAAAGCGTTGCAAAATTTTGGATCTAAAACGGCACAACTATAAAATTTGGGGGGCTTTGAGGAAACACGCAGGTTACTTGAAAGGGGGGGAAAAGGGGTGTGGGGGGACAAGTCAGCGGGATAGAAAAAGAGACGGGGCTTTCGTTCCCCATTAAAAAATGCCGAAAGCGGGGAACCGTATTTGTGAGAATTCTCACTCATAAAAAGGGACCTTAGAAAACTCTCACGAAATAAGGCTGCTGGGACAGAGAGGAACCGGATTATCTTAATACTCTAAAGGATGCCCAAAAACAAACCATCCACATGTGATTTGGATCTGGGGCTTTCTACAACTGGGGAACGGAATGACAAGGGCGTTTTGGTTTCAAAAAAACGAGGGGGCAAACGACTGCATGGGAAAAACCGACGAGTCTAGGTTCCAAGACTGGTCTTCCATAGGACCAAAGAAGCTGCTACCCAAATCAAAACAATGAAAAGAGGACGAGCATCCGTGAGTTGGGGAACAAGTGACTTACAGCGGGGCGGGCGGCCGGGGGGAGTCGAAGGTGGAAGGAGTGACCAAGTAAGATTTTGACTTAGCGCCGGGGAAACGGGAATGCTCCAAAAAGCAATAACAACAACCGGAGATAGAGAGGCTCACCGCCGAGAAGTTAAAATAAAATCCAACCGGAAAAACTGGTCCAGAGGACAAAAGGCGCCCGCCAATCCCCGAAGATATCGAACTTAGAGGAACGGAAAAAAAGTAACTCACTTATTCAAGTCAAACGTCACCATGGGGTTGTTGGAATGTGGCCAGATCAGCTTGGTCCTTCTTCCATAAAGAAACTGAAGGAACCATAAACATACGCTAAAAATCCAAATGTGGTGCATTGCAGGACATTGCCCACACCGTCATGTAACAAAACAACAACTGGGGGGGTGGACAAACCGGTGACAAAAATTTTGGGGGTTCCGAATCACCAGGTTGGGATGGTGATGGCCAGGACCACAGAGGGCGTCTTCAGAAAATGGTCATCAAAGTGAAAGAAAAGGCGGCAGACAAATATGTCCAGCGAAACCGCGTGCGGCGTACGGTTTGGGAAAACTGTGTGGGGGATAGTCAAATCGGTGCACACGGAACCGGGAATTGGCGAAACGCAAAAAGGGAAGCGTTGGACCTGGGAAAAATGCACGCCTGTTGGAGCAAAAAAGGGGCAAGAACTGTCAAGCGAATGAATGGGGGGGCCATGAACAATTAAAAATAGTTTGTTGGCCGCCGGTTTGGTTAAGGGGGGGGGTAAGGGTTCTGGGGAAAAAAACTAAAGAAATAAGCGGGCACTATTGAACTCACGGTTCCATCGAGCCCTGCTACGACTCTGCGGACATAAAAATTTAAAAAAGAAGAGATGACAATGAAGGCAGAGGTAATGCTGGGACTATTCAACGCGAACGGGCGGTACCGCCAGCACAAGTATGTTTCTAGTCTGAAAGAAAAAGTCATGACGGTTCAAGAGATCTCCAAAATTACGAACCGGGATTTATCTAAGAAGTTACGAGTAAAACACTTTCGTGGAACCACACTTTGATGTCAATACGGGGACAACATAGACAAAAGCGAAATGTTCTTCAGATGCGTCAGCAAGTAGGGGAACCGCGGGTCAGGCGGCCGACCGAAAAAAAGACAAGCTTTGTTCAAAAGGCCCTTTGCCCTTGGGTCATTGAAAAAATGAAAAGGTCAGGGAGCGGAGGTGACCGGATTCCACAGGGGGAAGGTCAAAAAAAGGAAAACTGTCTTGGGCGTCGTGACGCAGAGCGCGGCTCTCAAATTGTGAATCAGCGAAAGGGGAAAAGAGGTTGGTCCAAAAAATGAAAAACAAGAAGATGGCCACCGTGTGCTTGTGTTAAAATCAAGAAGTCTTAAAAAAAAAAGGGAGCAATCTTACTGAAAATAGCGTCCCCGGGGGGGGGGCTAAAAAGATGAAATATGGGAACGTGGGTCGTCGTCGAGTTCCAAACTCGAAGTCAATCGAAGTTTTAAAGGGATATTGCGCCGAAGAAAAAAGGCGGTAAACCCGGCATACAATGTCCTTCAATGAAAAAAACGGAGATGAGAATACTCAAGTGAGGAGGGTAAATTGTCTCGACTTGTTTTAAGCTGGCCACGAGAGGCCCGCTAGGGAACCGTCAAAAAAAGAGCATACTTGTGTGGGAAAAATCAGTAGTAGACAGTGGCGGTGCACGTTGGGCCTTGGGAAGGGCAGATCCACGACGCGTATCAATCGGGGCTGCACACCCGGGAACGAACACAGGAAGAAGAAAAAAAAAACGAGGCATTGAGTGTCAGGCGACGGCCTTTTCCTCACGAACGGATCGCGTCGAACTTTGGGAATCAAGAAGAAGCCGGGGGAAAGGACTTAGGGTCAAGGGGAGCGCGTACAAGCCCTCGTTGGGGACAGAGGGCAGTCCTTCTTGTTGGACAATAAGGAAAAGTGTACATCGTTAAAACCCCAGAGTACAAGAGAATGAAAAAATTTTCGGGGGCGCATTCATCTCAAAATTCGAGAAAAAATAGGGTGTGGGGAGCTGAGGATAACTCTAACAACGAAAAGGGGAGGAAAAGATATATCCCAGAGATAGCATTCATCCAAAAGATGGGAGTGATAATTGCCTTGAATATGCGGAAAGTCCTATAAGGGTTCCTTCAAAGGGGGGAACGATTACAAGGGAGGGTCGGGGGGGAAGATTTTCAACAAAAGGCATTGTGGTGGGAAGTGTCCACTATGTTCTAAGGGGGGGGGGAAAGCGAAAAATCGCAGAAAATTACAAAGGTAAAGTAACCCGTTTCCAACAGTGACTTACGTGCCGACTATTCCCTTTGGGATGGGGACCAAACGAAAGGCAAGAAGGTAGCCTAAGAAAGGAGAAATGGTCCAAGGGATTTTGGGGTCGGCGGGCAAAGAGGGTACGGGAGGGATACCTGCCCAGCCCGCTTGGGGGGATGGGGGTGGCGGAAGAGTAAGAAAAGGAGGGAGTGGAAACTGACGAAATTGATCTCTCAGCGTGGAAAAGAGGGGAAAATTACCTAAGGGGGGCTCGTTTCTCAGGCTTGAAGGGCAGTGGTAAAGTGAAGCTCAATGAGAAGACCTAGCATGATCATCAGGGAGTGAACGGAAGGCAAAGGTTCTGATTACGGAAGCGGGAGGGGGGTAACTTGAAGATGGGGGGGGGGGGGGGGGGGGGGGGGGGGGGGGGGGGGGGGGGGGGGGGGGGGGGGGGGGGGGGGGGGGGGGGGGGGGGTGAGGGGGAGGGTGGGTTGGGAGGTTTTTTGGTGGGGGTGTTTGTTTAGGCGAGGGGGGGGGGGGGCGGGGGGGGTTTTTTGGTTTGGGGGGGGGTTGGTGGGGGGGTTTGGGGTTGGTTGGGGGGGGGTTGTTGTTTGTGGGGGTGGGGGGGGGGGAGTTTGGGTTTGTTTGTGGGGTGTTTGGTGGGGGGGGTGGGGCGGGTTGGTTTGTGGTGTGGTTTTGGGTTGGTGTGGGGAGGAGGAGAGGGGGGTTGTTGGTGGGTGGTTGGGGGGGGGGGGTGGTTGTTGTGGGGGGGTGTTCCAATTTTCTCCTCTGCTTCTCTTAATTGAAGTCACGTCATCAATTTCTTGGACGAAAAGAGAAGAAGGTCAGAAGGAGGGGGGAGTTGCAAGGAGAAAGATCCGCTTGGAGTTGCTGTTACAAGAAAACAGCCAGCTTAGTTGCGGGAACTGATCAGAGGGACCGTTTGAAGGATGCGGAAGGGGGAAAGGGGATGAAAGACGTATCAGCGGTATCGAGAAAACGAAGAAGAATGAAGGCATTATAAGAGGGGAAGAGAAGTACGGGGACATTCCCCTGGATTTAGAAAAGAAGGGGGGACGGAGTATATATCGAGAAAAGATTGTGGTTCAATGATACATCCAGGCGGAGGGAGATGGGGAAACATCTCACTTTCAGTGGAGTGTTGGGGGGGGGGGAGGAAAAAAAGGGGGCAAGGGGGTTTGGACGGGAATTCGAAGGGGGGAATTCAAAGTGCCTTCATTCAGTTTCGACGAAGGAGGCCCTGGAGCCTATTAGGAGTTTAACTTAATAAAGTGACGACTGGACGAATACCAGGGGACGAAGGCTAAAGGCCTCCTATCTTTTTAAAAGAGAAGAAAAAGGAAGAAGGTCCAAAAGCTAAGGGAAAGGGGAGAAGTTTTAGGGGGAGAGCGAGAAAAAGAGAGCTAAGTTCCTCGTCAGGAAGAGGGACCGGTTGAACCAGTTTATCTAGCGTGGGGGCCACAAGGTGGAAAAAAAAGAAACACCGGACCTCCTGGGGAAGAACAGAACCCAAAAGTTGAAGGGGTAGGGTCATTACAACATTCTGAATTCGCTTAAAAAAGGAATCCTTTTGTTTAATCAGACGGATTAAGAAAAGTTCAACCTTGGAGGAGATGAACAGAACTACGAGGGGTGGAAGAGTTTAACCTTATAGCTCGGCCGCAGGCATGAAGACTAAC
>Ga0179593_1406063_pt1 | contig 14033 bp, 5 predicted proteins | sample CZODoug2_1_08_16_FD_185931 | JGI IMG/M metagenome (GOLD analysis project Ga0179593, IMG submission 185931) | Vadose zone soil fungal communities from Angelo Coast Range Reserve, California, USA - CZODoug2_1_08_16fungal (PacBio error correction) | ecosystem: Environmental > Terrestrial > Soil >...
CCTCCTCGATATGGGGAACCTTGAAGACTCGTCGCGCAAGAAGAAGAACTGTACAAATCAAAGTGAGCGCGCTGGGTCCTTCTATTTCGGGTGTCGGGGGACACCGGAAAAAAGAAGGAAGACGAAAACACGGGGGTTTTCTTGCTTGCGCTTGAGGGAGAGTCGAGGGATCACACAAACAATCAATCTTCAGTCGCTGACAAATCTTCGAGGCAACGTGGACGGGGCAAAGGAAGGGCATTGCAACGGCGGCGCGAGCCGTACCTGAAAAGGAGGCGCGTCGAGGAGGGAGGCTGGATGACCCGACGAAAGCTGAGGGAGGCTTGTACTTTGCGCAAAGGTCGGCACCGGCAATTGCCTCAGAGCCTCTCTAGCGGCTACTCAGAGGAGGCAGGGCAAAAGAATGGACACTTTTTCGGCCGGGCCGATACTCACTCAAAGAGGGCTGGCAGAGGAGAACGATGAAGCGTAAGACAGGAGCCAGGCGTAGAGACACGGCAAGCCTTCAATTCACCCAGCGAGTCTTCGTGCGGGGAGTTTAACGCGTCAAGGGAATGAGCTCGGAGATCATACGCGATCCCCGGGTAACCCGCCGCCGAGCATTGAACACGATGCGAGGGATGAAAGCACAGAGAGAGAGAGGGGGGGGTCTTATCAGAAAGAAGGGCCGGGAAAGAGGGCTGCGAGTAGACTTTGGTTGAGGAAAAGTGAGGGTCTCACCTCTCTCCCGATACGATCGCCGGGGCGAGTTAAAAGAAAGAAACGGAGGAGTTCGGAGAAGACCTCGGTCCGCTTCAAAACAGCACGAGGAAACGGAGACGAGAAGTTCAAAGGGATTAAGGAGGTTTCAAGCCGGCTGCAACGACGTCAATTGTCAAGAAGTTTAGAGAAGAGCCTGACGCCGACTGTCGTGAAGAAAGAAACCGAGAAACGACTGTGAGCGAAAGCTAAAGGACGGCGGCGCCAATTCGAAAAAAATATGCTGAGCCGCTCCTTTAGTCAAGCTCAGAAGCCGAAGTCAAAGACATATGGATGAGGGTGCCGTTGTGAATGGAAAAGTCAGGGGTTGAGAAGATAAAAAAGCATCGCGACAAAGCAGGAGGGGAAGGAGGCTGCCCATCGGTCTGGCGTCAGATGAAGAAAAGGGGCTAATCACACCACTTGATCCAGAACTGTAAAAAGTGTGCGAGGATGGACGTCGCGATGGAGAGTTGTCTATCGAAGGCGATGGCACCGGGAAAAGAAATCGCGGGGGCGAAAAACCAAGGTAGTGATGTAAATCGGCAGCCTACAGAGGGAAGTCCGAGAAAGGCGGCTTTAAGACAGAAAGGAAAGAACTGAGTCTGCATAGAAAAACGGATTAACGAAGAACGATCAAAAGGGGGTGGGAATAGAGCAGACTCCAACCTGTTGCCTATCAAAAGGCACAGGAAAAAAGAGGATCTGTCTGTGAAAGCAGTTCCACTGGGGAAGTCGGATTAGAATCCCTCGCCAGACCGTGCATTGCACCGTAACCGGGTGGTCAGGGGACTTAGCCCATCAAGTTTCGAGAGTCACCTTCAGAAGCGCCGGTATGGAAGCAGAGGCTTTCGACCTCCGAGGTATGACGAAAAAAGGAGAGTTTCAGGGACAGTCTTCCGCAATTTAAAGCATTCAACCTTCGGGGGGGAGGAAAGAGTAGGAGCTTCAGAGGAGGGACACTGCCGCATTAGAGCCGAAAGGGAGGAAGGGGCCATTCTCGTCCGAATGCCATGGGCCTGAGGCAGGGTACGAGACAGTTTTTGTAACAGGTAGAAGATCCGTCAAAAGAGGCAGTGTCCTATAAAGTATTTGCACGATGTCGTAGAGCGCAGAAACGCACAGCCCGGTGTTGAACGGTTTAAGGCCTTAGCAAAAAGTTCTAACTCCGTCTTGAGACAGCGCCAATCACGAAGCGAAGAAAAGCGCGAACCAAAGGGGAAACGCTTCAGAGAAGGGATGCAGAGGCGGCTGAAAGATAAAATGAAGTACAGACCGGGACGGAGAGTCCAGACGTTACTCATATGACGCATTCACTCAACTGAAAGGACTTCGGTATCGAGTAGCAAAAAAAAAAGAGAAACCATAGGTCGGCGGAGAAAGAAGGAGCTCGTTCAAGCAGCCGTGAGTTGGACAAGAAATGGGCAGCAACTGATGATGCCCGGAATCAGGTAAGCGAGACTGGGCTGACTTATTGCGATCAGCGGCCTCAAAACAGGGAGGCACGCCGCGAAGAGGATCGCATAATAGCACCCAAAAAGTTGTCACGAAAAGGGAGGCTAAACCTGCGTACAAAAAAAGAAGTAAAATGTCGGGATGAAAATAATGAGAAATGAAGGAAAGGGTTAAACGGAAGGAGTCGGAAAGTAAAATAAGGGGGGCGCAGAGGGGGAAGTGGGAATTGGAAGGAGAAATGGTGATGATGAAGGGGGGGGAGAGACGTAAAAGGGGGTACGATCGGAGTTCGGTATAACCCTTCTACACAAAGCGTTAAGGAGGAAGCCCGGGAATAATGATCTTTATAGACCCAGCTCCGAAAGAGGGCCTTCAGAGGCCTCTGCCGGGCAGGTTTGGACGCCAGTGCGAAGGGGACTAGACAATTGGGGCCGAACGATCTCAGGCAGAGTGCGGGGGGATCTCAGAGAGTCATAGGAAGCAAGCGGTGTTCAGTCCTTGGCGAAGAACGGTTTATGGAACGCCGGCGCTTCGCGAAGCAGGGAAAAGACAGGCAAATCGGCGATTGGCAGGGACATCCTCATAAGGGAAACCCCAAGGCGGATAGCGAGAGCGGACGGCCGCCGCTGACCAGAAAAACAGAGGGACAGAGTCCTTTACCAGGGGGTTCCGGCCCAGGGGCAACGAGCAGAAAAGGGGAGGAGTCGACCCACCGGGGGAGGAAAAAAAAAAAATCTGATCAGGACTGATAAAAGGGAATCCATAAGAAGAAATCCGCTCCCGCGCCTCATAGCCTTGAGCCGCGTAATGGAACTAAAAGGAAAGAGAAGAACCACGAGGGAAATCCATAGGCCGAAACGACAGGAACCGTGCCCCTTCGATGGACCGCGAAGCAGGGGCGCGCATCCCTTCAAGACTGATAGATCAGAGTGGAGTTCCCAATAGAACGGGGGAAGCCTAGGACGGGTAAAGCACCGGCCAAACGGTCCGCCACAAAAAGGAAAAGAACTCAGGAGAAAAACAACTAAGGAGGAACTCGCCCGCCCTCAAGTCGGAATTTGACAGGCAGGCGTGACAGACACCAGCAACGCGGAGGAAAAGAAGAGAACATCTAAGAGTCACGTTTTGCGGGGATCGTGCTACAAGGGGGGGGGGGGGGGGGGGGGGGGCAAATCCCGAAGATTTTACCTGGAGAGCGAATGTGAAGCCCCGAGGAAATGAGAAAGAGCATGACCAAGGAAAATGGATTGGGAATTAAAGAAAACTCTCTCGCAGACGCGGGAAAGGTTTGCGGAATAAAAAGGGAAACAACACAACGGAGGAGGAGAAGAGATCTCGAAGCATGAAAAGGATGATGGGGAGGCTGTTTCGTCCATTCCCAATCATGGGACATAGGCACTCGCAAGGTCGAAAGCTGGCGGAAAAGGCGAGAGACAGCAAATCGTCGGGCCTTTGCCTGGGACAAGATTCCAAAAAAAAAGGACGCGCGAGATGGGGAAGGAGCAAGAAAGTCGATGAGGGTCAGAAACGACTTTTCCTGAAAATGAACCCTGGACTTAGAGGGCGGAAGTGAGAGGAAGGGCCTCGGGTACAGAAGCCAGGAATCAGATCGGTTCGCCCGGCTGGCCGGCTTTCAGGGGATCTCCAAGGCGAGAGGAAAATCAAGACTAAGATCGATCACATTCCATTCTATACTCGCGAGCAGAGACGGCCAAGACGACAAGGAGGGGGGGTCGGAGAGAAGCAAATTAGTGGGGTCCCTCAAAACTTACTAGTAAGGGAGTGTCCAAGTCTCTATTGAAGTACATTACTCAGAAACTATGAGGGAGCTTGGAGAGGAGGAAACTCTTTAAAACCTGGTATCAGCAAAGCGGAGCATATTTCAGGAACGGTGGGGAAAGAGGGGGGAGAAGGAATCCTAGCAAGATAATAAACTTTCCCCAATCAAAAAAGAAAAGGTAAACCTCTTCAGATCTACGAGGGTCGGAGGGATAACGGAGGCAGGAGCTATATCTCGCTCAATCCTGGTGGGAGGTAATCGGATGCTAAAAAATAGCCGGAAGACGAAAACTTTTCGCCTAATCCGCCTAAAGCTCGAAGAAAGAAAAAGGGATTAGGGGCCAAGGACCGAACAAGCTTTTCAGCTAAAAGTGGAGTCTAGTCAGATAAAGGGCAAATAGTCCGTGCACCTACAGGGGACACCTTTTTGAAAGAAAAGAGAAGGAGAAAGACCGGCACAAGTACTTTCTCGAAGGACGCTGGAGGACGGGTAAAAAACTAGAAGCAATGGCAACTAGAGTTGGCTTTCAGGAAACGAAGATGAGGGCTTGGGGCCAAAGTTGAGAAAAACGGCAAGTTTGCGGACGCAAGGCACTGACGAAAAGGTCAGGAGGAAAAACTTCGGCGCGGGGCGATCCGAGGGGAGGGAGTGCTAGAAAAGAGCTGCCGACTCCGTGCCGCCGGGGAGCAGGATAGAAAAAACGGTCAGCTGACTCTTAATAAATTCCGGCAGCAAATTTTGCAAAAAAAACACAGGCATGAAAAGAACGTCGATTGCAACCGGTCAGGGGCTCGCTAGCGAGGGAGCATCTGAGTACGCACGGGGGACTCACGTCCTCTACTAAGGGAAAGTGCGAGGCATAGGGGAGAACATACGTCAAAGCGGCGCTTCCAGGGTGAAAGGTTGATTCGAGGGAAATTCAGCCAGCATAAGGAAAACAGGTCAAGGATCGAAGCAGGAGACAAAGAGGGGGCTTCGAGCGGCTCGATCGAGGAAGAGGGAAAAAGTTTCAAAAATTTTTGGGCGGAAAAAAAAAGGACAATTCAAGAAAAAAACGGGCGGAAGAGGAAGATCTCTAAGCACATCCAAACTGTTATAGGAAAAGGAAAAGAGTGAACTTTAGCTCATGGGGAAAAGGCTCTGAAGCTTCATGTCAAGTTATCAAAAGAGCACCTGCGGAAAGCCCTTTCCAGGGAGAGGGAGCGGAAGGAAGCGAGAAACCGAAGATATTGCCTCTAAGGTGAAGATTGAAAAAAAAAGGACGCCGACTTCAAGAAATCGAACGTTCACACTAAGATAGGTCGAAAAGCTCTCAAGTAGGCCCGCGCAAGTCTACGGTGCTAAGAAAAGGGGGGGGCGCGGCTAACGTGAAAACACTTGTTGAGGCCGAAATGCACGGAGCGAATGGGAAGTCGAATGGAAAGACACTGTGAATAAATTCACCGGGAGATCCAAGCCGCTTTAAGCCCTTAGTCTTCGAAAAAGGGAGGGAGGCAGAGAAGAAAGCATTTGATGAACGATCTATTTCTTCTGGTAGCGGTCTTGCACCGCCCTCATCAGGAGATTGATGGGGAGAGGGAAGACTCCGGATCGGAAGCACAGAAAATCTTCGTGCCGATTTACATCAGAAGGGGGAGAAGAACCACAAAAAGAGGGCCCCACGGTGCAATAATTCTCTTCTACCAAGAGCATCGAAAGAGAGCGAAGAAAAACCGGAAAAACGTAAGAAAAAGGTGGATGCCAGGCTTTCACAATGTGAGAGGAAAGCCTTATTGGCCAAAAGCTTCAACCGCAGGAGGAGACTCTAGGAGGGGATGTGGGGAAATCGTTTCCTCCGACGATAAGATGGGAAAAGACGAGGATCACTCTGATCGACTTCTTGCTTACGAAAAATGCTGACGAAAGGGAATGGGGGAGATTCCTAATGCATATGCATCATTGGAAGAAGGGAAGATGTAGCGAAAGACTCGGTGGGTCGTTTTCTCACCGGAGAGAGAGAGAGGGAAGGGTGAGAGAGGCTAACTCATAAAGACTCTTTAAGACGGCGGACCGATCGAAAAAATTTCTAAATTTCGAAGAGGAAAAAGTTGGCGAATTAGGGGCAAGAAGAGAAGCGTCATTCGCCTACTAAAAAATCCCTACAGGGAGGTCAACTACTCGCTGACTTCAGCGGCGGAGAGAACGAATGAGAAATAAAAAAAAAGAGGATAAAAGCGGTACATCATCAACGGAAGAGTTTTCTTTGAGATCGAAAAAGCAAGAGGAGAGGCTATCGAAGTCGAACCCAGCACGCGTTTTAATTTCGAGGCGGCTGGGGAAAGGGGCCGGACAGTGACTTACATCCCACTTCTACTGACTGCACTTACAAGCTGCAAATACGACGGACACAAAGAAAGAAAATGGGTTGAATTGCTTCTTGGACGACTAACGCGATCGGTTAGAGACGTCTTCTTCAGAAGTGCACGAGGGCTACTGCTGCCGACGATTTTAAGGAGTGAACGGGGGGCAAGCCACAAGGCAGCATCAGTAGTGTTCCTCCGGCAATCATCAACGCGAGCCAGAAAAGGGAAAGGAGTAGCAAGGACGGCAAGGGTGAAACACTATTTGCTCCAACTTCAAGACCCACCTAGCGTCTAGGTGGGGATTCCTCATACAGGCCGAACGCACCTATGACGTCCAAGTCTGATCGAACGCGCAGGAGGCCATATCCCTCGGGTTCGGACACAGGGTGCAGACATATGGAAGAGGAGGGCTAACTGGGGGAGGGTCTAAGACAGGGGAAATCAAGGAAAAACCCAGACCCCTTGGTCGGGGGAATCGTGTCCGGCGGCCGCTCGACGGAAAAAAGCGAGCGGATCGTATTCCGTTCGGGGGGCGGAGCTCTGACTATATCATCAACATCGACGCAGGGGGATCAGAGCGCATAAAAAGAAGGGCACAACGAGAGAAATAAGCGATATGAAAACACATTTATGATCTCGTCGAGAGCGACCGCGGGAGAAAAAAAGCGCGCGCGTTTTCAAGGAAGGTATGGGGGAGGAACCGGAAAAACTACCAAGGGGTCGGTGATTGAGAGGTAGCTATCTTCGAGGTACTACCTCCACGAGGAAGCGCTTTAAGATCTGCAGCAAATGACCTAAACCGATTTCAATGGCCAAACTGACGAAAAAGCCGAAAAGGGAAAGAAATCAGCTCGGTAAAAAAATATGAGAAAATCCCGACGGCCATTCTCTGGGCTTAGGAAGTGGGCAAGGAAACTCTGAGAAGGGCCAGCATAGACCTGAGGAGCTGATCGCGGATGAGGCCGGAGAAAAAGAAAAAAGCCTTGGGACGGAGGGGAAACACTGCCACACGCAAAGAGGGGAGACCTGGGAGCCCAATCGTCTACATAAAACCTGCCGAAGTATAGTACAGCCAGAAGCAGGAAAAACATCGGCTTGAAAGAGCCGTAGGTGAGCGCGTCCGGTTAAAGTCGTCCGGAGGCCGGCCGGAGAAACTTGGCGCACCGAAACCGACGCCGACTCTTGAAAGTCGAGGGAGTAATAATAAAAAGATCGGGGGCGGGCGTAAAGAAATCTCCGTTGCGGTCGAAAGGAAAGATAGAAGTGTTATCATTAGTACTCCTGCCTCTCCCTAGAAAATATCCGAGAGGGAAAGATCAAACGGAGGATGGACGCGAACTAGCGAGGCCGATTGCCGCCCGGAAGCCGAAAGGGGCGAAAGTGAGGGCGAAAATTGAAAACGTTCGCAAATTGTGTGTCCGCAGGCTGCAACAGACGACTGTGAATAGAAGTTTCGCGGGACGCCTGGGACCGAAGAGCTTCTTCTCAACGGAGGGAAAGAAGGCACAACGACTGGACGAAAGAAAATGGGAAAGGGGCTCCATTACTATAAATGCAGATCCGAGACATTGAGTCGGAAAAGCCGCCGTCGTATTCAGATGACGGAGAATGGTTTGAATTTTCGGGTATTCGTGGGGGAAAAAATAAAAAGAAAAAGAAAGAGGAGAGCAACGAACGAGGGGCACGCGGCCTCATCGACGTCGTGTCACTGTGAAAAGGAAACCTTTTGGGAGGCCCCGGGGTTTCAGTTGTTACAGGACGCGGTATAGGCGCTATGACAGCTTACGAAGGGAAGGCAACAGGGGCCGTAACAAAGCTGCGTGGCGGAGAAAAAAAAAAGGAATTTATGAAATGACTCAACACCGACCCACCGCGGAGACGAACCCCACACCAGAAAACCCCCAAACGAACACAACTGCGACCGGTGGGTGTGAGTCCTATAACTTCGGATTTGACCTACGCAAATATAAGTAAGAGGAGAGTAAAACCGGTCTGGAAAGGTCAGACGAAGAAGCAATATTATAAATCGAGACTCAGCCTGTTTCTGACAAAGGAAAAAGAGAGGATTCTTACGGGGCAAGGCTGTAGGTCAAAAACGGGGAAAAGGGTATAATCAAGACAATGTGAGCCAAAGCCTCCGTGCATTCTGAAAGAAGGGGGGAACTTACCAGCAAGGGAGAGGCACGTAGACTGCGGCGAGACGAGACGGATATAGACATGTGAACCTCCTCCTTAGGGGAAAAAGTCTATTGTATGTACAAGGAGGACACTAAAGACCTGAAAAAGGACAACGCAAAGAAGATAGGTCCGCTATGACAAAGCCGCCTGCTGAGCAGAAAGCGGAGAGGCAAGTCCGAGAACAAGTTCAAATGCTCATGTCACAACATTTGGGGGGCCCTGTGAAAACTATTCACGAGTCACTTCCTTAGCCAGGAGTTGCGTAGGCTTCGGAGCGAAGAAGCTCCGAAATTGGGAAATGGGAACTGACCAAGGTGCGAACTCCTTCGGACGCCAAGTCGGACAATCGTCATCAGCGATAAAAAAGATGGGTCGCGATTCTTACGTATTATCAGAGGCCTGGTGAGAAAAAGATGCCCGACTAAGTTAAAAATCGGAGCGCCGGCGTCCTAGAGGACGCCAGGAAGAGGAACGCGCAAGTACAGGTAAGGATCGTAGGTAGAAACAAAGGGAGCAGAGCACTCAGAGCAAATACTTAGAACGGCAAGAGCACGTTCGGGTCATCGGCGGCCGAAAAAGGGATGACGAACTGAGAGCTCCCTACGCCATGATTTCAGGGCCATCAAGAAAAGACGAAAACGTCACAAGAGCGGGAGAGGAAATCAGCATAAAGAAAAGCGAATACTCCAGAAAGGGGATATGGTTCACCGAGGAGGAAAAGCTGCCTGAAGGTCCTCCAAAAACGACGAAAATGTAGGGGGACCAAAATATCGGGCGGAGAACTCCCTCCCAAAGATGCCGCGTGCCAGAAGTATCGGGAATGCCTCGACCAGACAATGGCTGCAGGACTATAACGGACCAATCCTTTGATGACCTAAACACATCGACAAGGGACAAGACAGGTCTGCTCGGAAAGTTTCGGTTGGGAGAAGCGAGGAAATTGGGATAGGAAAAGGAGGGGTCCGGCATGAGAACCGGGTTTGAATTCGCAGAAGGATTGCGGCGAGGATAAAAAGCCTGTCTACACAGATCAATCGTGCTCAATAGAATAAAAAGCTCCCAAAGAGGAAGCGAGAGAGACGCCCCGAACGACTGTATCGAAAAAAGCGAAGCTTCCTCGTAACTTACCTGGATGACCATGGGCCACGAATGAGGGGGGATCGAGTACGCAAAACGCCAGCACCACATCCTAAATAGAACCCATTGATGGAAAAGGGAATATAGGCAAAAGACAAGACAGAGCCAATAAGGACCCGCGTAAGTACTCATCATATGGAAGAGAACTAAGAGAAACCGCTCTGAGGAGTCCAACTAGAAGCTTAAGACGAACGAGCGGGGTCTATGACGGAGAGAGCCCTCTCGCATCCGAGAAACGGCCTAAAAAGAAAAAAGACGTAGAGTTTCTTTGCACGAGAGCATTTGGAATCAAGATCGATAGCCCGTGACCCGCCGGTCGGAAAACGCGAGCGGAACGCAAAAAAAGCTACTCGAAAAACCAGACTCAGGATCGGACGCTGATAAAAGAGCGAATCGGCATTGTACCTTCCTGCTTTGGGGGGGTAGAAGAAGACACAACACAAAAAACAAAAAGCACTCTCAAGTGCGGGAATCACCGATCGAGGATTCACGTGGTAGGTCATGCGAAAAGCAAATCCAAAGGTGTAGGGGACGACCGTTTAAGCCCTCGAAACCGCAGCAGCCAGAGCAGCTTCACTATGGCCAAGGGAAGACGAAACAACAGCAGAGAAGGCAAAGACTTTAAAGGTATTGGCAGAATCTCGCTCAAAAAAAAAAAAAAAGGAGGAGGGAAGGAGAGAATCGGGAAAAAAAAAATGGCAATCACGCGCTGCACGCAGGACTGTTCGTCCTTCAAAGAGGGACATCTGTCCGAGCATGCTGCGACGGTAAGGAAAGGAACTCGACCAGCACCTCTCGTCTTGGAAAAGGGGACAGATGCACCACAAACCAGTGGTAAGCAGCAGATGTTGCTTGTCCACTGGAGCGTGTTTGGACTGAGAAAGAAAAGTCAATGAGAAGGAGGAGCGGCTTCGCGTCCGAAGAAAAGGCGGGATGCCGCAGCTAGGCGTGAAGCATCGAGGTGTATAAAAGGGAGCCGGCTTTAGGAATCGAGGAAATCCCCAGGGCGATAAAACTCAAACAGACGATCCGAGAGACTGGGGTAAGGAGAGCGGACTTCGAAAAAGGCGGGAAAGTCGACAGGAGGCGGCGAAAAGCGCGCTCGTTGGAAGGGCCTAGGGATGGACTCGGCCATTGCGAAATAGCAATGAGTAAAGTACTCTTACTCAAGCCTAGAGGGGCGCGGAGGCGTCATTGGGGGGAATCTATTCACCTGGGTCATCAAGGACGGGAGTCAAGGAAGTGTCGGCTGGGGGAAGGGCGGCAGGAAACGCTATCTCCAGGATCGAAGGACCATGGGGAATCACGGTAAACGTCTTAAATCTCGAGCGGAGAGGAACGTCCGGTCGGGGCATACGTCACTCCGAATGGGGGGAGGTAGGCGGTGGGCGAAAAAAAAGAGCCGAGGAAGACAAGGACGACGGATGCGCCGAAGCTCCTAAGAGGAGAAAGCAACATTCTGAAACGACAAGGAAAAGAAAGGGCATAAAGGAATCGTCGCAAATCAAACAGAAAAAAAAAAAAAAAAAACAATGGTTTGTGACCCCCCCCCCCCCAACCCCCCCCTCCCCCGTGTTGTTGGTTTTTTTTTTTTTTTGGGTTTTTTTGTTTGTTGGGGGGGGGGTGTGGGGGTGGGGGGGGGGGAGCCCCCCGCCGCCATCCCCCCCCCCCACAAAAACAACCAACCCACCCAACACCAAAAAGCCCTCCCCCCCCCAACCCCCTCCACCCCCCCCCCGAACCCCCCCACACCCCGCCCGCCCCAAAATAACCAACAACACACACAAAAAAAACCCCCCCCACCAAAAACCACACCCACCACAACACCCAAACCCATCCCACACCCCGAAGAACCCCCCACGAGCCCCTTTCTTCAAAGTTCAGAAAATGCTGACTCCGTCGAAGGACAAAGCTCTTGCTTTTCGATAATGTGACTCTTTTCACAGGGTCGGGTAAGAATCTAATGAACTCTGAGCACGTCTTCGATTGGGGTAGGGAGTTCTAAACCGGGAAAGAACTTTGGGAACCGAAAAATGTTCAGACCGGAAAATTTCGGACAATGCAACTTCTCGTTTCAACTAGTTCAAAATTCGCTCTCAGATTGGAGTATAAGGAGTTATTTTTGAGATAATCGATCGGGCGAATGCACGGAAGGGAAGGGGGGTGGGCGGAGACGGAATAGAAATCCTGCGCAGGCCTCTGCTTATCGGGAAAAAAAAGCGTTGCGGCCGGCGCCGTGCAAAGACACGGCGCTTGGCCAAAGATTCTAAGGAGGGGCTGTCGGATCAGAAAGGAGGAAGACAGACCAATGGAGAAGAGGATACATTGAAGTGCTAGTTCGCTTAAGGGAGTCCCGCAGGGCACGACAAAAGCCATAAGCATAAAACTTCAATTTAATCGTTTGCGGGAAAAAGAGAGCAAATAAGATAGGAAAAAAAACGCGTGGTTCGCCTGATCAGTACTCACTCTAGTTTCCTCTGGGATAAATAAGGCGGGTTCACGAAGTGGGCGGCAGACCGGAAGAATTTCAACAACGGGGCTTCATCAGGGGGAGCTAGCGAGAAAAGCCAAAACAGGGGGGTCATGAGAGGGAGATAGTCTAAGGTAAAAACCTTTGGGAACATTTAAAAGAGCAGGGAATATAGGGGAAATCCCGACGGGAACATTTCGAACGAAGTCGGCAGTGGTCACGCAGAACCGATCATTCCGAAGTGGAAAGAGGATGGAAAAGAAAGGAAATCAAGACAAAACGGGGCGCAAGAAGGCGGATTGGTCAAAAGAGAAAATCCGAGAAACGTAGACAATTCGAAAATGATCGCGGAAACGTACTCGGCTACGTGAACCACGTTTCGGGCTAGAATTACGGGAGTCCGAAATGACTGAGCAGGAAGAACAAAACGAGGAAAGAGATGACCGCACGATCATGAATGCAGGCAGAAAAAATCCGAGGAGATTCTAAGTCAGTTCAGGAGTCGCTTAGAGGCGTAGTTCTTCGGTAAATTGTCACATGACGACGAAATCTACGATGGCGCGGAGAAAGCCGCCGGGGAGTGGGCCGAAACTAGCGTGTCCCCCCACCCGCACCGAGGGAATCAAAAAAAGCAGGGCGAAGACGCGCCAACGAAAGGTATTCCCGAACGGTGAAAGACGCATGAGCTCTACAAGCGAGCTGAGGAAGAGAAAAGAAAAAAACCTAACCAAGGGGAATCAATTTCCCGGAAGGGAAGAGACACTGCCTCTTGTGAAGCCTCGCCCCACGAGGAGAGAGAGCCTCTGAGGGTGCGTGTGTGGTCAAGCAAAAGAATCTAATTACACCAACAAAGCGATCCAGAGGAGCGAAGGCGATTCGCGATCTTACGAAAAAAAAGGATAATACAATAGGCTCTTAACATTGGCGCCAGCGTCATGATCAAAACGAGGCGAAAGAAGAGGGGGAGAAACTGTGAAGAACGTGAAAAAAAAAGGGACTAGGGGAGGGGCGCGATAAATGGGCTCTCGGCGCAATACGGGCACTTAGTCCGCCAGACCCGCGCGAAACCGTTGCGAAAAAGGAGACGCGCAGAGGGCGAAAATTTGACTGTTGCCTTCGAAGCGTCACGTGCGCGTTCGAAAAATGCCACGGGAGGTTACACAAGAAACAAAAATCGGGCTCGGGAGAGAAATATCCAGAAACTTGACAGGAAAAGAGATATCGCATCAAAAATGCTCGCGGCACGATCTTTCTGTACTAAACGATCCCCGAAAGAAAGGGATGAGCTAAGCGCAGCGGTTCACACGAGTGCGGAGGCTTGTCAAGACGGTCTTCCGGAAAACGGGTGCCCTCCGCGACAGCTTTCAAAGAAGAGGGGCCGCCCAACTCATACGGAACAGAAAGCGATGTGAATTGCAGGCTTCCGGACTAGAAACGGCGAGGTTTCGGGAAAAAACGGAATAGGGGCCAATGCTCGCGATTTTAGTGAGGACCTGGCAAGCCTAACAAGAATCAGGCTTTTAGATCCACGGCATCAAGCGCTGAGCAACGCTTAGAGGTGAGGAGCAGGACAGGACGGGAAACTACACGGTGGGGGTACCACTTCCACCGAAAACCCTCGCGTAGGGGAGAAACAAAGACCTCACGCGACTAGAGATGCTGAAAAGGGAGGACTAGAGCCTACAGTAGGGAGTGAACTTTTGGTAGTTCCGCCGTTTCCAGAGCGATGGAAGAAAAAAAAGAGGACTTAATGACAAACCAGGAGACCGCGACGCAAAAAAAAAAAAAAAAAATACAAGAAAAAGCCGAACACCTGGGTTCGTATAGTCACGAGGGGACCGAGGAACCGCATCAAAGCGAAGGAAAAAGCTCGGGGCTACTATAAGGCTTAAGTGAGGGATGTCGAAGGAACGAGAGCTCAGTGAGAGAAGAG
>Ga0179593_1476717_pt1 | contig 14033 bp, 20 predicted proteins | sample CZODoug2_1_08_16_FD_185931 | JGI IMG/M metagenome (GOLD analysis project Ga0179593, IMG submission 185931) | Vadose zone soil fungal communities from Angelo Coast Range Reserve, California, USA - CZODoug2_1_08_16fungal (PacBio error correction) | ecosystem: Environmental > Terrestrial > Soil >...
TGCCCAAGGGGACTATTGTCTCAATAAAAAAAAGCTTGTAAATGGTGGAGTGGGTGAGGAACAGAAGCAGAAGGGTGACCGGGAAAAAAAAGAGACTAAAGAATGCCGCACCCGTAAAAGGGCCCAAAAAGCCCAAAAACGTGGAGAAAGGGGTCGTCTGAAAGGGTTGTTTGGGACGTTGGGGGACCGGGGAAATGCGGGGAGCCATGTACTGTCGTAAAAAAACAAAAAGGGGGGATGCACTAAACTGTGAAAAAAAAAGACTTGGAAAAAGGATTTTGAGAACAGTGAGAACGGAAGAGATCAGTCGAAGCTGGTTGCTGTTACGGGGAAACCCGACGGTCGTTTGAAAGGCCCTCCCTTGTCTCGCACCATTTCCTCGGGTTTTGGCCGGATCACGGCCTGGCAAAATGATGGGGGGGGGTATTATCAATACTGCGGTTGCAATCATGGTAAAGCCGTGCTTGAGGGCGAAATGGAAACATACAAAATAGGTGTACGGAGTCGGTTGTCGGGTTTTTGACCACCCATTCAGCCAAAAGTTTCCAAAAGGGGCTGGGGGCGCCTGGACCGGCGCATCACAACCTGAAAAAACCAGGGAAAAAATCAAGAATGCCACATATAAAAAACAGGAAACTGAAAAGGCATGGCGATATAACAATCCAAAAACCCCCAACAAAAAAATAGAAAATGGGGAGTAAGTAATCGAAGTGAGGAAACACTGAGACGCCGACGGGAAGAGCAGGGGGGGGATGGTGGGGGGAGGGGGGGGGGTGGGGGAGGGGGGGAAGGTGCGTGGGGGTGGGGCGAAGGGGGGGGATAGGAAGAGGGGCTGGGGGGGGGGGGGGGGGGGGGGGGGAAGTGGTGAAAGGCGTGACCGGAGGGGGGGGGAGGAGGGGAGGGGAGGGGGGGGGGGGAAGGAGGTAAGAGAGGGGGATGGTTTGGGGGAGAGAAGGGGGGTGTGGGGGGTTCGGAAAGTGGAGAGAGGGTAGGGTGAGGGGGCGGGGGGGAGGGTGGAAGCACAAGGATGTAGGGGGGGGTGGGAGAAGGGGGGGGGCTAGGGGGGGGAAGTGGGGGGGGTGAGGAAGGGAGGGGGGGGGGGGGGAGTGTCGCGGGGGAAGAGGAGGAGGGAGGGATGTGTGGCGTAGACGGGGGGCAGGAGGGGTGAGGTGGGCACGAGTAGACTCGGGGGGGTGTGACACAAGGGGTTGGTGGGGAGGGTCGGGTGGCGGTTGGGGAAAGGGGGGGGTGGAAGGAAAAGGCGATGGGAGAAGGAGAGGAAGGAAAAGGAAAGGGGGGTAGGTGAACGAAGCGGGGGTCGGGAGGGGGATGGGGGGGGGAGGGGGTCTGAGGGGAAAAAGAGTGGAGGGGAGAGGAGGGAAGGGGGTTGGTAAGAAAGGATGGGGAGCGGGGGGGAGATAGGCAGGAAAAGCCGGGATGGTGATGGGATGGGGGTGGGTATGGAGCGTTGGTGCAGGGGGGTAGGAAGAAGCGGGGGGGGGAAGGCAGGGAGCGGGGGAGGGGGATGATATCTGGAAGTCGGAAGGGGGTGATGGGGGACTGGGGGGAAGGTGGGGGAAACGTGGCGGGGGGGGGGGTGGGAGGGGGGTAGGGGGGGGGGGCAGGGTGTGGGGGGTGCTATCATAGGAGGGGCGTAGGGGGGGAGAAGGGCGGGTTCGAGCGATAGGGGGTAGGGGGAGGTAGGAGGAGTGGTGGCGGTAAGGGAGGAGGAGAATAGGGGGGGTTGGCGGGGGATGGCAGTAGGGGAGGTCCAAGGACCCCTTCACCTTTTGAAGCTGAACAGTGGAGGTATCTTTTGAAGTGCATGACGGAAATGGGGCCCAGATGTTTGGGGACCAAAGCCCAAACCAAAAGCAACCCGGGAGAGTGTTCCTTTTCGAAGTGAAACATCCTGAGGGGAAAAGCGGGGGTCTTAGGAAATCCACCCAAGGCAGAAAATCCGAAGCACACACAGGCATGATGTCCAGCGTGGAGGTGGGGTCTTTCAGTGCCCAAAGGCTTTCACTTTAAAACAAAAAAGCTCTGGGGCCACTAAAATCAGCGTCTGGATCGGATAACGGAACAAATTTGGGGGCCGGGTGGCAGGAGGGGGAAATTGAACTTGAGAGAATGGGTTTAGTATTCGCTAGTCTGGCGAAAGTCGAAACCTGATTAACTGTAAGTGCTCAAGATCGGGGTCAAAGGAGAGACCGGTAGTAAATACCAACAATGGCGAGACGGAACGGGCTGGGCCAGGGGGATCACGCCCTTAAACTCCTAAATGTCGAAGACTGGTCCTGCGGGGTCTTCACTGGTGCGAACCGAAGTTGTGGTGCATCTAGGACAACACCAAAGCGACGTTCGCGGCCAGGACAGGGAACAGCACTCCGCCCAAGGGGGGGTTGGGAACAAAAGATAGCAGGCACGCGAGTTCTCTGAAGTGAGAAGAAAATAGAGGGAGACAAACGCCATAACTGTCATCTAAACGGCCGCCCGGCCGAAGCCTGGGACGACGTTTCCCTGGAAAGACGGAAAAAAGACGGTCATTTAACCGAGGGGGGGGGGCACCATGATAAATACACTGGACCTCCCTGGTAGATCTCCACGCGGCCCAGAGGGGCGAGTCTTGACCTTAGCCGTTTGATGAGGGGGGGGTTTTCACCTTGGGCGAAAAGGAAAATGCCCGGTGGAGGGGAAAGAGGAAGGGCGAAAGAGTGACGTTCAAGAATGCTGGACAGGCTTTACAAAACTAGAGCCTGAAAAAAAACCGTCAAAATGCTAGTCCTGCAGCCAAATTGGCCTTGGAAAAAGACCGACGAAAGCAAAAACCAAAAATTTCCACGCACCCAAGGAATAAAAACCGACTGGTGCGAAGCAGGTAGCAGGGAGTGGTCTAAAACCCTTCGACTATTCGGCCCACCGACGAGGACAAAGCGGCTTTGAACTTTCAACACACCAAAACCGGCCCCTTCAAAGATCGGAAGCAGGTGATTATGGGTTTTATGAGCTTGGTAGGGTCACGTTGATATGATCAGAACGCAACAACACAAAAACGGGAAGGGAAAGGAGGGGAGAAAAATCAAAAAAAGCTCTCAACCTGAACAAATGCAGGTCAACTATGTTGGAGCCAGTGGGGGCAGGGACCGGCAAAAGAACTAAGGGTCATCGGGGGCCAGGGTAAGCTCCAAAAGACGTCGAACGAAAAGCCCCAGAACTAAGGCTCGGAAGAAAAAACCGTCCGAATAAAAAACGTGGCGGCCCCGGGGTCCGCGGGCGGCCCGCCTCCGGGGTCCTGGACGTAGGGGGGGAGGGAGACACGCAAGCATCTAGGGACGGTCCAACAAAGGTTGGGACGATTGTCCTCTAAGCTGAGAGAAGAAAGTGCCTCAAAAGGGGGAATTCACGATAAAAAAAGCCAGCGGAGAGGCGAACCAAAAAAGGAGAGAAAGAAAAAAAACTATCTGGTCAACGGGGGCGAAAACCCTGGTTCAATCAGATGGGCTCGCGATTCAGTCCAAGCACCGCAAGCAGGTCGGGAAAAACCCCGGCACTAAAAACAAGAAAGGGGGGGGAAGGAAAAAACGGAAATGACGTCGTGGGGCCCACAGTCTAAAACAACTGGGGGACAACTTCTCAGTTGGGAGTACAAAATGTTTGTGGTAACATAGTATGGTCAACGGCTCCAAGCATCGCGTTGGGAAGAGCGATGCAGCAAAACCCGGGCGCGGGGGGTCAAAAAGGCAAGGGGTTGGCGGGGGGGGGGCCAAGGCCGGACCTTTGGCGGGACGGTGCCTCACAACCACCTCACCTTTCGCAAAACAAAACGAAAAGAAAAAAAAAGAAGACAGCGGCTCCCCCCAAAAATATCGTGGGCGGAATGAACTTTCCTGGTTACAGCAACAAAAAAGATTGGGGGACGCAAACTAAAGGGACGAACGGCGAAAATCATCCTTCTGCGGAAAAAAGAAAAAAATACGACGCGAAGGGAAAAGAACTCAGAAGGTCGGTAAAAAAAGACTGGCGACTACGGACAACACTGAATCGCCAAGGGAGGAAAGCAAAAACGAACCAAGGGGTGGTTCGCGTGTACTATCCATGGGAGGGGGGGGCCTCAGTGTCAGCAGATAAGAGGAACCGGCCCAGGGTGTCCCGAAATTGCGCCGGACAGGAAGCTGAGGAAATTAAAAACGAAAAAGGGACGAGGGCGGAATGGGGGGGGTTGGGTATGGGTACTTCTAAGCCACTGGAAAAGGTGGGAAAAAAAAAAACAAATAAAAAAGCCACAGAACGGTGGCCTGTTTTTGGGCGGGGGGTTAAACAACCCCACATGTCATCCAACAAGGGAAGTGCAAAGGTCCAGTGAACGCCACATCGAAAACGGACGGGCCCACATAGAGTGGGTGGTCTGTTCCTTGATGCGGTTGTTCCTACCCGGGGTCACTCTTCCCAAAAAAGGTGGGGCAGATGAATCCTCCCTGTAAAAAGATTTGCACAAGAAGGGGGGGGGGGGCGGCGATAACTTTCATACATCACAAAGCAAAAAAACCGGTTTTCAACTGAACCTCCTGACCTACCCCCAGAAACAGCAAAAATGTGAATCAGCAGAAATCACAAAGCGAAAATCTTGGTTTTGGTCTCCCTCTTCTCAGTTGGCTAGCAAAAGGCGGTTGACATCACGGGGGTATTAAGGGAAACCGAGAAACTGGATGTAGTATTGTTTCAAGAAAAAGGAAACATTCGAATGACACTTCCCGCCGTAGAATCAATACGGCCAATTGGGGGGGGGGGGGAAAACAAAATGGGATCAGCGAATTAAAAAGACGAAAAAGGGGCAATCAAGCCCAATAAGAAAGGGTGGAATCGGGTCCTAGATGGCTAAAACGTATAACCTCGTGGATGGGGAAATAGGAAGAAGAAAAGGTATCACAATTCAGGTGGGGGAAACAAGGGGTAGGTCAAACGTGAAGAAAAGTGTGTGGAAAAAAGAAGGGGGGGGGGAACAAAATACAAGGGGGTCAGGGAGAAAAACAGGGGGCCAGTGGAAAACAGTTGACATCTGGTTCGGAAAGGGGGATCGAAAGGAGACGTAAAGGGGGGGGGGGGTTTGGGTGTTCATTAAAGATGGAGGGGGGGGGGGAAAAACAAAATAGGGGTCAGGGTAAAAAACGCGAAAAAAAACCGTAGGTGTGGGGGGGGGTGAGAAGGGAAAAAAGCTCCAAGGGGAAGGAGACAAAACGCCAAAGGGGAGCAGAGAAGTCATAAATGTGGGGGGCAAATGCAGGGACAAACAGGGGTAGATCATACAGGATGGGGGGGGGGGACACAGTGAAAGGTCCCCATAGAAGCAGTTGGGGGGGAGAAGCCATCAGTTGGTCGAAAAAGGGGAATCAAACGCAAGTTAGGAGAAGGATTCTTAAAACGGCCGGCCGTTGAGAAGTGAAAGGCCCAGTTGCGTGGGGGAGTCCGTCAACGGAGTAGTGCACAGGCCTATTCACCAAAAGTGGAGGAGGAGGCGGGGGCTTTCGTTTTGAAAGGGGAAAAAGAAACAGGAGAGAGGCCTGTCCGGATGGGCGGGGAGACAAGAGAGCCTACCGGACCAAAAGGCGGGGTCATTGTCACAAAGGGGGGGGGCACCTGGGGTGGGGAAGAAATCAATAAATTGGGATGTTAAGAGGGGGGGGGAAGTCATAACCGGAACACAAAGGGGCCAAAAAAAAGGCCTCAAATGGGGTTCCGGGGACAAGGAGGGGAAAGTTGCCGTGTTCGGGTCAAACAGGGCAAAGGGGGGACAAGTGGACGGAAAAACGATGTGGGGTGACCTGTTGAGTACCTAACGGAAGAAGAGCAGAGGTGGTGTTGGGGGTGGGCCAAAAAATACGTCAAGGAACGGGGGGAGGGGAAAGAAATAAGGGGGGAAACAAAAGACTGGGCAGGGTGTCGGTGTGAAAAAAAACCAGGGGAGTTGGTCGGGGGGGTGTGTGGGTTACCCCCCAAAAAACAATGGGGACTTCTCTTTTAATCCGTCCCCCAACAAAAAGAGGGAAAAATTGAAAGAAAAAAAAGCGTAGAACACAAGGACTAAGAACGGGGGGACAAAAAAACGTTGCAGAAAGTGAACTTAACAGGGAAGGAAGAAATCAAGAAAGAGGGGTTTGCGCACTAACAGGAAAAAAAAAAAAACAAATGGGGGGAAAAGAAGGCTCCCACGACCTTTGAACTGGTGCCACAGGAGGGGGTCGAAGAAAGTCACCGGGGGAAAAAGTAATTGGGTGGTGCCAAAAAAGAGTGCTTCCTGGGTGCACCGGAGACGATCATAAAGAGAGCACTTATGGGATGGGGGTGGAAAAGGGGGGGGAAAAGCAGGGATCGGGGGGGATAAGAAAGGGCCAAACACCGCCATGGCAACCGAGGGGGGCAAGGTGTGAAGTCGTTCAAGACCAAAGGAGGGGGAAAAAAAAAGGAAAAATCAAGCAAAAAAAAATTTGGGAATCAATCATGAAAGGCAACAAAACATCAAACGTAAGAAGGTATTTCCGGACCGAAAACCAGATTATTTCGCACCCCAAAAGAAAAAAAAAAAACCGTCCAGGGTCCACGCAAGTACAGGTGGGAGCAGGAAAATGGTCTGCGGGAAACCGAGCCAGTAGGGGGGGGGAAAAACTTCCATGGCAAGGGGTAGGTGGGGAACGGGGGATGGATCGAGGTGGGGTTCGGACCTTTCGGACGTGCCACTGACAAAGAGGTTTTTGGAGGGCAGGCAACGCCAAAAGAAAAAAAAGCCCTGCGGGGGGGTGTGTATTGTTTTTGGTGGGTTGCCAACTGGGGTGTTCCCTTGCCGAAGGTCCAACTCCTTGCCCGTTGCCAAGAACAAGGGATTAGTCATATCAGCGACACCATTAGTCTGAAAATTTAACAACGCCGGGGGAACGGAGCGGGGCAGAGTAAAACTCCTGGGGGAAGCAAAAAAACACTGTCAGGCACCAAAACAAACCGGGGAGGAGGCGGGGACCTCGCCTTTTAAAACAAAGGACATGAAGCACTCAAATGCGTTTTCCGGCAGGGGGGGGTAGGCCTCAAAATTCCCGCTGCGACGCACGTGTTGACTCACAACTGGGGGGAAGCAAAACATGGACCCACAGCCCACATCCGTGCCGAGGCAGTCCCAAAGTGGGGAAAAAAACGCGCTGGGGGAGGGAGTCCTACGAAGTACAACGGACAAAACGTTTAAAAAAAAAAGGGGGAAAGCCGTACGGCGGCAGGCTTGGCGCAGAGAAGAGAAACGGTGGAGTCCTCGTGGGACGGTTGAGAAAAAGGAGGAAAAAAAGAAGAAAATCGTGTAACGCTAAAAACCGAGAAGGGGTGAAATGAACCCCCTACTTGAAAGAGGGTGGGGGGGGAGGGGGTACCCCTTCAGTCAGACCGGGAGGTGGAAAAGAAAAAAGCAAAAGTCCATTCGGGCAGAAGGCCGGTGGGGAAAAACGAAAAGGATAAACACTACCAACCTCTGTTAAACCAACCACGGGGCAAGCCGGGAAAAAATGAAAATGGAAAAAAAAAAAAAAGGGTTAGAATCGTAATCAACCTTATGCCGATGGGGGGGGGGGGGGGGGGGGGCGGAAAAAAGAAGGGAAAAAAAAGGGTAGGTAGCATTTTGGCAGGAAAGGAAAAAGGGAAAGGGGCCAGGAACAGTTCAACAGTCTGAGAATGATCCCTTTTTTGGGGGTGGGGGGGAAGGGAAACTCTACTCCCCTACACCTGGGTGATCCAGGAGGGAAGCCAAAGGAAGGGGGGGGGGGGGAACAGAAAAAGGACTGGTGTTTGAACTATATCCGGGGTCTATCGGAGCTGAAAAAAAAAAAGAGGAAAAAATTAAAAAGAGAACCTGGGTGTTGGGGAAAAACAAAACAAAACAAACTGGGAAAAACAGAAAAAACAATAGATTTACCTGGGTTGAAAATCTTTCCAGCAAACCTTTTCGCACATCAAAAAAAAAGAGAAATCCGATTCGGGTAACGGAAGTGGTCAACGAGAAAAAAGGAACAGGTTGAGGACGAACGGCAAGACAGGTGGAAGGGAACAAAAGGGGGAAAACGCAAGGGCAAGTACGGGATTGTTCGGAAAGGACCGAACAGGAACCCATATGAGGGAGGCGTCCAAGGGGACCAAAAAAAAGAAAGGGAAAAAACAAAAAAACAGTGCCCTTTGCTGAGCCTCAAAAGGAAGGAAAGGGAAAGGGGGCGCAGGCCGGCCTTCCTCACAAATTCGAATAGGAAGGGGGGGACGGAAAGAAGGACGGGGGAAATATCAAGTACAGGGTTAAGAATAAAAAACTGGCCCTCCCTCCTCAAAAAAAGCAAGAGGCAGGAAGAAGGCCAGGAATGAAGGTGCGATCATAAAAGAAGGGAGCGCCAAGGTGGAGAAAATTTGTAACTTTGGAAAGGGGGACAAAAAAGAAACTTGGGGAAGAAATAGAAAAAAAAGCAAACTCCACTAGTTTCCCTTCAACCGGTAAGGGAAAAGGGAAGGAAAGGTCGGGGGGGAGATTCGCCTTTCTTGCAAGAAAGGGGGGATGTTTACCTCTGAATGCCCCTGACCTATGATGGACGAAAAAACCGTGACGGAAACGGCGACCTCAATCAGACACAAGAAAACAAGGCGCGTTAACCATGGGTTCGAAGAAAAAAGAGGGGTAAAAAAAAGGTGTGGGGTCCTTGAAGTTACGTAAAAGGCAGGGTGATGACTGAGACTAAGAAAAGCAAGGGGACACAACGAAACGTCCTTTTGCCTTTGCGAAAACGGGATTGGGGGTTTCTCCCCGGAGGGGGAGGGGGAACTAATGGGGGTGGGAGGCGAGGCTTAACAGCTCGTATGCAACCCTGTAACTGTCAAAAGCTTGAACGATTTTTCGACAGTGACAAGATGTATAGCGGAGGGAGGGCTTCTTGCCCGAACGTCTCAAAAAAAAGTGGGGGGTGAAAAAAGAAACTCACAAAGGCGCTGGGGGGACAGGAAAAAGAAAACCGGCTACCAAAAGAAGGTGTGCCGAACTTACAGAACAGGGGCAGAAAAGGGAGGTGCTTTGGGGCTGGTGAGAAGTTCGGGGGTTGCCAAGGGCGCGTAAGGTGTTGTCAGACAAAGGGGGGGTTCCCTCAGCCTGGCTCGTAGCAAAGAGGACAAAGGAATTGAAAATGGGGAGGCAGCGAGACACAGTGTTTTTTAATCCGAAGTGGGAAACAAATGAGACGCCAGACGAAAACACGTGGGGGTGGGAAAGGGGGCGAGATCTTGGCGTAAACTTTGGGGCAACGGTAAGGAAGGAAATTCTCCTGGTTTGGAAAAAAGGGAAAAGGGGGGGGCCCGGTTATATAACTTCGGCAAAGGGGGGTTTTCAAAAACCAAAAAACTTATTTCAAAAAGCATCTGGTGGGAGGAAGAAAAAAAAAGGGAACCAGGCACACATGAGCAACCTCCGCCGCCCGCAGCATGCAACAGGGAACAACAAGGCCTAAAAACCACTTCGAAAAAAAGGGAGGGGGCCACCATGGCGTCCTGTAATCCATCCGATGAAAAGGGAGGCCAAAGGTTGGGGAATGAGCCCGAACAAACGGTGGGGCAGGGGAAAAAGGGGGAAAGGGACAACGGGGGGAGATCAGGTTGATTCGCCCAGTCCCTGCTGAGTCAACCCCGTAAGTACTGGAACAAGGGAGGGGGCACACCGAGTGAAACTTATTCCACGCCTAAAAAAAGCTTCATCCGCGCCTGGGGGAGGGGCAGGGGAAAGGACACCTTACAGCAGTGCCCGGAAGCCAGGGGGACGGGTCGGTTACTGGTTGCGAGCCCCGGGATGTGCATCTCGGAACCACAAAAGGAAGAAAACAAACGGGCAACATGCCCCGACCGGCCGACACGGTTTACACGCAAAATAAAGAAAAACGGGAAACTACTGGACGTAAACCAACAGTTGACCTCAAAAATACTTTCTACATCACAGCCTAAAGGGGGGGGAAAAAGAACCAAATACTACTGCGAGCATTTGCAAGGGCAATGACAACTTACGCTAGTACGAGGGGGGGTAATAATCCTGACTGGCAAACCTTGGGGACTGCGCCAAAACAAACCCGAAACGAAACCCTCGGATTTGGGGACTTCCCAGGGGGGGAAGGGAAAGGGAAGGTGAGAAAGATTGGGGGTGTGTTTCCTTGGGCGAGAATCCTTCGGTGTGGCGAGAAAAGGGGGCCAGGGAGTGTACATAATAGGGGGCCAAGGAAGAGGCCGAAGACCCGCCCGGAAACACCACCAGAACCGGGAGTCCGGCAAATGGGAAGGCGGGCGATCATAGGCAACATCCCCCTTTGAACGCCGCAGGGAAAACGGAGACAGCCAACCAGACTTGTACTACCGAAAGGAAGCGGAAGGTTCGACGAGACGTAATTGGAGGGAGACGAGGAAACATCGGAACTGGCGGTCTGCAAAAGCGTTACCCCCACAGAGCGGAAACAAGTGGGGGGGGAATTTCGCAAAACAGAGAGCTTCTAAGAGTATCGAGGAACAAAAAAAAGGGAAGGGTCTGCAGAGCTATCAACGAGAAAGAAGCTCCAAATGAACGAAAGATGGCAACAATCTAGGAGCAGTTGTTCTAGGCAACTAGCCGCTGGGAAATACGGTTGCGCAAGAAAAGGAAGAAGGGGAACCCGCTGTAAGAGGCAACCGACTGACTTGTTTGCTTCTAGGGAAACGGCCCTTCCCAGCCTCAGGAGTTGAGATCCCCTGGAAATTCAAAGACAGGAAAATCAGATGGCCTACTTTTCCAGAGGAGAAGGAGGAAAGGACCGGCATCAATCAGGGGTGGAATAAGTCACAGCTCTTGAACCCCCCATTAAGTTATGGTATCAAAACACAAGATACGGGAAAAAAAAACTCCTCCCATAGCCGCAATCAAGGGGTTCTGGTTTGTGCGAATGCAAGGAACAAAATGATCCAAGCACTGACTACGAATAGAAATCTGAGGGACTCTGGAAATCCCAAGACGAGTCGGGTGGGATCCGAGGGTCGAGGGTGACAACCTGTCGAAAGGTCAAAGGAGCGGGACAATAGGACATTATTATGATGAATTAACAATGTCGTTGCGGGTCGAGGAAGGCCAGGGGAAGGGCGGACGGCGTCGACTGTTGTGTCTTGAAAAGAGCAACCATCAAATGGCTTTCAGAAAGAAACGGACCCCAAGACGCGTGCCACTCTTGAAGGGGGCACTGGGGTCAGGGGGGTACCAGCCGGGGGGAGCCATATTCAAACATCCCACCACAGTGCGGGCCAGGGACGCCTTCACCGTGAGGGGAAACAGCCGCCATTGGGGCCAACTGCAGCAGAAGAAAAAAGGACCATTACCCGTCGGGGGAAAACTCGAAGGCAATGGGCAAGACGTAAAAAAAGGCAACCAGATTCTCAAGGAAACGACAAACAAGGTGTCAAAAGACCGTACCAAAAGCCGGACCAAGGGGACGGGTCTGAAAATTTTTGGAGAACAGGGGGGGGTGAGATTGCCCGAACTCACCTGGCGGCGGCCATCGGAGTGTGCGAAAGGAAGAAATGTGTACATTGGACTTCTAAGCCAACCCTTAGGGGGGGGGGGGCATAGACCCGGCATACAAACCATTTTTTGAAATTGGGGTTGGTCCCCAAAAACCAAGAGCTATTTGGGGGGTCAATACTTGAAGGAAAGGAAAAGCCACAAAGCAAGCGGTACAGGCGTCGCGGGCATAAGGGGAAAAAAAAAACCGAAAAATGCATGGATTTGAAACGGGGCTTCATCTAAAAGGTGCCTAAAGGGGGGAAACAGCCGGCGATGGGGGGGCAGTAAACCGGAGAAAAAACCCCATGAATCAAACGGCGCACAAGCCAAAGCCCAAGATGTAATGCAGGAAAAAGCACGGCAAGATACGTGGGTTGGGGGGCGCACTAGGCGGTACGATCCGGGGTGGAAAACAAACCGGTATCGACCTGAAAACGCACTGGAGGGTAGTAATTGGGGGGGGGGTGGTAACAAACGAAACACTGTCGGGTCAAGCCGCATCTAAGGGAATACCGCGCCGGTCACTTGGTAAAAAAAACCAACCCGACAAAAATGGGAAAAGTCCCTAGTGCCCATACCTCCCAAGGTGGTCAGAAAAAAAAAACACGCGGTCCAAAAGGGGAAGGGGGGGGAGGTGAAAAAACAGTGGATCATCTCAATTTATCACACGAAAAAAGGGATTTGCCCATAAAAACTGAGGGGGAGAGAGGCGAAAACTGTGAACATAATAGATAAACTCCGGGACCCAAAAAAGGGGGGAAAAATCGGTCCAGTAAACTGTGTGGCAGACGTCGTCATCCCGTTGGTTTTCTTAGTGCTTCCCCCCAACTGGGGGGATAAAACGATAGGGTTTTTTAGGGGGGATATGGGACAGGGATGTACAAAAACGCTGCAAACAGGGGTGGTTGCAGAAAACGGAAGCCAGGCAACGACGTCCAACTCCTTCAATGGGGAATGGTGTGGGGGCAACGTGGCGGAAAAAAAAACGGTCAGCCGTGGGGGAAAGAATCAAATGGTGGAAATCGGGACACATCAAGGAAAAAAAGAAGGAGAACATGCGAGCCATCTTTTCAGGGGAAAAAAGGAGCCCACCAAATGGTTCCGGGAATTGAAGTAGCCTCTTTTTGAGGAAGATCAGCCTTTGAGGCGTAGTAAATGCCAAAAAAAAAGGTGCACATCGCACAATCCCGCCTGATAACTGAAACGGGACGAGCCTCTTCTTCCGATTTGTGAAATAAGCGGAAAAGGACGAGTCCGGCCCGGAGCGCGACTTGAAAAAACCGCATAAGACGCGGTGGGGACATGGGGGTTCCTTTGGGCCCTGGGCTAACAATGCCAATATTGGGTGTGTGGAAAGTATAACAAAAAGGGGAGAACAAAACGGAGCCCGCCGCTAATGGGGAAACGGATCTTCAAGAAAAAAGGGGTCGGGGGAAATGGAACCAGTGCGACAGGAGCGTTTCTGAATGGCGAAAGTGTAAGGAAGTGTGTTGTGCATAGCGAACTGAGAGAAAAAAAAAACCATAACTGGAATCGGGGGGGGGGGGGGGGGGGGGGGGTGTCTAGGGGGTGGCAATGTTGGGTGGTGGGGTGTGGGGGGGGGTGGGTGGGTAGAAACAAACACATGGACCTGCTTGTTATCGGATAAAAAATCGGTCTGGAACCCAGCTCAGAAAACCCCAGAAGAACACACATGTGGACGAAAAAAGGGGCACCCCATGAAAAAGGGGACGGGGAAAGCAAAGGAGCAGAAAGAAAAACAGGGCAATTCCGCACGCCAGGGGGGTGAAAGGGCAACCCCAAAAAGGGGCTTTTTTCGAGTTAACCTTGGTAGGGGACGGGCCTCCACAGGTAAACCTTTTAATGGGTTGCCGCCAGCAGGTGCACAAACGAAAAGGTTTGACGAAAATTCGAAGAAAGGACATGGGGGGAAGGGGCAACAAAAGGTTGAACAGCAAGGGTGATCGTGTGTGGGTGACGTGGTCCAAAAACCAAGGACGAAGGCAAAGAAGGTGGAGTTGTCACAAACCAGGCGGGGAAAAAAAACACTGCAGGCCGCAAACATGTTGAGGGAAAAAAAAAAGCAAAAGTGGGTGGGTCAATAAACGGCACGGGACGGACCGACGGTCTAAACAATGGAGGTTTGCGTCTCGAACCGTTCGTGACGGGGAGCAGTCGCTTATGACCGTGGCGCCCAAAGTCCCAACTGCAAAAAGGAAACCGGGCCCAGTTCATTTAGGGCACCATTGGAAGAGGAAATATAGTGTCCTGTTTGGCAGGGCAGGCACGGAAAAAAAAAAAAAATTGGGCGGAAACACGAAAAGGGGTGCTGTGGTGGGGGGGGTTGATGTTGTCATAATCAGGCAGGCCTGTGGAAAAAAAGGTGGACCTCCGGGTCATTTTGATTTGAAAAGGGCCGGAACCGAAGTCTGCATCAGTGGGTAAGGAGTGGAAAAAAAAAAAG
>Ga0179593_1487915_pt1 | contig 14033 bp, 18 predicted proteins | sample CZODoug2_1_08_16_FD_185931 | JGI IMG/M metagenome (GOLD analysis project Ga0179593, IMG submission 185931) | Vadose zone soil fungal communities from Angelo Coast Range Reserve, California, USA - CZODoug2_1_08_16fungal (PacBio error correction) | ecosystem: Environmental > Terrestrial > Soil >...
TGTATAAACACAAAAAACAAAAAAAAAAAGGGGCAGGGAGATTGGAAGACTACAAGCAGTTGTCTTCGCCAACTTATTCCCAGGTCTCATTTTTGGCTAAAAAAAAGCTTGTGGGCGCCTTGGAAAAAAAAAAAGGAACATCTGGTAGCAGGGACAAAAAAAAGACATTCGGCCCGCTTAATAAACGCACTCGAAAACGGGCCAATCTGGGGGTATAAAGGACATCCCTCAAGAGCGACGTAACGGCGTCAAATGCCGCCGGCACAAGGTGCGACTCGGGGACGTGGGTGGGGCCAAACGGGGTGGAACTTTGAAAAAGGCAAAATGTGGGTGGCGACGGGGGGGGGGGGGGGGCAACGTTGCGAAGTTGATTGCAGACCATGACCAGTGGGTGGGGGGCCGAACCGAAGGGGGAGTGGGGAGTACAGCGCAACGAAAAACGCAACTCAGAGGATGAGAGGGGGTGCTTCTGGCAGGGGACCGGAAAAGCCGGGGAAGGGCGAAGGTGGAAGGAGAAGTCGCGACCGCCCCAAACAGCAGGGAAACGGGTCCAGTTAAGTGCTGGGCATACTTCAAAAGTTACGATCAGGGAGGGGACCAGAACAGGCAAAAAACGAAAAACGGAAAAAGAAAGGTTTTCACGGGGGTAACAATTGTCGAACCAAAAGTAAACCCGACAGGAGAAAAAGACCGAAACAGGACGGAAAAAAGAAAAGAACACCACCGAAAACCTATAAATGGGGACACCAAGGAAAGGTAAAAAAGGTGAGGGGGAAGATAAAAAGGAAAAAAAAAGAGATCCGAAAAAAAAGCGGGAAAAGGAGCAAAAACCTCAACCACCATCGGCTCGATAAAAGGAAAATTCGATGCGGGAATAAATCCTTCCAATGTCAATGATCTCGGAAAACGCGAACCAAAAGTGGACAGACTCGTCCCTGAACCACTGAAAAGCTACGACAGACCCAAGTCAAAAAACACCTAAGGGAAGACGCCTAAAGTTAGTCTGGGACTTCTAAAGGGCCAGATGTGATGTGCAAAAAGGCGCCGTCATTTGTATCAGTAATCAAAGCGTGATTAAAATATTACGGTAAGCAGGTTGGGGAACGGTGGGGATCAAGTCCACCGGTACCACGCCTCAACAAGAGAAACTAAGGGGGGGATGGTGGTTTTACTGATCGTGAGTTAAAACGGGCCATACGGAACGATGGGACGGTTGATAAGGGGGTGGGGGCGGGGGCTGGAAGACGGGGACCCTTGAGCACGCTGGGGCTCCGGGGGGGCGAGGGGCTGAAAGTGGGCGGTGTGAGGACACAGGGCCGGGGGCGGGGGGAAAAAACTCTCACGGGTCGAAAGGTTCGCTAATCACTCGGAAAATTACCCGAAGAAAAAGATTTGTGGTCAAGGCGATTCTCTTGAAAAAAAAAAAGAGCCAGACGAAGTTGGGTGTTCCGAGGACGAATCCTCACGGGAAAACAAACCAATTCCGCTCCATGAAAGGGAACTGAAAAAATAGGGGGGAAAAGTGTGTCCGAGGACCCCCAGGGATGTGTACGTAGTAAAATTCAATTATCTGGCCTCGAACGGCTCGAGACTCTGGCTTGGGGTACTGACAAAGGAACGCAAAAAACTCGTAACCGACGCTGCGTTTCCCCTCTCATCGAAATCCGAAAAAATTCGACAAACTTTTGAAAAAATCTCAAACCTCTCGCGGACAGCAAAGGAAAAAAAGGGGTCACGAGGGGGCCCATGGTCAGTCCCGGGGAATCGGCCAAAGGAGACAAGGGGCCAGACTCCGCTGCGCCTAGAACAAACCGCGACACAAAGCCGTTCCCCACCCAGCCCGAAAAAACGGAAGGAGGGCGGGGGAACCGTACAGGAGCTGGTAACGTCCGGCGACGCGGGATGAGAAAACCCAAACTGCACCGGGAAGACGAAGGGCGTCTCAAACCCGTCGAGAGGGAACCGGAGCGCCTTCCAGCGACGGGGGGGGGCCAAGCCGCTGGCCCCAGAACTGTCTTCTGGGTGGGGTGTGAGGGCTATCGCGGGAAAAAAAAAAAAGAAACGACAAACATCGAAAAAAAAGACCGTGGCGGGAAAAGAAGGGGGGAAAAGTGGCAATTGTTGAATTTTATCTTCCGACTGAAAAGGAGAGGGTTCAAAACAAAAAGGAAAACGGCTAAAGCCAAGGTTTATCGGGGCGCTGAGGTTGGTGCTAAGAAGGGGGGGAAATGGGTCCGTGGCGGGGGGTCGGCCAAGGGTTGCCAGCTAGCGGAGGGGGGCGAAACCTTTGGTGGGCGGAGAAAGAGCAACAGGAAACAGGGTAACTAAAACCCAAGGTTCGACCATTGCTTTCCCGATTACAAGTGGAGGGAGGGGGGTACGTCTTTTACGACACAGGGCAGTCACCAACCCAATGAAGGTGTTAATAATGACACTCGCAAAAGATGATCGACAAAAGAAAGGCGGAGAAAAAACCAAACCCGCTTGGGGAAGGGGGTCTGAAAAAAGGGGTTCCTTCAGGATCTTCACAAAAATTGTCTAGCTGGCAAGGCGGTGAGGGGAAAACAAAAGTGAAAAAAGCTATGTTTTTGGGGGGAGGGGAACGGGATGTGCAAGCAACTTAAAAATCAGAAGGTGATCTGTTGGGCGGGATGTGCATGTACCTTTTTACGGCGTCGTGCATGGGCAAGAGGAAGAGACACACAAAACAACCGCACCACGGGCAAGCCGAGAGGAAAAGAGAGAAAAAAAGAGAGGTACTACCTACGTGACCAACGGCCCACGTTAAAAATGCATCAGGCGAAAGGCCTCTCTCCGCCCTTTCACTCATCTGAAAGCGTACGAATCACGGAGAGAATAGAAGAAAGGGCCGAACAATCGAGCGGGACACGTGAGAAAGGTGCATTCTTCTATCTTGCCCTGGAATTCGCGCTCCAACAGACCCAAAAGCAAGTCCAGCGGGGAAAAGAAGTGGTCTCAGGTGCCCAGCCATCAAGCAGACTTCTAACAAACAAAAGAAACGTGCCCCCGAGAAGAAAGAAAACTTGTGAAGAAAATCCCCCCCCCGGAAAACTACCAATGTACATGGCAAAAGGAAGGCCATGGGACGCATTGCGCGAAAAAAAAAATCACCGAACTACAAAAGTAGCGAAGTAGACCGGTAAAAAGAGAAGTGATTGGACGCCAAAAAGAAACCCTCTGCATCATTCCTTACATCCCGGGGGAGTTTCCTGTAAAGAAAATTAAGGGGGGGAAGAATGGTCCCCAAATCATCAAGTCAGGGGATGCCAATAGAGTAGAGACAGGGAGGATACCACCCCATGCACGACTACTCTCTGCGGCCCCCCTCACGCCCCGCGCGTCAGGGTCCATGGTGCCGTGTCCCGCCAAGCTTAAAGAAAAGGACTTCACCTACCACCAGCTCGGAGGGAACTCAACGAGACGGGGTGCAGGGAATGCTCTTGTTATCATCGTAGGAGAGAATCCCCCAAATCGGAAAATGCGTCAGGGGAGGAGTACTACTAAATCCTGGGACTCGTGACCCAGAAGATGCCGCGCCAGAAAGGCAGGTTCAAAAACAAAAAAGTGCATCTAAGCCTCTGGGGCCGTAGACCGGGGGGGGTCCCGCACCAGGAGGGTACCTGCATGTGTCAGGAAAAACCGAAAGGTCATTCGCAGGTAAAAGTATGAAATGGTGCGAAGATCAAAACGATTACTACTGAAAAAATATCTACAGAACGGGCTCCCACACAGCCTGTTTTACAAAATAAGGTCCAAAGGAAGGAAAACGGATATGCTGGCAGGAAAAGAGAAAATCGGCGGAGTCAATCAACTAAATAGGGCGAAGATGGCGAGAATCCTATAGGTTGCCTCTAAGGGAAAAAAGGTCGGGAAACTGCTGGCGATGTGAGTCCCACCACGGGCTGAAGACCAGGTTTCAAGTGACGGCCAAGTTCCACCTAAGCCAAATCCACGTAAAAAACGCGGAAGGGGATCAAAAAACTGAAAATCCAGACAAGAAAATAAGGCAACAAGGGGGAAAAGACAGGGACAAAAAACCGTTTCACAGGTACCCAACCACTATCTCAACCTCACAAAAGACCCCCACAAAAAAACAGGACCAGTCGACTTGGGGTACGGTGACGAAAAGGACCAGAAAACGGAGAGAATATCGGACGGGGAAAATTAAAAAAACCCTGGTACAAAGAACAAGTAGGATATGGGCCATCAAGGGGTTTTTAGAGCCACGAAACTCAATTATGAAGAAGAAGGGGGAGGGACAGGAACGCGAATTAACAGAGCATTGTTCCAACGTAAGTCGACACCGGTAAAAAAAAAAGGGGGGACGTGGGGGGGTCAACATTCGCCAGAATCTACGAGAACTGGGGGAAAAAAAACAGGAGCTCCTGAGTGGCAAAAGGGGAAAGTCTTGGACAAGGCGCTCCAGGGAGCTCCGTCACAGCTCCACTCGGGGGGGGGGAAGGAAAACTGGGTTTCCGGCAAAAAGGCGGGTGTCACGGTGCAAATGAAAAAGCAAGACGCGGAGCTTGTTCCGCTTTGTCGTCCATCTGGAGAAACCCCGAGAACGTGGATCCAAGTTGCTCACCCCGTCGGTCAGCGCGGGAGGCCTCCTAAACTTCCAAAGAAAAAGAGGACTAGGGAGTATAAAAAGAAACCAGGAGGGGGGGGGGGGGAAAACTTTTTAACGTCACCCGGCTAAAAAACTACTCTCTACGCGATATTACAAGGAGAAGGGACCCAACGGGTCTTCTGGCACCGAAGAGCAACAAGCGCACGAAAGGGGGGGTCAGGGGCTCCTCCCCCCTACGCGTCCGATCAGCGGTCAACGATGGAAACGTTCACCGACCGCCCCGGAGAAAGGGGGAAGCCCCAAAATTGGGCGGGGGGCCACAGTGCGAAAAACAAAAAAATCCCAACTTAACAGAAGACAAAAGGCAAGGGCACTATGAACCTTCGTGGAAGAAAACAAAGGCAGTTTCCTACCACACCCTATAGAAACCGTTCCGAGACGGACAGGAATGGACAAGAGGGGGAAAGGGAACAAACATTGGGGAAAAACTCAAAAACGAAAAGAACAAAAACAGGCTCAACGATAAAGGGCCATCGGTGTTCTCAAGAAAGTAAATTATATACAAGGGGGGACATTTGGGGGTCTCCCCAACTCGGGCGGACGAAAGAAGATGCTCAAAGGACACCAAGGGGAACCACGTCAAATGCGGCCGGTGAAACTGGTCGGTTGGCCGGGGGGGCCCGGGAAATGAGGGGGGCCAGACCGCGGCGCAGAAAAAACCGACTGCCTTTTATGGGGAGCGCCAGGAAAACCCGAGCGCCCCCAAGCAAGCGGGAAACGAAAGGGCGAAAAAAGCGCGAGGAGGACAAAAGTTCTCCGGAGGGGTTATTGCGCGACATTAAAACGAAAAGACTGAGAGTTAAGAGACAGCGAAAAAGCAGAGAGGGGGAAAAAACCCCCGGGGGGAGGCACTAAACGCTATGCGCGCCGTGGCAACATTGCGGGTAGTGAGAAGGTGGTATGTGTCGGGGGGCCTCAAACAGGTCGCGTAAATGTATGGGGTTCGCGAGTCCCTGGCCCCACGGCCTACCCCCACGCAGACGACCTTCAGGGGGGTAACTGCCTGACAAAAGGGAGGGGTCAGTCGATTTGGCGGGGCCCATAATGATAGATTACTATTGGTCAATAAGGGAACAGGGGACCTCACCCGGACCGCAATGGCCTCAATGTTAAAGAAAAAAAAAATCTATGGCGACTGGGACCCCTGCGAAAACCCGCAAAAAAAATGAGAGGTCTCTACAATCCAAAGAGAGCGGGCACAGCAAGGGGCCCGCACGGAAAGAAGGGAGTCCAGCACAAGGAAACAAGACAAACGAGGCTTGTCTGGGGACAATTTTTTTACCAGAAAAAAACAGAAGCGAAGGTTACCTGACGAATGGGGGGGGGGTCTTGACAAGGATGGTGAGGAGAAAAGAATTCGCGGAAAACGACGAAACCAAAACTGTAAACGAAGTCCACATCATTTGGTTGGTGGGGAAAACAGAAAGGCAGTGGTGGAGGGACAGGAGGGCAACGGAAAAAGAAAAAAAAAAACCCCAAAAGAACCTTGGGGGGTGTCAGCCCCAGGTTTGTGCCGAATGCGCTTTTCTTGGGGCGTGCGGATCTAAAGCAACAGAAAAAAAAAAAGAAGGAGGTAAGGAAATGAAGAAACCCCGTCGCTCTCGCGTTGGGTTTCGGCCATGGAGGGAAAACTACCCCATTTTTGACAAAAATGGGGGGGGGAGGAGGGGGAGGGAAGGGGGAACCCCTAAAACCGAGCAAATACTTCCGGCCAACTCACACACAACCACTTACGAAATGCAAACCTCCGGCTAGAGCGGTTAAGGGGGTTCGCGCCGCAGACTTTGGCAAAACGGACAGGGGGGACGAGGGGACCAAAGAAAAGGCACCGGTTCCGGGGCACAAACGTCGAAAAAAAACGGAAGGGGAAGCGCAAAACCGTATTTTGAAAGAAAAAGGGAAACAGAACGACTCAATCATAGACCCGTGCGAGGGGGGGAGGATGAGGCCCAAAAGGGGGGAATTTCCAAACGAGCACGGTCCGGAAAACCAGGGGAAAAAGTCGAGAGGGGAGGTAAAAGAAAAGCTTAAAAAAAAAAAAAACGAACGCCCCGCTAATGAAAGGGCGCGCTCACGAAAAGAAGGGGGGTAAAAAAAAAAGACAAGTGAAAAAAATGCCCGGCCGAATCGCGGGCGGACAAAGCGAGGGGTCCGACAGTAAATCCGGGCCAGTGTTGACGGTTGAGGGGGGAGAAGCAGGTAAAAAGGATTGCCGACGATGCAAGAGAGAAATCAAAACAACGGAACGGACAGTTCCAAAACCATTACGACGAGTCGGCAGAAGCAGGCGGACCGAAGGGGGGATGGGCAAAGGACCCAGAAGTTACGAGAGATTGAAATGAACAGGAAAGTAAAAGAAAAAAAAAAAATGCCCGTCAAGAAAGCCCAACCGACACCGTGGCACGGGAAAAAAGGCCCGGAATCCTCAAGGTTGGAAAAACGAAACCAAAAAAAAAAAAAAAAAAAAAAAACCGGGGACAGGAATCATGCTTTGGGGGGTGACACAGTGATCTCCTCTGGCGGCTTGGATGGACCACAGGAGACGACAATGAAAAGTTCAGACCCACTTTTGTGGACAGTCTACAAAAGTTACAGTGGAGGCCCCTGAGTTGGGTGTCAAGGGACAAAGAACACACTCTGGTCGGGCGCATGGGTGCAGAATCATCTGGGGGTCGGGAGGGGAGACAAAACCAAAGAATGCAAAGGCAAACCGCAAAGGCAATCAACGTGTTGCGTACACTTGGGGAGGACGGGGGACAGGGGGGAGACACACGAAGGGGGGGACAGGAAGAATTTGCCACCCTACTCTCCAAAAAAAAACGGGGCAAGCAGAGAATAAACCTACGGGGGAAAGCAGTTTACACAGAAATAAAGTGTGTGGGCGAACTAAGAAAAAAAACAACTACACAAAAAAAACGCGGGCGTCAGAGGGAAAAAAATAAAAAACGAACTAATGAGGCTCACCAAAAAGAATGGCACCTTCAGTGGGTCAGCTCATGAAAAAAGACACCCAAGTCTTCTGGGCCAAAGCAACTTGTAGGGTGTCACCTATAACGCGGCGTGGGGAGCAGGGCCTTCCCCTGGGGCCGAGGTGAAAAGAATTTGGAAGCCTCGGGCCAGCAGACCCCAACCCAACCGGGGGGGGTTAGGGGGCTTTAGGGTGGAGGAAAAAAAAAGCCCCTCAATAGCGAGAAACTAGGGGAGATTCCAAACACGGTGAAAAAAAAGACAAACGGGGGGGGACGTTGGGAAAGAATCAGTCGCCCAGGCGGATACTGACATGGTAAAGGCACCCAAAACGGAATCTCAAAATAGAGCCCCGACAAAAAAGCCCGCCTGGGGGGCAAAAAGCTCAAAAAGGTTTGGACCCAATGAGCAGCTTGAAGAACTAACTGCATCGGTGGACAGAAAAAAGCCAGGAGGGCGAAACCAAGCGGGGAAAAAAAAAACACTAAAAGATGGACGCCAGCGACAGAGTGGCATGGGAATGGCGACGTGCTGTACGGGTCGTGGGGTGGGGGATTGGCATGGGGGGCACCCAGTGGAAGGGGGAAAGCCCAAAAAAATGGGAACACAAAAGGGCGATCGGATAAGATCCCCCCGGAGGAAAAAAAAAAAGACTGTGCCGGAATCAAAGGCCCACAAGCACATATAAGTGCGCCAGACATGTACAGTGTAAACAGGGAACGGACCGAGTAATCCCTTGCGACAAGGAGGGGAGAAGGCCAGAAAAAGGAAAAAAAAAAAAAAGAGAGCCTCACTGGAGAACAAAGGACCCAAATTCAGCCGCCGGGGCGTCGATCAGGAGGGCAGTGAATCTCAATCAGTGCGGGAACAACTAAAACCAACAGACACGACTCGACAGCAGGAGGGAAAACAATGTGAGACAGAACAAAAAGCGAAACCCTCCTCGGGGTAACCGCACGTGAGAAGAGAAGCCTATAACCATTGAGCCGGCAACCTGGCCAATCGAGCACACGGGGGAGGAGGAAAAAATTGGCTCGCAAATATTGTCACGCACAGAGTGGGCACAAAGGGGGGAATTGGTGGTGTATGTAGAAGGAGAAAAAAAAGGCTCGAAGACAAAAAGATTTGTCACGTGGAGGGGAAAAACCTGGAATGAACCCGTGCTCGAAGGAGACGTGGGGACAGGGTGTTTGGTGGGGGAAGTGAGAGGGGTGTTAGGCCGGGCGAGTAAGTCGTGATATTAAAAAAGTGGTTGCAAGGGGAGAAGTTCAGGTAATGTGCGAAGGGTGGAAGACGGTGAAATAACACCATCTAAACTCCTTCAATGGAAGTCCCGAGTCCCGCAGGGGGGAGGGGGGGTGGGGGAAAAAACCTTTACACAAAAGGGGACGTCAAAAAAAAGCCGGCTTGGCCGGAAGTTAACGTCCTAAACTAACCACCAAATCCCTAAAACACAAATTATCCAAGGGAAAAAGTTAGACGAGGGCATCCCGTACAGCAAAGGGGCAAAGGAGAGGGAAGGGGGAAAAAGAGGAGAAGAGTGAAAAGTCCATGCTGGGGGATCCGTACAAAACGGGGCGATTTTCGTTGAGGAAAACCGGGAGAAAGGCGGGAGGAGGGAGCGGACACAAAAGAAGAGCTGGCGCAGCGGAATGCGGGAACGATTTGAAACGGGTACACATACAGGGGGTCACCGTTGTACGACTCATAAAGAAACTGGGGAAGGGTGGACAAGGTCAGCCCGAGGCTGGGCACGGAAAAGAGACCGAAAGACCAAACCCCTACTAGGGCCATCTGGGGGACAAGAAGAACAAATGGGTCAAGTTAGAAGGTAGAGGCGTGGGTCTCTTAAGGAAAATGTCGGGGAATCTTCAGTAATTCACATGACGGATTGAGAAGGCTGGCGAGGGAATCGGGAAATAAAAATTGGGGCTAGGGGGGAATACAAAGGGAGGAACACCATCAATGAAAAAAAGAGGGAATGCAATCAGCCGTTCTCCGGGGGTGGGGGGGGACGGACCACCAACCAAGGGGGCCTTCAAAGCCCACACAGGATAGGTACGACATCGAAGAAAAGGACTGAATACAGCCCGTCAATAGCACCAGAGTCCGTACGGAGCTTCAAGTGACCAGCGCCCATTGAAACCCGAACTCGTGCGTGAACCTAACTATGGTAGTCCATGTCCAAAAAAAAAAGTCTGGAAACGTTTGGGTGGGTGGAAACAAGGAGGGAGAAGATCGCGGCAGGTATTGGAGATATAAGGGTGTGAAGGAAAAAAAACGTAGGCGCCGGTCGGCGGGGGCATCGGTCACTGGTCATTGAAAATGGGTGGGGACCCCACCAAGAGGTTCTTTTAGGGGCGCTCAAAAATAGGTACCTAGGGTCCAGAAAAGGAAAGAGGGAGTTGTTTTGAGTTAGAAAAAAGTCGGGGGCAAACGAAGTTTCTACTCCTACTGGTCAAGGCCTTATTGACACGGCAGGTATTTGGTAGGAGGCCCCCAAAAAAAAGGAATGCAACTAAAAAAAAAAAGTTGGGTGTAGGTTCGAAGGGAGACACGCCTTTTCTTGGGTTTTAAATGGGGGGAAAGCGGAGAGGGGGTAGAAAGAGTGGCCCGAAAGTGAGGGGGGTGCAAACAAAAAAAAAAAAGAAAAACACTTTGGTAGGCGCTCAAGGGGGGGGAAAAGGGGAACCAGGGGTGTATTGGGTTGACCTCGGGGGGAAAGACTCATCCCCACTGAGCCTTGGGGGCCTAACCGACCTGCGGACGTGTACGGGGGGGGTAACGAGGGGGGGGGGGGGGGGGGTATCTCGCGGGAACGGGCGTATTCCAAACCACATAGGGAAAAAATCGCATAAAAGGGGAGGGACGGTCAAACAACTCTGGGCTAATTGGGTGCAGGGGGAACGGGCAAGTGGTAAGATCCCGTTGAAAAATTTAAAAAGAAACTTCCAAAGGATTTTCCACCCAACTGAAGTCGTAGTGGTGTGGGGGATGCCGAAAAATGACCAAAACTGACACTTGGGGTGACAAGGGCGGAAAAAAAAAAATTGAGTCATAGGATCGACGCTTAAAACCAAAAGGGTCTGCTTATTAAAGGAGAGAGAATCCTCAACTACTACCCTATCTGTGTGACCCAGGGGGGAGGAAAGCCCAGGAGCAAACAACTCTATCAAGTGGGGGGAAACTCATCTCTCCAGCGCACAAAAGAAAGGGGGGAAAAAATCGAATTAAGCCTTCGGACCCAAGTCAGGGAGGAGGGCATAGGAGGATTAAAATAGGACGAAAGGAGGAAAAGAGTTGGACGAGGGGGAGCATAGGTGCGGGGAAAAGCCATCCTTCCCTCCAATACGGAAGGCAGGGGGACATTCCCTACCAAACAGAAACGTGATCAAGCGGGGGGAGAAAAACAAACCGGGAAAAGCTGGCACACAAAAGAGATAGACCAAACTTTTCCATCACCAAAAACTCACAGGGAGCCTAAAAACTTGTTAACTCTCGTCAATCAAGACAAAGAGGCCACGACGCACACAGGAGGAGTGTCAGAAAATATTCGCAGGAAAGACAGCCCCGCACAAATCATGGTCGGGGCACGCCGAAGGGGGGGGGCGACACAGGGGGGTCAAACCTCGACCCCACCATCATCTATGGGGGGGGGATGGAGCCAGATAGGTCCCGCAAAATCACGCGACAAAGTCCCGAAGTCGCTACAGGAATAAAAAATGGAACTCGGGCGCGGAACTCAAATGCAGTAAGAAATCTCGAATCAAACGTGCAAACAGTAAAAAAATCAAACATTCTTATCCGCCAACTAGGGGGGGGATTGAAGTACGGAGGGTTAATGACAGGATCCTGTTACCCGGGAATACGGAAGCGTCGAGGACGGTCAAAAAAGAAGAAAAGGAGAAAAGTGAGAGGGGAAGGCCTCCGCATTGGGCCCGGTCAGGGTAAACCCGGAGCGCCGATTTCTCCCTACCGTCAGTGGCTTCCAAAAAGGCAGGCGGAGTGCAACCGAGGGCGGGAACCTTGATAACAAAGGAAAAGCAACATGACCACTCTCCAGCGAGGAAATGACATACAATTAAGGGACACGGCGACGAAAAGGCCGGAAGCAAAACGGCGCAAAGAAAAGAAACTCGGGCAAAAACTTACTTTGCCCTCCAACAAGGGAAGGAGCGTCCTCAAAGCACAAACGAATTAGGAAAAGGGGGGGTCTGCAAGGAGCGATTTGCCTCACCCCGGGGGAGAACAAAAAAAAACGACCAAGGGGCAAGTCTGCGTCGGCAGGGCTCATTGAAGGGGACACAGAAAAAAGGGGACGACGGCAACAGGGGATAAAAGCCGCGGATTCATAAACGCCTCACCGCCGGACCTGGGGGGACACAGCAAACAAGTCGCAAAGTGGGAAGAAAAGCCTCTTAATTCATAAAAGTCAAAGGGGGGGAAATGGAAACTGAAAAATATCTAGACCTCACAGACGCTGAACCCGTCCGGTGAAAGAGAGCAAACGGGCGCTACGAAAAGGGCCAAAAAACAAGAAGAATAACGGGGTGGGAGAAAGAAAAGCGGGAAAAGGACACAACCAAAGTGGGCTGACAGGTTCTAGGGGTGAGAGATGGGGGAAAAAGGGAGCTGGACAAGGGGAGCTGCGAACGAAGGCACGGAGTGCGGTCAAAAATAGATCTTTTAGGGGATACGAAGCCGTGAATAGTCTCAGGGCAACAAACAGAAGCAGACAAAAAGGGCAGGGAAGGCGTACAGGAAGTGCGGAAAGAAAAAGGGGGGAAAAGGGAGTCATCTCTGAAAAGGGGCGGGGATTCCTTCGCAGGGCCGGGAAAAAAGAAGCAAACCGGAGAAACCACTTAATTCTTGCGAAAAGAAAAAAAGAAAGAGGCGGGGGGGGGTTGAAGGACCTGCTCAAAGACGGGCGGACTTGAACCTTTTGTAGAAATGGCGAAAAAAGTCCCAAGACAAGTGGTCAACTTCGGGGCGGGATGACGCCCGCAGCCAAGCAAAGACAGAAAAGCAAAAAAAATAGGAGTGGACGTCCACGGCAGGGGACAAAAGATATGCTGACCCTTAAAACAAAGGGGAAAGTCCCCTCGGAACAGAAGAGCAAGCAGCGAAAGGGGGTCATAAAGGGGGAAGTAACAACTACAAGAGACCAAGAAAAAGAAGAGGGCGGCGGTCAACAATCACCCCGACACCGGGTCTCCAAATGCACGGCAAAAGGGGGAGGGCAAAAAAAGGAAAGGCGGGGAAAAAAAACGCGAGGGAAAAAACCCCGCCTGGAGCGGCAGGGGGAGTGTCACCAAAAAAGAGGACGGGGCCTATGCGCTGACTGGAATGTCACCCTCATGTGGAAAAAAGGGGTAACGTGGAGAAAAAAAAGGACAGAAGGACCCCAAAAGCACACCAATGTCCTCACAAAAAGGATACAGTTCAGAAAGGGGGGTGCGCCAACGCCACACGGGCGGGAAATTAGGAAGAACCTGGACAGTACGGGGGGACCACAAAATATGACGGTGTAATCAGGATGCATGGAGTGACTAGGCGACGCGGGAGGGACGCCCACAAGACAGGGGAAGGTGTCTTGCTAACCGGGGGAATACGTGCGGCAGGGGCGGAATTTCCGGACGGGTTTTGGGAGACAGCGGTGTAGCAGGAGAGTGACGGGAAAGTCACCGGGGGCGTGACCAGAAACCATTGGGAGGGGCATCTCCGCAAACTGATGGACCAGAAAGCGCCATGCGTCCGAAGGAGCCAGTCAGGGGCAAGTGGGATGGAAAAAAAACACAGGGTGTCTTTAAAAACAAAGTCCACCAGGGAATGGGTGCGCTGCCAACAAACACGCTACAGGTTAAAAAAAGGAGGAGCGTTCAGTGGGAAAATAGAAAAACGAACAAAAAGGGGGAGCACGTCATAAAATCACCTTAAATGGCCAAGGAGGTAAAAAAACCGTGTCAAATCGTGTGAATGAGATTCCCTTGTCGAACCGGAGGCGAAGGGGCAGGAAAGTATGGGAAGAAAAAAGAAGAACGAAGCGTGGGGGCCCCAAGAATAACTGCAGGGGTATGGGTCTCAAAAAAAAAAATGAAATGCCACTTGTCTGTGAATTTTACGACCCGTTCGGGTGCAAAGTACACAGAAAGCAGGGAGGGTTCCTTTGTTCAGTGATTGTCTTTACCTGACAGGGACGAGACAAGATGTTGCGGGAGAGGCCTGCAAAAGAACAGAATGACCGGGGAGCGCAACGCCGAGGGAATTAGGAATTGTTTGGGGGAGCACACTGTTTCACCGAAAGGCAATTGCCTGATACCGGGGATAAAAAGAAGGCCCCCAGCGGACAAAGGGGGGGGGGGGGGACCATGGGGGAGGAGTGTGCCGGAAGGAAGGGATCCGGGGTGGTCATGCG
>Ga0179593_1522444_pt1 | contig 14033 bp, 20 predicted proteins | sample CZODoug2_1_08_16_FD_185931 | JGI IMG/M metagenome (GOLD analysis project Ga0179593, IMG submission 185931) | Vadose zone soil fungal communities from Angelo Coast Range Reserve, California, USA - CZODoug2_1_08_16fungal (PacBio error correction) | ecosystem: Environmental > Terrestrial > Soil >...
GACTAAGACCCTCACGTGCCGCACGGTTTTTACTTTAAGATGAGCAGGGGATCAGGGCCCGGTTTAAAAAGAGTAAAACTGCCAAAGGGAAGTCAAATGGGAGAACCTTGAAAAAGAAAATGAATAAAGAATGAACCCAGACCAAGAACTGACGATCAAAGGGCTGTGGGGTTGGGTCCCAGATTCGAGACCAGAAAAAAAAGAATGCAGGTGATCCTCTTTGGGTTAGGACCCAGGCGGAAAAAAGGGGGGAGGGTCAACCTGGGGGGCCAACAAGGCGAGAAAAAACCTCAAATCATGCACTGGTTCCGGTTGGACCACCAATTTGAAACGACTCTAAAAAAAAAGTAAAAAAGGTTTTCCACACTTAGCGGGTCGAAAAAGACGTCCAACGCGGGTTGGTACCATGAAAAAAAGGGTAACGACCAACCCCCAGAAACGAGAGGTTGTGCTTTACTTGTGGACATGGGGAAAAGGAAGGGCGTGGGATTCGAATACGGGAACGCGGGTAAAAACAGGGGGAAACCTCGTCTCAAAGTAGAGGCAACCTGATAGAAAACAAAAAAAAGAAAAAGCTTCGGGGAGCGCAAAGACGAAAGTGGTTGCTCGCCAGAGGTTCGCTAAGGGTGGTAAAAAGGGGTGGTGGGGAGTTCCCATCGAATTTGGCAGGGGGCGGGGCGGGGGAGCCCCCCAGGGGCCATACGACAGACGAGTCCTGGAAGGGGACTCATGGAAAAGCAAACGACGCCTCAGAAAAAAAAGTTCCATCGCTGGGGGGGGGGGCGGGCATAAATTAACGTCGGAACGGGGTTGGGGGGGAGCCGAGCGTAAACAAAGGTTCAAAAAAAAGGGGGGAAGCAAAGGGTTTAGGGGGGGATGTTTAGGGACCTTATCAGACTTCTTGTCTAATAAAAACTTAGGGGGAAAGGTTTTCGAGCGCAACACGTAAAAGGGGAAAAATGAACGGCTCAGGCCACATCTAGCTCCAAGTCAACTTGGAAAAATATTCGAAAAAAAACGGGCCGCTGGGAGCGTTACATGACAACTCCATCGGAATGGTATCATCAAGCATCTATAGACAAAAAATGGCAACCCTTAAACTCGACGGGGGGACAATACAGCAATAGAATGCGTGGACTATCCTGGCTCTGGGGTGACTCGCCTGTTCGTGGGGGGTGGGTGCCCAGGAGTGCGGTTCTTAAAGGGTTTAAACGAAAGGATAAGGGGGGGGGGCCTGCATTGGGAAAAAAAAGAAGGGTCCTTCTAGCATCTAAACTTCCGGGGCAAAGGGGGAATTCCCCCGGGCCTGGAAGAGTTGGAGACAATCGCTCGTCAATAGAAAAGTTGGGAAAAACAACCATCCTGGGAAGGTTAGATCGAGGAATGGCAAGGGCCAAGCACCAGACAAAAGGGAAAACGTAACGAGATGAGTAGGTAGTGGGGATTACAGGAAAAAAGAGTTTTGGGTGACGGTCGGGCAGCGCGTAAAAACGGCTCTCACGAAAACCGTCGATACTGGCGGCCATCATTTTTTTGACGCAGACGCGACAAGTTGGGGTTGAAAGGGAAGGTGGGGGCAGCCGGGGAGGAAATCTTCGGGAGGAGGAAAACAACTCTAGAAGTTCCGGGGGGGGGGAAATCGAAGAGGGGAGGTTTTGGGCATACACGAAAGTAAGTTGGACTGCAGCTGGACAAAGGGCCAACACGCGGGGGCCGTGGTTGGGAAAGGAGTGGTCTTTGGGCGCTACCAAAAGGTGGGCTAACTTGGTAAAGGGGCTAAATTCTATATTAAAGGAAAGGTTAAGAGGCTTGGCGGGGGGGGAAGGGGGGGGTGAAAAAAAAGCCCCATGAAAGATAGCGGTCGTGTTTATTGTACCAACAGACGAAAGGGAAAGCGCTTGGGGAGGGTGGTAACTGCCAGGCGGCTGGGGGGGGGGTTTGGGGGCCGCAAAACTGTGGTTGGAGAAGGCATTGGGGAAGGAGGGGGGGTGAAACATAGGACAGGACATTTCAAGACACAACGTGAATTTCACGGGAAGGGGCCATTTGGTCCCCTGGGGAGGGGATTTGAATCAAACCACCCGGGAAACAGGGGGAAAGGGCGGGGCAGAGAGGGGGGAAAAAAGGCAAACTTCCTTAAAATTAACTTCCTGTGTAAAATGATGCCGAAGCCAGAAAATGGACGCGACCATTGAATGACTGCGAAAAGAACGGGAACCTCGAAGAATACAAATTCAACGTCAAAAAGAAGACAAAGGGGAGATTCATAAGTTGGGGCTGGCTGAGGGTCTCAAAAAAAAGATTCCGGAAGGTGTTCTGTGAACTGCACAGGGGGGACGGTATCACGATCGGGGAAAAAAAAAGGGGGAATTTGTTGCGAAACAAACCTTTCAAAAAAAACTCAAAAGAGGGGCCGGGGACAGGTAGGGGGGGGGGAAGAGGGTCCCTCGTGATGCAGGAGTAAGACTAAGCTGAGAAGGGAGGGAAGCGCCGAAACTTACCTCAAATACCGGGAATTGTGACCCTTATAAAGACCACCGAAAAATACGTCACTCGAGAGAAGCCTAATAGTTTCTATCATGCCTGGGACAAGAACCAACCTTCTCACGAATTGAAAAAAGTGGGATGACATGATCGTCGAAGGACTAGCTAAGGTCAGGATAGTGATCCCTGGCCCAATGGGTTTTGTGTTCGATGGGAAAAGACGATAAACCGCGGAGAATGGGACCTTGGCCTGTTGTATGGGCAGAAAGTCCACCAATGAAAAAACCCTCCTACGAAAAAGAAGACGCGCCAGTTGGGGATGGCTTGGAAAAAGCTAAGAAGTGTGTTTGAGCGAACACTGTCAAAGGTTTTTTTGTGGTTCCTAATATTGAGAAAGAAAGGGGGTTCCGCTGGGAAAAAAAAAAAGCACCATGAGGGCGGGGTAAGTTCAAAAGAGGGGCCAACACGCCGGGCGGAAAACCATGAAGACGGCAGTGGGGAAGGTATGAGGACATAAAATTGTGGGTCCGGGGGGCGTTTGTGGTGGGGGGGCGTGGCAGAACTTCCTGGGGGGGTTAAACAAATTGGAGCGGCCGAAAAACCCATGACGGGGGACCTATCGGTTAAAGAGGGGAGGCTTTTAAGGGCCGATAACACGTGGGGTTATTTCACAGAGCCAAATGAAAATCAAAGTCCCGCAGGATAACTATTAGGAAAATCGACGAGGGTCAACGGGAACATGCGGAACGGAACGGTGGTTGCAGATGGGGGCAAAAGGGGCCATGGTTCAAGGAGGCCGTAATGTTCCCGGCGAAAAAGTTCCCTCAAAAAGGGGGGGAAAGGGACCGGAGACGGATGACGGGGTCATAAAAGGCAAAGTGGTTAGGAGCTGGTGATGTTTGATTTCGGTGACCGCATCGTCTTATCCGGGGGGGGTGACGATTGCCTTGGTGGGGGCAAGAAAAGACAAGGAAAAGTGAAGACGGAGGGGGGGGTAGAAGGCGAGACCCCCATGTACGGCGTGTATTGGGGGGTTTGAAGCGTAGGGAAAGGAAACATAAACAGTGCCGGGACTACAAGTGGGGGAAGAATTGGACGTCGTGAAAAGATGCAACCGGGAAGTGGTGGGGAAAAGAAGATACATTCCTGAGTGCGGGACCGTTTGAGAAAAAAAATTCTACCCTTCAAGGGCCAACACAGTTTGCCGGGCGCTGGGGATGGTACCAACCCTAACTGTGTTGGGGACAAACACCTTCGGGGGGAGAGGGGTGTCGCAGAAGTCTGATGGCCGGGCGGGGGGTGAACAATAAGGAGAACTGAGAAAAGATGCGTAAAAGGTGGGGGGCCGAGGGGGGGGGGCGAAGAACGGAAACGGTAGGTCAGCGCACAAAGGAAATGCAAGGTAGCGTCGATTTTTATCATTTGGGGGGAAAAAAGACGGGACCGCCAAGTTCAAACATCGAAAAGGGGGGGTCCAGATAAATGGCATACTATTCTTCAAAATGGTTGAGAAAAGAAGAAACGAGACGGAAGTCCCGGGCGCTTATCCCCACCCGGCGATGTGAGCGTGACAAAGAACCATCTGACGAAAAAAAAAAACAAAAAGAAAGAGTAGTAAAAGCGGGAAGAGCATGGTTTGGGGGGTAGGAAAACAGAAGAAACATAGAAAAAAAAAAAAAGGGGGAAGCAGGTACCTATACCGGTGATAAAAAAGACCGTAACAGCACTGTAAACACTCGATGGCCTGTGGGGGGGGGGGACCGGCGAGACGTGCTGCTGAGGAGGCCAAACTGTAAGAAAGAAAAAAAGTCTAAAAACCGGGGGTCCGTATTGGAGAAAAGTAAACTGCCATCAAGTTTCTGGGTAAAACCGCCCCCATCCAAAAAAAAAAAAACAAGCATCAACACGGGCGGGGGGATGATTATTGAAAAGGAGGGGGAAAGAGTAATCGAAACAGCCACGCAGTGGTGACAGAAACACATAGGGAAGGGGGGGTGCATACACAAACCAACGGCGCCAAAACACTTTGGGGGGTACAGCATTTTTGGAGGGGGAGCGCAACTTAAAAGCATCCGAATAAAAGCTCGTAACACCATGTAAGATCCAGGCAAGAGACCAAGTAGGAAAAGGAACAGCCAGACATCTCTGTTGGCGTGGAAAGGAAACGAGAAAACAAAAGTCTGAACATTCCCGTAACATAACGACGCGAACTTGAATTTTCGGAGGTCCCATTCCACCGCCAAGGACATTTCGCAGCACCAACACCACCAAGACCCACTCGAAAAAAATTTTGTCAGGCGCAGAGGAAAAGAGTCATGCAAAAGGAACGCTGAGGGGGAAAGTGGTGAGACTGTACAATCAGGAAAGGAAGTCAAAGTTGGAAAAACGACCGTCGCAGGCCAGGTAGGAGTAACCTGAGGTGAAATACGCACTTATTATCCGCGCCTTCGAAAAAGTAATGCAATCTGCACCGGGGGCAACCCTGGGAAATCGGCTGGCCCAAAAATTCGCAAACCAGAACGGCTCGCATGGACCGATGAACCGGGAGAATAGTGCCCCAAAAACGCGAAGACAACAGAAAGAAAGTCCGCGCCGGGAAAAGCGGACACTCCAACTTCGCTTGAAAAAAGGTCCCATCTACGAAGTGTCTGCACAAGTAAAGGTAAACATGGGAGTCCAATAGATCAAAAAACAGAAAGGTCCGGGGCGAATCACCATCTACGCTGACACCTGGTGTCGAAAAAATTGGGGGCAAGCGGTCGTTGAGCATGCTGATTCAGAAGGGTGGTACAAGATGGTTGGGGTTTTCCGTGTAGGTCACACGTCCACCAAAAAAAAACTGGGGTGTGCCAGGGACAAAAGGGCGAAATCAGCACTTCGCCAGCGAGTCGTAGCCGAAAGGTCCGTGGGGAACGATAAAGCTAAGAGTCTCAACATGGGGATAGAAGTAGAGCACCTTGAGGGGGGAGCTGGCAGTTTTTTTCGGGGGGAATTTCTTAGAAAATGGAGGGGCTGGGAAGATAAAACGCCTCAAGGGTCTAAATAATCAAGACTCCGATACACTGTACTAAAACGCCGTTTGTGGTGTAGAGGTTCGGGTTCCAAAGATACGATCAACTTGAAAGGGAAGGGGACAAAATCCCGCCGCAAGGTGGTTTTGCAAAAAAGCCCCTCCTCAAAAAACTGGTGACGTCTTAAAATTGAGGGGGGGGGTTAGAGGGAGGGAGCCCACAGTGAGACGGCTGGAAGGTGACGCAAAAAAAGCCACTCCCAATTTAAGGGCTCATAGACCAAAAAAAAAATCAGCAAGCAGCCAATAAAAGAAAGTGGAGGGGGGGGGGGAAAAAGGATGCAAAAGAGGCTAAAAAAAGGTGTGAAAAGGACCGCTTGCGACACTTTCTCCCAAGGCGGGGGGCTTTGCCCAGAACGCAAATAAGGGAATAACGCAAGGGAGAACTGGTTCTCAGGACTTGCAGCAACAAGACAGGGGGGAAATCAATCTCCAAAGCTTTTGGGGACCAAAAAACCCACAAAAACAAAAGGTGTCAAAGTAACCAGCCTGGGTTTCAAATAGAAGGGTGGGGGGGTTGTTTGACGAAAAAAAAAAAGAAGGGCCTCTGGAAAAAGAGGATCAACTGGGAACCATAGAGGAAAAGACCAGGCTCAGGGGAGCCTGGACTTTTCAAGCAATATGGGAAAGACTCGGGGCCCTGCAAAAAAGGGTGAAAAGGGTGGGGGGGAAAACCCAGCCCCCCAACACCGAAAGGAAAAATTAAAAAAGAAAGCACGTTAGGAGAAAGACCGGCGAAACTGGGTCACGTCCGCCACAAAAGGTTGACTGCCGCCCTCGCAAGGGAGAAAAGAGGGGGAGCTCTGCGCCGATTGAAAGCACAAGCCACCCAAGTCAGTTCTTAGAGAAGAAAACTTCCAAAAAAGGAATCGGGTCGTGAACGGGGAAAATAACGAAAATGAATTACAAGAAAAAATAACAAAAAAAAAGCGGGACCGTGGAAAGGGCACCAATACGAATCCTCGGGTCTATGGATGGGGGTAGGGGGCCCATAAAACGGAAAAGATTGAAGAAACTATCATTAATCAACCTCAAAAAGACGTCAAAGTTACCGAGGGAGGCAGTTGGTCAAAAAAGCCTGACTAAAGATTCTGGAAAGGAAAGGGCCAAGGGTTTCGAAAAATCTAGAAGTAAAAAAGGTGTCGGGGCAGGGAGGAAACACCACGGGGAAAACAATGACTGTAAAAAACCAGAATTCAATGAAAACAACACGGGTCACAAGTCGAAAAACTTAGATCAATGATCGTCAAAAAAAAACTACGGAAGAAAGCAAAAGGGAGAGGAAGGAATCTTGAAGGGCAATAGCCCATTCAGGCTGAAAAAAAAGGCCAGCCCCTAACTTGGTTACTAGAGACAAACGCAAATCCCACGCATATCGGAAAAAGAGCGTCTTAATAGGCCGAAAGGGTCATGGAGGTGTTTAAAACTTACACGGAAAAAATGCAAAGCAATTTTATCTAAGAAACGAAGGGAAGGTTTAAACAAGAGTGGGGGGGGGGAAAAAAGTTTCAACTCCAGGGTCCAAAGAATCCAAATAAAAGGGGGGGGTCCAGGAACTGTTTGTCATTTTTTGACATGCGAAACAACCATCTATGGAGACGGGGGGGTTAAGAGGCGTCAAACATGCCTACCTGGGAGAATCATAAAGGCTATCTTGCCGAAAAAGGGGAGAAAGGTAAACAAACTAAAGAAAGAGAAGAAAGTGGGGAAAGGACACCCCACGTCGGCCGGTCTGAAGAAAAAAAGTAACGGAAAAAAAGGAACCATCGGATTTCTGTTTCAATTTTCCTGGGATAAAAGCCGTTGAAGCTTACAAGGGGGAGAAAAAAGGGTTCAAAAGGGAGACCGGTCTAAACGTATTCGAATAAAAAATGAAAGTAAAACAACAGGGGGGCCAATATCCCATAAAATTCGTGGGCCACCGCACGAAAACAAAGGGGAAATGATCAAGAGGGAAAAAAAAACGGCTCATTTGGGGGAATTCCCCTGGGGGGCGCTAAGAGGGAAACTTGAAAGGGAACGTAAAAAGGAGTAACAAAAGAAAAACTAAAAGTGCGCAGTTCCTCGACAGGTCAGTGGGGGGGCAGTGACACAGCCCATTTCACCTGGTAAAAAGGGGGGCACCCGGTCAAAAATCAAAGGGGTTCGAGAAGGGAGGGAAGAAAGTCCAGTAGGCAACTTTGATAAGAAAGCACGATTTGACTCAACCTCAGGTTGGAGGAAAAAAAAAAGGAACGGGGGCCAGTCAACGGCCTTCCTCAAAGGTACCCGTAGACTCAGAGATTATCTCTCCAAAACCAAAAAAAAAAAAAGAAAAGGGAAAAAACGGACCGGTGAGTGGCTACGGGACTTGGGAGGATGAGCAGGGAGGGCTAACGAGCCTGCAGGACGAGGGGGGAAAATGGCGGGAAATGAGAAAAGGGAAAAAAAAAAAAGACAGCAACGACTGAATCACTCCGGAAGGGGTAAAAATTACGAGCGAAAACATGAGCAGGGTCGGAGGAGGGATCCAAAAACCAGCTGTTTGGTTACCAAAGGCAACTGACTGGGGGGAAAAACGGGGCCCAAAAGGACAGTGTTCGAGAAAAAGGGAAAAGTCTAACAAAGAAAAAAGTCGAGGGGGGGAATTGGGGGAATGTTTTCCCGCTCTCAGAAAAGGGGGGCTGCGGAGACACGACATTAGACCAATGCGCGGAGGGGGGGGCCTGCTTGGAAAAAGAATAGGCGACAAAAAAGGGGGGGGGGGGGAGGCTGGATGCTGGAGGGAAGGCAAGGGGTTCGAATACAAATAAAACAGGGAGAAAAATGGGAAGAAACTCGTTGCTCAAAGAGCGGGGGCAACAAGAGATAAAGAAAAAGGAAAAACCAAAACGTTGGGGTAGCGGCAGAGGGGTTGGGGAAAAAAAAGACAAAAAAAAAGAAGTCGCGAAACCGTGTCCCGGGATCCACAGGGGGGCATAAGGGAGGGGTCGTGGGGGGAAAAACTGTTAAATGGAGGCGAAGCTGTGGGGGGGGAAAGAAATAATGTCGGAGGCTTCTCAAGGGGGAACTCCATTATGGAAAAAAGGAGCGAAAAAAACTTAAGGACAAGTGTATGGGTTGCAAAGGAGAACTGGGACATTTCGATTAAAAAAAAAATGTCGTGGAACGGAAGACACCTGGGGGAGGTGAAACAAGAACGACTTGGGGGTTTCGGTTGAGGGGAGGAAAAAGACTGATTTTTAAATGTGGACGAAGGAAAAAAAAAAACAAACAAGGCGGGGGGGGGGGGGGGGGGGGGGGGGGGGGGGGGGGGGGGGGGGGGGGGGGGGGGGGGGGGGGGGGGGGGCGGGGGGGGGGGGGGGGGGGGGGGGGGGGGGGGGGGGGGGGGGGGGGGGGGGGGGGGGGGGGGCACCGAAGCTACCAAGAAGGACCGGTTTAACAGATATATGCCTTAGCGTCGGAAGACGTAAAGGGGGCGGAGGGGAAACGGAAGAAACTTTATCGGTCCCGAAGATTATAAAGGAAAAAAAGTACCAAATTAAGACGTCCCGGGGATAAAAAGTATCATCGTGTATTCAACTATCGCTTCTAAGGTTTGTCCGGGAGAAAAAGTTTGTAACGTAGAACGTGTCATAAAATCTTGATTGTTCTTTTGGGGAGGTACAGGAAAAGGGGAAAGGGGAAACAGATGCGGATTTTGGCCGCTGGACAAAACCAAAAAACGGGTGTGGGAAATTCAAATTCGAACAAAAACTTCCGGGGCCGAAAGGGGAAAAAAGGTCTTCCTTCGACCAAGAAAGGGATCCTTTCAAGAGGGGGGAAACCTTTGGACCATCTAGTCGAATACCAGGGTGGCGAAATTTGAGTGGGGAAAAGGGACCCAACCGATCGCCGATCAACGAGAGGGGGGGGGGGGGAGGATTCCTGGGAAAAGGTTTGGCAGGAAAAAAAGTTGATGTTGAGGGGGGGTAATCGGGAAACATTTGTGGTCATCTCAACATAAAAGGAAGTTAAGGGGCGGCCATCGTTTCATAGAGAGGGAAAAAAACCCTCTAACGGGTGGGAAGGGGGGGGTGCCAAAATCATACACGGCTCGATAAAGATCAAATCCTTACTGTACTAAGAAAGGAGCATCTAAAAGCTTTCCGGGGGGAGGGTTTGAAGAAAATTGGACGGAGGAATTATAAGGGTGCCGAACTAAAACTGTTGTTGAAAAGGATGCGGGGAGGGGTTGGGGCTGGCTAAAACCAAAAGTTTAATAAAACGTTAGAAGCCCGTCGATATTTATGAGGGGGGTTTTCGAAGGCGGAGAAAGGAAAAGGTCTGGGAAAACAGCCAGGTCACGGATAAAAGTGATCGGTCGATAGAAACTTTGGGGGTTATGACCACCCAACCAGGACTGAGGGGGATTGAAAGCAGCTGGGGGGGGGAGGAAAGTAGGAGTCCTTTGTGGTGCAAAAAACGTGGTTTGTGGCCGTGTGACTTGGCGCTGAACAAAGGCCAGGGCATGGAACAGCGGTCACGAGGGTGAAGAGGGGGTTGTGAGGGTCGGAGTAAATCCACCGGGGCAATGGGAAGAATCAAAGGCTTAGCCTCAAAGAGTGAATTCAAGTAAAAAAATAGAAAACTTAGGTAAATTGCGGAGGAGGATCCGCCAAGTTATAAGTCACTCGTACTGGGTAGTCCAGGCGCCCGGTCGATTAATGCAAAAAACGATGCACGTGGGCTCAAGGCCACGAAAAAAAAAAGCAAGAAAGGGGAAGGGAGGAAGAAGCCTGGAGAAAAAACTTGCAACAACAGCGGGGTAAGGGATTTTCCAGGGGGACATGAACCCAGTGAACACGTTTGTGAGAGTGGGCAAACTGGAGTGTTTGGGGGAAACAATAAAGCACCACACCCCGAGACAGAAGAGTTAGCTGGAAGTGCAACAAAAAGGGGGAAACGAAAAGGGAAGAAGGGCGAGAGCAAACACTCATCTTGCACAAGCAAGACCAATGACCCTACCCACTAAAAAGTTCCCGCCAAGGGCTCAATGAGGGGTCAAAAAATGGCGGGAAGATTAGGGAGTCGATCTACAAGGGGGGGTATAGGAGAAAAGAAGCGAAAGGCTGACCACTGGATACGGGGGTAGGCCGGCAACCAATTGGGGGGGGGGGGGCGAGGAACGAAACAAAAAGAAAAAAACGTGGACTGCGGAAAAAAAAAAGTTTCAAGGAGTCAAGAGGGGGCCGAATCGCCAACAAAGTGGTGGGACAAGCTGCCAGACGACAGCGGGCAACGCACTGTCATTGTCAGGGAAAATTGGGATTTGGGAGGGGGAAAAACAAATGTGGGTAACGCGGAAAAATAGTTATGGAGCGATAATCCGGGGGGGAGGGGTCAACGCACGCGGAAATTTGGGGGGTCTTGGGGGGGTATGATTGTGGTTCAGAACTGATGGGATCCCGGGTTTTCTTGCAGCCATGGAAAGAGCACAAAAAAATAAGATAAGAACCCCCATCCGGGAGAGAAGGCGGGTATTTTTGCGAAAAAGGAAGGGAAAAAAGGGGGGCCCTGTTTTGCAGATGCAAACGAGAAAAAAAAAGAGAGCGAAAGAAGAGAAGGGATATTTTGGGCAAACGTGGGGATCTTGCAAAGGGAAACATAAGAAAAAAGGGAGTAAATGTTTCGATTGGAACGGGGCTGGGGGGGGAACTGTAAAGGGGACGGAAAAGGGTAATGGTATAGAAAAATGGAAGTCAAAGATTTTAACGGGAATGGAGACAGAAGAAGATTACTAAAAAAGTGGGGGACCGGGGAAAGGGGGTTGAACTGCAGCAGGTGGGTTTTGGCAGTAGAAGGGCTGTCCGGGTTAGGTTGGGGAAAAAATAAGGGAGAGGGGTCTGAGGGGGAGGGGGGGGGGGCGGGAAACTAGCATATTGTAAAAACTCAGTACGGTCGGGAAATTTTGGGTAGAATCCTCCAATTCACTAACAAAATCGGGGGGCATGCGAGGTGTGAGGACTGAATGCGGCAAAACGTGAAAGGAAAAAAAGAAATTTGACCAAGGAGGCTGAGTGTAAGTGAAGTGGCGCATACGTGCAGGAGGCCAAGGGTGGGTGGTTTCACAGAAGTGGGGGGAAGAAATATTTACGAGACCGCGGACTAAGGTTCACAGGCCTGAAGCAAAAAGTGGGTCCAAGAATGGGGGAAAAAAGAGAAGTCCGATGCGTCGCCGGTCCGGCAGAAAAGGAGGGTCCCAAAAAAAAAAAGGAACAGCAGCAAAGGACCGTCCACACACCCCACAGATGATTTTAATCATTGGGTAATAAAAGCCTCATCGGCGAGGGCTAGTGGCCACCTGGGGGAACTGGATGAAATTGGAGGGCAAAGGGAATCGAGGAAAGCAGTTCAACAAAAAGCGAAAAATGTAAGGTCCCGCTAGAATATCCTCAAAATAAAAACCAAAAAAGGGAGGAGTAAAGAGAGATGGGGGGGGGGGGTTAAAAATACCATCGAGGAAGGGGGGGGTGATCATACTCGAGATATGTCGGGTGGTGATTAACATAAAAAGTAAAGGTACGCCAATATTCAAGGGGGGGCAGAGGAAGGGGGACGTCTATAAAAAAATAAAAAACTCCTGGGGGCCTACTTGGGGAGATCGGGGGGGGCAAATTTCGGGCGCCACAGCGCAAAAACCGGAAAAGAGGGAAGGGGACGGGCGCATTATTGGCCCAAAAAAATAGACCACAAAAAGACTTATCGAAAACAACGCCGAGGGGAGGAACAAAAACACATAGGGTTGGGTAGAACGGATTCGCCAACCTGGAGCCAGACAAAAAGGAGCGCAAGGGAACTCCCAAAGTCCGAATGGGAGAACTACAGGACGACGCATGGAAGAAAGAAAGAATGGGAAACACGGTCTTAAAACCATTTCACCACTTTGGTTGACCGGGGGGAAGACCGAAAAAAATCGCGTCCAGGCGCGTGAACAGAGTCGAAGCAATCCACAATTTGTTAGTCACCGAAAAGCAACCTAAAGCGCCGCGACATGCACTCAAAACGCCCCACTGGTCAGACCCAGAGACCACGAACTTTTTGGTCCGGACGCCTGATAACCGTACGTCAACGGGAAAGGAAGAAAAGAAAGAACTGGCAATCCTTTTGGTTTCTCCGTAAACGGCCTCTAAACAGGGGAAAATAGAACACCTGCTCGGGCCGCCCTGTCCCGGGGGGGAAAGGAAAAAGGGTATGAAAAAAGAAATACGCAGCTGCAGACCAACCACTGACCGTCTCATCTAAAAAAAAAGCCAAAAGGGGAGAGTCAAAAAATGCAAAAAGGCCGACGCACCCAACAGATGAGGGCGGGAAGGAACCGATACAAAGGAGAACATCAGCCGCCCTCAGGAAACAAAACAGAACAAAGGGTAAAGCGTTGGAAACCGACTGGACCGCGGGATCTCGCTGACACCCCCCGAAAGCTGGAAAGGAAAAATCGCAATATTTACTGAAAAGGGATAAACCAACGCACGAAAAGAGGAAGCCCTTTGGTCAAAAGGGGTAAGGGATTCGGACACCCTGACTGACTCAGGGTCCCGCAGGTCGTTGTGTTTAAGGTGGAGGGTCACGAACAAAAGGTGGGGCAGCAAGGGAAAATAAAGAGGACTGAGGAGTCCAGGAAGACGACCCGCTGTCGGATCCTAGGGGAGAAGGGGGGGCATTGTTGACATCTCATTAAAAAAATTCGGACTGAAGGCGGAAGGGGAGGTTGTAATGGCTCCGGAATGGAGGGGGGGGGGATACCGCTACAATACGATCTGCTAAGGGCCTCACTTCGGGGTCTGAAAAGGACCTCCGTGGTTTTAGGGGGGCCGAAATAAAAAAAGTGGGGGTTCAGATAAAGGGTTCACAACGGAAAAGAAAAGGGAGACCAGTGGTTAGCAGAGGTCAGAAAAACTGAAAGGGGGGGAAAATAAAGTAGTTCCAACGTTTGGATCAAGTGGGGGAGCCAGTAGTGAAGAAAGTGGGGGGGCAAGGTCTGCCTCGACGCGTCAAGTTCGGGAAATTGAAAAGTCACCAGCCATCAGAGTTCTTATTGTTAAAAAAGGGAAAAAGGGGAAACTTCAAATGGCTAAACGTTTGGTACGCATGAGTGGGGGAGGGATAAGCTCCCAAAACCAGGGTGGGTTCACAAAGTAAAGCCGGTCACCAAATTGAGAACCTATCGCGGTGGGAAAATGGGGGGGGGGCCTTGAAGAGTGGATTCGCCAGCAAAAGTCAAATTCTCCAAAGTTGAGAAAACCACAAGCTGGCCGTTCAAAAACCAGACAAGAGGGAGGGAGATACTGGTTTGGGGTGTGGGAAGTAAAATGACGACCAAGAGGATCAGATCTGGGTCGAGCCAACGCATTCAAAAGACTGAAAAAGAACAATTTGGGTCCTCAAAAAAGACGCACTGCAATGGGGGTAAATGGGGGGAAAAAGAACCCAAAAACAGAACAGAAGAACATCGTACGCG
>Ga0179593_1649311_pt1 | contig 14033 bp, 18 predicted proteins | sample CZODoug2_1_08_16_FD_185931 | JGI IMG/M metagenome (GOLD analysis project Ga0179593, IMG submission 185931) | Vadose zone soil fungal communities from Angelo Coast Range Reserve, California, USA - CZODoug2_1_08_16fungal (PacBio error correction) | ecosystem: Environmental > Terrestrial > Soil >...
TTCCTCGATACTAACCCAACAGGGAAAGGGGAAAAAGTCAAAAGTCCAATCCCGTCCCAGAATCGAATGGGAAAAAAAGAAAGGACGAGGGAGATGAAAAGGAAAGAAAGAGGGACCGTAAACAACAGCGTAGCGCAAAGTGAGAGAAAGAGATGTCAACAACAACAACGGGAGGAGGGGGGGGGGCAAACTACTCGGGTAATTCTACGGACTTATGTATCTCCCGCGGAGTGGGGAAAATAGGAAAAAGGGAAAACCTTAATTCAATCACAGGGGGGGAAAAAAAAGGGGGAATCCAAACCATCCGTCAGCCGTTTTGATTTTCAGGAAGAAAAAAGGGAAAAGGAGAAAAGGCCACGGGGAGCCTGAGACCCATGCCTCTTGTCCAAAGAGGGGGGAAAGAAAGAAATCAGAAGATTTCGTCCATTCCCATCCGTTATGCCCCTTAGGGGAAGGAAAAAAAAAAGGGGGGAAAAGAAACAAGCCATAATATGCCTAATGTGATGAACAAAGGAAGGAGGGGAAAAAGACATTCAAGGCAAGTAGCTCTCGTTACGGGGGGGTGGAAAAAAAAGGAAAAAAGAAAGGCAAGAGAGGCTTTTTGCGCTTCCCGGGGGAGGGGGGGGACAATGAAAAGGCCCTCGAACTTGTTCGCTAAATTGAATCCACCGGAAGAAAAAGCAAAGGCGCCCCTCTGGCCGAAGAGCCTCCGAGGGAAGAAAGGGGAAAAAAAAACTAAACCTCTTCGTCAGCAACGCGGGGCCAATTTCTCACCAGGGGCACAAGAGGAAAATGAGGGAAAGGAGAGGGAAAAGAAAAAGGAAGGGGGGCCGCCTTCGTCGGTATTCAGGAGGGGGAGGAAAAGAAAAACGAAAATCGGCAAGCAACACCGCTATTTTTAGGAAGGGGGGGAAAAAGGGAGGAAAAGCAGGGAAAACAAGGCTGCTCTTACAGGGCTTGTTCGGGGGGGGGAGAAGGAAAGAGGCAAACCATCACGGTTAAACAATGTTTTTCAACACAAAAAAAAAGAAAAAGGAGGGGGAAAGAGTTTTGGTCCATCCGGGAAGGGGAAAAAAGGGAGGGCCGCAAAAAAAAAAAAACAAAAAAAAACAGCTTTCGTCTCGGAAAGAGATGGGAGGGAAAGAACAGGGGGAAGCCAGCCTTTAACCCATCCGAAGGAAAAGAAAACAAAAAAGGAAAAAAAAAAAAAAAAAAAAAGGGGGAAAGATGAAGAGGCGCAATGGCGCAGGGAAAAAAGAAGGAGAAGGGGCGATACCCCTTTTTTTTCTCAGCAGGCAAAGGGAAAAAAAAAGCAAATGGAAGTTCGTGCGGGTCAGAGCATGGTATTACACGTTCAGGCAGGAAAAGAGGGGAGAGAAAGGGGGGAGCAAAACAGAGAGCGTTTTCTTCCCTCAACGTGGAAGGGGGGGGGGAAAGAAGGGAAGCTCCGCCGTGCAAAACCGCCCTGGTGACTTTCGCTTCAACAAAGAAGGGGGAAAAAAAAAAAAGGGAAAGAAAAGCGAATTCGGTTCCCAGCGGGAGGAAGAAAAAGAAACGCGGAGGGCAGCCGTCAGAAACCACTAATGCGCGTGCTCACGAGGAGCCAAAAAAAAGAAAGAGGAAAAGGCAAAGGGGGGGGGGGGAACAGCAGGGGCGGACTTCTTTGGAGGCAAAGGGGAGGAAAAGGAAGAGGCAAGTCGTCACGCCCTTCGAAATTATCGCCGCCTTGGCGTCAAGAAGCACGGGGGAAAGGGAAAAAAAAAAAAAAGAAAGGGGCTAGCCGTATGAAATTCCCCAATTTTCTGATTGAGAAAAGGGGGGAAAAGAATAGACCTTCAGGAATTCAATTCTGCTTCTTTTACACATGGGGAGAGGAAAAAGAGGAAAGGCTTACATCCCTTCCAGTGCAGGGGGAAAAGGAGCTCTCTTTCTCAGCTGCTGCGTAGAGTCCGATTCCAAAAAAAGAGGGCACCAACTTCGGAGACGAGGCAAGGAAAAAGGGACCTTTCGCGGGAATCGCCTGGAACAGGGGAAAAAGGGCGTGTTTTCTGGGGAAAAAAAAGTCAGGAAGCCTGGGGCGGCCTTTCGCTCAGTTGGGTTGGAGGACCGCAAAAGAGGGGAGAAAGGGGGGGGAAGGAAAGGGGACCGGGGAAGGTTCTTTTTAACAGCGACCCTCCGGAAAGAAAAAAAAAAAAAAATTGGGGTACGGGTTCGCGCCCTGCGTGTCCCGATGCGTCCCCTGCACCCAGAAAAAAGGGAAAGGGAGGACGTACGACGGAAGGGAAAAAAAAAAGAGAGGGGGGGTTCTATCTGCTCTCGAAAGTCGCGAGTGAAAGGAGAAGGAAAAAAAAAGTGGGGTGGCAACGAATCACGTCCGGCCTCCGAAGAAAGGGGAAAAAAGAAAATATTGGTCCACTGAAAGGCGAGAAAAAAAAGAAAAGAGAGCCACGTGAGCCCGACATTTCTCTGGCAAGGGGGAGGAGGGAGTCCTGCCGTCAAGCACCCGCTTTTGTGTGGAAAGAAACAGGCACGGAGAAAAAAAAAAAAAAAAAAAGTGGGTGGACATAACCCCTCCTTTTTGGAAGGGGAAAAAAAGATGGACTCATCGATGTCGGGCCCCAACAATGCCTGAGAAAGAGGAGGGAGAAAAAGAGGAAAAAGCCGAACAAGCTTGGGTAAAAGCTCTTCTACAGAAAAAAAGCAAGGCGAACGATTCCCATCCACGCGGTGATGTCGCCTGCCTGAAAATAACCGAAAGTGAAGAAAAAGAAAAGGGGAAACGTCGCCCGGCGACGCTTGAGGGGGGCAAAAAAGAAAGGGGCATAGGGGAAGTGCATAGGGGTTTGCTGTGCCTGGGTCTCCGCGATACTTTACCATAGGAAAAAGGGGGAAAGGGAAAAAAGAAAAAGGCACAATTGTTCCACGGGGGAAGGGAAAGGGAAAAAAGTAGGTACTTTTTTCGAGTGCATGAAATCAGATCCCAAACTCCGGGGCCGGGGAACTGGGGGGGAAAAAAGGGGGGGGGGGAACTTTTCGTTTTCTTACTTATGATTGAAAAAAGGGGAAGGAGAAAAAAACACGAAAAAAGCTTTCATCCTCCTTAGAAAAGGCGGTTTCGTCCAGGCATACCCCGTTCCAAAAAAGGAGGAAAAAGATATCGTCATACGCCGGGGGAGAAAGGGAGAAAAAAACCAAAACGGCCGATATTTGCAGCGGTCCGCAAAGCTGGCCACGCCTTAGCGTCCAAGGAAGGGCAAAAGGGAAGAAGACGGGGCGACGCCTAAACCTGCCAGGAGAGGGGGGGGAAAGAAAAATCCGAAACCACCTTGGCCGGTTGAATAAGCGAGAGAGGGAAAAAGTGAAAAAAGAGGGAGGGGGCAAGAATCGCCCCCCATCCCTCATCTCCAGAAAAAAGAAGGGTCTGAGAAGCCGACTGCCCTGGTGGGTTGGATTATCCTTTTCTTGATGCCTCAAAAGATAAGAGAAAAAAGGAGGAAGAGTGGGAGGCAGAAAAATATCATCCAAACACCAGCAGGGCTTATGCTGAAAGACGACCATCGAGCAGTCTGCGAGGAAAAAGGGGGGGAAGGCAGGGAGGTTTGGAGCTGAACGCCATGTGATGGCGCACTAGACAGAAAAAAGGGGGAAAAAGGGGGGTTCGGATCCGGAATCCCGGAGGGGGAGGAGGAAGTTGAGTCCGTCAACAGTTTTTTTTATGCCACGATTGCCGGCTTCGCAGGGGAGGGGGAAAGAAGGGAGGGGGAACGCTTTTCTGCAGGAGAAAAAAAGGCAAGCGCCGCCGCCCAGGTGCACGCGCTTTATTTGCGACGAGAACCGCCGTAATGACTATCCTCGCGAAAAAAGCAGAAATGCCTGGCCGAAACCCGCCTTTTTCTAATGAGGAATGAAAAAGCGCAGGGAGGGGGAAGGAAAAAGAAAGGAAGAAAACAGAAAAGTTCACACCCTAAAGGAGAATTCTGATGAAGGAAAAGAAAAAAAAAAACGCAAGTGTAGGGGAGAAATGGGGGTGGGATATGAGACATTGCAAAGGAAAGAAAAAAAAGAACCATCAAATTTTGAGCATCCCCTGAGAACAATTGAGGCAAAGGGAAAGGGGAAAAAAAAAGGGGGAAAATGCCCGCTTATGCAATTATTGGAAGGGAAAGAATCTCGCGGCGCCAGGCCAACATCAACACCTATGCAACTGCACTGCAGGGAAAAGAATGGAAGGGAAACTGTGTCCCTTCCCAGCAGGAGGGGGAAAAAAGGGGGGAAAAAAATTGCATTTGGCGGTTATTCCAGCAGGCGCAAAATAAAAAAGAAACGGGAAGACGAAAGAGAAAAATGGGAAACCTTCCTTTTCGCGCCAGGGTGGAGTATAAAGAAGCTTGAAATAAAGAAAAGAAGGGAGAGAAAAGGGGAATACGTAACCATTCGGATCCGAGCCATTGGGGGGGGGGGGGGAAAAGGGGACCTTAGGGAGGGAAAAAAAGGTGTGGGATCATTACCGTTTTGCCTTCTGAGGGGGGCGGGGAAAATCGGCCGTCGTCTTTCCACCAAGCGGGGGAGGGGAGGAAACGTCCGTGGTATCTCCGACAGAAAAGAAAAAAGGGAACGGGATTAAGGGTCATATAATTCCTAGATACAGAAAAAAGAAAAAAAAGGGGAAAGGGGGGTGTGAAAAAAATTAATCTCAATCCAAAGCGAAAGGGAGAGATTCAAAATGGTACTTTCTCCTTTAACATGCCGGCAGAACAGGGGGATAAAGTGGAAGATACTTTCACTCGCAGGAGGGAGGCATATTTAGACCCAACCTATTTTGGCGTTCTCATCACAATGAAAAACAGGCAGGAAAAAGAGGAAGTGGGCGCATTGCCTGACACATCATCCAGGGAAAGAGAAAGGCAAGGCCACCTTACGCAAGCCGCGAAGTTTTCTTGGTTTTAGGGTGGACAGGGGGGTAAAAAGAAAATCTGACCGCCTCGGAAAAAGAAAAGGAAAGGATTTGAGCACATATTTTGCCGGTTCCCTACAAAAAAAGGGGGCAAGACCCATGAGTATGACTCCAGAAAGAAAAAAAAGGGGGGAGCAAAAAAGCTATAACGGGGAGACTCCATCGATCCCGCGAAGGCCAAGACGGAAAAAAAAAAGGTCATTGCACGTCCGAAGAGGGAGAAACGGCCGCTACGTGCTGGTGCCTCGTAAAAGCGACTCCTACGAAGACAAAATGAGAAAGAGGGAGAAGAAGAGAGTTTCAGACACGCCTGGAAGATGGGAAAAGAAGAAAGGACCGACGAGAAACCCATTTTGTTAATAAATCCGATGAGAAAGGAAAAAGCGTTTGCGCGGAAGGGGGGAAAAAACAGCCTAGCCCGTCCCATTTCGGGAGCTTATTTCGGACGATCGGAGGGCAAAGGGGAAAAGCAAAGGCGGCGATATTTCTCGAATGGCGTGACGGAAAAGAGGGGGGAAAACCTCCTTATCCGGCAAGGAAGGTAAGAAATTCCCTTGTCCAAGAAAAAAAGAAAACAGCCTCCGAAGAGGGGGAAGGGGGAAGGTTGGTTGCTCTCCGTGTGAGCACCCGACGCACCCAAGTAAGTGTTTCCTGACCGCGGCCGTCGATTAGGGTCCCGTAGCCCCCACCCCCCCCCCCCCCCGGACATCCGGAGGAGGGTCAGGCGGAGAATGGGGAGGGAGCGGACCGGATTGTGTATAGGCGGGTAGTGAAGGGGGGGAAGAAGAAGTGGGATGAAAGAGCGTAGGGTCGGGCCCAGGGGTTCCGAGCCGGAGGGGGGGGCGCGGGATCGTACATCGGCTGGGGATTGGGGGGGTCCGCGGGAGGCTGATACTTGGGTGGGGAAGAGAATGGGAGATCAGGGGTTCAGGTCGCCTTGTGGGGAGGAGGGAAATCTATGGAGCGCGAAGACGGTGAAGGGCGAGGCTCACAAGTAGCTGCGAACACGATCGATGGGGCGTGAGGCTGGCAACGGTAAGTGGGCTAGTATGAGTCGGTGAGCAAACGAAGGGCGTTGTTGGTGGGAACGTCATTGGAGTGAGAGCCAAAAAAAGAAAATTGGAGAAATGTAGTAAGGTACGGGTCAGGGGGGAAGAGGGACCGGATAGGGGTATGCAGATATAGAAGATGGGGGGGTGGTGCTGTCAGTAGAAAATTCCATGGAGCGCCGTGGGGGGATATGGACAGGGTGGAAAGCGGGGTAGTAGTGTCCAGTAGGCGTTGCGCGGGGGTGAAAGAACGTAGGGGGGGGGTGATTCTCCAAACCGGGAAAGAGGAGGGAAAGGTTCAGGTGAATGGACATAGTTGCGGGGAGGATACACCCTCGGGACGAGGCGATCGTAGCCCCACGCGAAAAAAAGGAAAAAAGGAAGGGGGCTCCTTCATCCATCTCTGAACAGAAAAAAGGTAGGCGAGACCCCATTGCAGTCCTTTCTTCTCTGGAAAAGTCGGTGAAAAAAAAAAAAAAGAGGGGGGGGGAAAGGCGTCGATGGCCTAATCCAGTAGGTGTGGAAAAAAGGGAAAAGACCGACTATGGGGAAACGTAAACAAACTCCAAGCTTTTCAAAATAGCGCCCAAAAAAGGGAAGACATGCTCTGCCTCCCGACTTCCCAAGGACGGGGAAGAGGGGGTAATGGTGGGGCGCAAATTCCTTGCTGGAAAAGGGCGTATCCGCCTGAAAAAGGGGAGGAGAAAAGAGGAGGGGGGGATCTCCAAAATTCTCCTCCTTCTCTGGGAGAGGGGGGAGAAGAACAGACCGCCGTCGATGGTAAGGATGCTACTTTGATGAATCCCGAAGAAAGGGGGGGAAAGGGAAAGAGGGGAGGAACCTCCTAATAACTTTCACCCATTCGTGGGGGAAAAAAAAAGGAATCGGCCAGCGCTGAGCGTCATGTCGGTCGCTGTGTTGCCCGGGTTGTAACTTGGGGAGGAAGGGGGGGGGGGGGGGGACAGCTCTATTTCAGCGCCCCCGAAAAAAGAAAGGAAAAGGAAATGTGGAAAACACTTATTGCGCCACAGGGAAAGGCAAGGGGGGAGGGGGGGGAAAAAATAGCACTACAGGGAAAAAAGAGGGGTGTTGGGCAGACCGCTGAAATCCTACGAAGGCGGCACGGACTGAGGGGGGGCAAGGAAAGGAGGGAAAAAGGGGAGGAAAAAAAAGGAAGTTTGTGCCCTGTTGATAATGAAAGAAGGGGGAGGGGACCAAGGGGGCCTCTGCAGTTACTGGCGACAAGCTTGCGGCGGAGCTCGTCACGCAGAGGGGGGAAAGGAGAAAAGGGGGGTGGGGGTTCCCCTCCGTGGATTCAAGGGGAGGGAGAAAGTGTTCCTTGGCAGGCGAACTTTTGAGTAAGTGAACGCAACAGGACGCGAAAAGAAAAGGAACCTGGCGAGCCCCGGCGGGGAAAAAAGGGAAGGAACAAAAACCCGTGAAGAGAAGCTAACTTTTTGGCCCTTTGATGAGTGGGGGGAGAAGAAAGGGGAAGCCCTTCATTGCCCTATTTTATGATTGGGAGGGAAAGAAAAGAGTGCAACAGCGCACCATAAGGCAAACGGATGTAATGACGAAATCATCTTGCAGGGGGGTGAACCCCTCCCTTCAGGGGAAGAGAAGGGTGGAATGGTTTTCCCTTTTCCGGAAAAGGAAAGGGGTTTTCCTTCGGGCAAAAAAAAGGCCTTTTCCCCGGCGGGATTAGTCCTGCCGAAGTCCGGAAGAAAATCGTTCATGAAATCAAAACGAGGGGGGTTGGAAAAACTCGATACTAAACCAACTGGGCAAGCTGATGACTTCCCGGGTGGGCACCGGGCAGACAGGGAAAAAGGGGGGGGGGGGGAAAAAGACCCTCCGGGGAAAGGGAGGAAAGGTCGATGGGACGGAAATATCTCTCTCAAACAACAGAAAAAAAAAAAAGGAAAGGGAAAAAAAGAAAGAGAGCGATATTTCCGGTCACATGAAAGGAGGAAAAAAAAACCGGGATCTCCGCGCTTGGCATCGATTCGGGACCGAAGGACGGGAAAAAAAAAAAAAAAGGTGTCCCGTTTGGGTTTAGTGGAAAGGGGAAGAAAAAAAGAGAAAAAAAAGGTTGAGGGGAAACGAGATGCCGACTTCGCATGGACTTAATCCCGCGGGGAAGCAAGGAGAAAAAAAAAGGAAAGAGGGCCCTTAGCGGTGCACAAAGGGAAAGAGGGAAATTACATCCGTTTGCCCTTAGTCCGCTGCCCAGGGGAGGAAAGAAAAGAGGGGGAAAGAATGGATGACCTGTAAGGCCTTTGGTGCCATAGAAAAAAAAGAGGAAAAGAAACGGGGTTCCAAAGAGGAATCGGGCCCAGGCAATCGTCCCCGCCCGGCCCTAAAGGAGGGGAAGGGGGGCGTTCACTTACTCCAAGGGAGAAGGAAAAAAGAAAAAGCGAATTGAATCCACAACGAGGAAAAAGCATCTGTCCCTAAAAGCCCGCACAGCGCATCAGGAAGAAAAGAAAAAAAAAAACAGGCACAAGAAGCCTCGGCAACTTCTCAGAAAGAGAGGAAAAAAGACCCAGACGACTCTTACCTCATCGAAGATTTCGACCGCAATGGGGGTGGACAAATAAAAGGAAAAAGAAAAAAGGTGGGGAAGTGAAGGGGGGGGGCTGCCCCCCCAACAAATAAATAATTGCGGGACGGGGAAACAAAAACACGCCTATTTCTCCCGCCCTCCTGGCGCAAGGGGGGGGAAAGAAAAAGGAAAAAGGGAGGGTTTTTGCGGGCGGCTAAAGAGGGGGGAGGGGGGAAAGGAGTAAACAATGTTCAACCCCGGCCCCACAGAGACCGAAGGAAAAAAAAAAAAAGAAAAGGGGGGGGGGGGGGGAAGCCTCTGATTCCTTTTAAAAGAAAAGGGGGGAGGAAGAAAAAAGCCAAACTTACCTCGCCGGCCAGGAGAAGCGGGGCTTCATTCACCGGAGGCCAGACAGGAAAAAAAAAAAGGAAGGGGAAAAAAAAGAGAAAAAAGAGAGGAGGCTGCATGGCCGCGACAAGAAAAAAGAGGGGGAAGGGGAATCGGGAAATACGCCCTTTTTTGTCTCAGCAAGGCCTTTTGCCGCACATCCACACGAGAAACTGTGATTGGGGAAAAAAGGGGGAAAAAAGGGGGGGCCGTCTGACAAGCGGCGCTATTTTTGAAAAGCAAAAGGGGGGGGGGGGGGGACAAAAAACGTGGAATGGGAAAGACCCTGGCTCGGCCCTCGCCGCCGTGGAAAAAAGAGACAAAAAAAGGAAGAACTTGGTCCAGCGCAGAAAGGCTGAAAAGGGGGGAGAAAAAAAAAAAAGCGGGACCGCGTACGGTATCACCTTAGTGCGGCGCGTGGCCAGCGTCCAAGACACAGAAAAAAAAACACAAAACAGAGCGACAAAAGTAAAGAAAGGGAAGGCGGACTCCTTTGGAGAGCACGCCCTTGCGGCATCAGGAGGGCGGAAAAAAAAAAGAAAGGCAGGAAAGAGCTCCTCCTTTTCGTCAATAGCGGTAAGGGGAAAGAAGAAGAGGAACGGAGAGCCGTATTTGTAAAGCCCCAAGTTCTGACATTAGCATGCGCAACCGGCATGGGGGAGGAGAGGAAAGGAGGAAAACATTGTGTCTCTTCGGACTAATCGTCAGGAGAAAAAAAGGAGAATGAGGTCTGACTCGAGCTTTATCAAGAGCTCTCTTCTCATCTGCTTGAGGGAAAAGAAGGGAGAGGGGGAGGGGCTCTTGATGTCTATGCCGACGGGCACAAGGAAGAGAAAGACGAAAATGGCCCTGTCCTCCCGTTATAGCTTTTTTGGTGGGTTCGACGGGGAGGGTAGGAGGGGGGGAGATAAAGGAAGGGCCGGGGGATGTAATGGTAGTGTAGGGGGGTGGGGGCGGGGGGGGAATGGGAAATGGAGGGGGAGTGGGGGGGAGGGGAGGGGATCGGGCACGGGAAAGAGGAGCGGAGAGAGAGGAGGCGAGGGAAAGGGGAAAAAGAGCATGACGGTTTTTCTTCTCCTCCCTGGGGGAGGGGGGGAAAAAAGGAAAGGACAAAGGCCCACAATTGTTGCTAAAGCCCCCCTCCAGGTCAATGATCGTGAACTTGGGGGAGGGGATTTTGGGGGAAAAAAGCTAACTCCTAATAAACCCTCACCCACGAAAGGAGGAGGAGGGGGAGGAAGTGAGTTCCGATGCGTAACTGAGATCGATTTTAACCTTGATGATGTGGAAGGGGGAAAGGAAAAGGGGGAAGAAAAAAAAGCCTTTTTCATGATTGAGGAAGAAAAAAAGAGGGGGGGGGCACTCGAAATCGCGAGTTGACGTAATCTTCAAACGGGGGAAAAAAAGGGGGGGAAAGAGCACTTCCTGCCACAAGGGGCCACCTCGAAGCCCGCGTGTGGCTTGCCGCTTCAATTGGTCCACATACAGCCCGCGAAAAGAAAGGAACGGGAAGCAGACAAGTTTGCTCTGGCTGCGGGCGGTAGGGCGGAAAAAAAAAGGAAACGAAAAGTTGTTGTGAACCACTGCCCGAGGCCGCGAGAAGCACCGGTAAAATGGAAGGGGGGGAAAAAGAAAACTCTTTTCCGCCAAGGGGGGAAAAGAGGGGGAAAAAACTGACAACAATGCCAACCTGATCCGAATGGTTCGACTACAGAGATAGCGTCGTCGAAGAAAGGGGAAAGAGAGGAGAGAACACCTGGCCGAAAAGAAGGTCGACATCCGGAAGAAGTTCCAAAAACTCCGTTGGATGTGCCCCCTGCCTGGAAAACCGCAATTTGAGCCGACGGGAGGAAAGAAAGAGGGGGGAAAGGGGCCAAAAAAGTCCCTTTCAATTATGTGAAAATGGAAGAGGACAAGAAGGGGTTTTGGGTGCCTGGACGCCGCGAAGAATTTCCAATAATTGCAATAGCGGCCATTTTCACCCTGTGGGAAAAAAGGGGGGAAGGGGGGGCCTCAAACCCTTTTTGATGGGTGTACAAAAAAGGGGGGATATTTGGTCGAAGGGTGCATGATCAGATCCAAACGGACACGGGGAAAAAAGGGAGAAAGGAAAGTCTCCTTTTATGGGTGAACGTGGACGGGGGGAAAAAAAAAGATTGGACACTTCACGTAGCAGTCCTCTTTTATTCCTTCACGCAGAAAAGAGGGGGGAAGAAGGGGGGAAGGGGACCAGGCCTCACCCTTCCAAGCCGGAGGGAGAAAAAAGAGAGGAGACAGCTCGTGCAAACTGGCGGCGGCGAACGCCCGATATTGCCGCCGGCGAAAAGGGAAGAAAAGTAGGGGAAAGCGTGCATTTCGTTTTCCATAACTGTAGAAAGAAGGAAAAAAAGGGAACCAGCTTCCGATCCGAACAACCTTGTGCGTGGAATAGCAGGGGGAAAAAGGGGGAAGAAGAGCAGGAAAGTGCCATGCCCAGCTTCAGCGCAAGCAGGAGGGAAAAGAAAAACAAGCGAGCCGACTGCCTGGTGTTTGGATGATCTGCTGGATTCCTCCCATCTCTCTTCAAAAAAAGAAGAAAGGAAAGAAGAAAAAACAACAAACCACCAGGCAGGTAGGGCACAGAGGAGCTGGAGTGGAGACCATCGAGGGATTCGCTGTCCTCCTTGAGCTGGCCAATGCATGCCGAAAAAGGGAAAGGGAGAAAATCCTATCGTCGCTATCCAAGAAGGGAGCACGCCCAAGGTTGTTGGAGCGGGAAAAAAAAAAGAAAGGAACCAGTGGGGGTGTCCTTCGACATTTTATGGCCAAAGAAGGGGGAAAGAGGGACGCGGGGGCCCGTTGTTGGGCCCGCTTTTTTCCGCCACGGAAAAAGGAAGAAGGGGTAAAGCTCTTCATAGCAGAAGGAAGAAAAAAAGCGAACTTGACGGGGTATCCTGGCCGAAACCGCCGCCGGGGAGAGGGAAAAAAAGGGGAAAAGAAAGAAGGAGACGCTGAAATGTTCAATCCCCTAAGTAAGAAAAAAAAAAAGGGGAAAAGGAGGGGTCCCCCACAGGTCGGTCACTGAGTTTGGAATCTGAGCATGAAAAAAAGGAAAGGGTACCAAACCCATTACACCCAAAATAAGAGGGGGGGACGGGGTTTTGCAATTTCCGGGTTTTCCACGTAAACACAGGTGAATGGAAGGAATAAAAGAGGGAAAAGGCACATCCCCACCTATGCACGTCAAAAGGAGGGAAAAGAAAAAGAATCCTTGAAAGTGGAAACAGGTGGCCTTTCAAGCGTTCGGGGCGAACGTTTTTAAAAGGGGAGAGGGGGGTGTGATTCCCCAGTTATCTCACATCACGAGGGTGGAGGAAGCAGGACAACGTCCTGAAGTGGCACCGACCTTCTTTCTGCAGGGTGGAGTGAGAAGAAAAAAAGGGGGGGGGGAAGGGAAAAGGGAGGGAGAATCTAACTTTATGTCTAACCAATTCTGAAGAAAAAGGAAGGGCACCACCCTCCCGATGAGTAAGATGGGAAATGGGGGGGGGGAGGGAAGATTTTTTTTTCTCAGTAAAAGGGGAGGAGACGTCGGCCGTGCGTTTTCACAGGGAGAAGAAGGGAGATCTCTTTATCGCGAAAAGCCCAATGGAAAAGGGGCAGGGCTTAAGCATAATTCCTAGAGAGTGGGAGGAAAAAGGGTGCCAATGAAAAGCGGCCAAGCCAAAAAGCGGCCTTTCGAAGGCGGAGATAAAAGAAAAAAAGGGGGGAAGGGGGCTGTTAAACATGCCTGCTAAGGGGTGAGGGGGGGGGGGGGGAAAAAAGTCAATAGCCGACTTGGCCTAGCTCAGATTTAGACCCAACAAGTATTTGAGAAGGGGGGGGATGAAAGAAATTCCCGTGTAGCCGCCAGGGGGGAGAAAAAAAGAAAAGAAAACGCATCGGACCCCATCAGGGCGCGCACCGTAACGCAAGAAAGGGGAAAAGGGTTCTTTTCTCGTAGTAGAGGGGGGAAAAAAGAACCGCTCGGCATCAAAAGTCACTATCATTGAACAGGAAAAAAAAAAGATTTTTGGGGGGGGGGGGGGGGGGGCAGGGAAGAGAGAATTCGCCCCAGATATGACCCACGTTAGGTGGGGGAAAAGGAAGGACACACAGAAAATCTATAAACGTTATACAGCCAGGAGAAATCTCCGCCGTAATATTCATCTGCTGGCACAGCCGGGGAGAAAAGACGCTCTCAGGAGAAGGAAAATGATTTTGCTACGGAAAGCGAACCCTACGCAAGCACTGGGGAGGGAGGAAATCAGAGGTCATACAAATCACTGTTAAGTATGGTCCTAAGAGGAGGGGGAGAAAGTCGTTCCGACGAAGACAACATGTGTAAGAATCCCGAAAGGAAAAGGGGGGGGGTAAAACAATCCGTTTTCGCTAATTGGGACTGAAGAGGGGATACGGCCTAGCCCCCGTCCCATTCGGGAGCCTTATTCGCCGTCCTGAGGAATGTACCCAAGGAAAAAAAAAAAGGGGAGGGGAAAAAGCATTTTTCTAAGGGCGGTGGGGAAAGAAACAGAGGGGGAGCCCAAAAGCCTGAATTCCGGCCCAAGCGTGCGCTCAAAAGAAAAAGACAAGGAATCTTAGGTAATTTCTCTCTGTTGGGGGGGGGGGAGAAAGGGCGCATTACGTGTCCGACAGCTGCCGCTCCCGCCCCAAAAAAAAGACGTTGGTGGAGGGGGGGTAAGGGTTTTTGCTTTTTGGGTGAGGTGGCCGGGTCATCGGAGGGAAGGGAACAAAAAAAAAAGGAGGGAAAGTCTTTTCTGCGCTGGACAAGTCTTTGAAGTGGAAAGAAGTGTGGCACGGCGGAACGGAAGGGCCGAGCCAGGGGTCTTTTTTAAAGGGGGGGGAGGGAAAAGGGGAAAAGATCTCCCCCTTGACCGTACCAACGACCAAAGGGGAGGAAAAAATTGTCGCCGAACTTTTCCAATACTACATGCAGATCCGAAAAAAGAAAAGAAAGTCATCGGGGGATGTGGCGGCAAAGCCTGGGGAAGGGAGAAAACCAAGCGCTTTCCTACAACTGATCAAACTTCTTCGGTCCAGCGCCATGCGCAAGAAAGGG
>Ga0179593_1310495_pt1 | contig 14032 bp, 10 predicted proteins | sample CZODoug2_1_08_16_FD_185931 | JGI IMG/M metagenome (GOLD analysis project Ga0179593, IMG submission 185931) | Vadose zone soil fungal communities from Angelo Coast Range Reserve, California, USA - CZODoug2_1_08_16fungal (PacBio error correction) | ecosystem: Environmental > Terrestrial > Soil >...
CGAGAATAAGAAGGAGGATCGTCCGGGCCCGTAAGACAGAGGTGCTGAAGAGATTCTCTGAAGCTTTGCACGTCAGAAAAAGACCGAATGGGCAGATGCAAAAACCACGAACGAAGGGAGGGAGCCGAAATCGGCCGCAAGATTGACGGGATGAGAGATCGTCAAGACTTCGTAACTGAAGTACACACAGCGCGTCCCAACTAAGGGTCTAAAAACAACATCTCGCAGGAATGGAATGAAGAGAGATCCTCCGAGGTTGAAAGGAACAGTCGACAGGACCTGCTGCAAATCGGGGCAATTATCACCCGCAACCAGCAGGCTTGAAGGGCCTACAACCTCATTGGACTACAAATCAAAGACCGAGCCGCACACGTCTCCCAGGGGGTTCTCCGTAGAACGGTGCATCAGGCGTAAAGGAACAACGGGAAAAAAGAAATCAATTAAACCTAAACGGAAAGAAGAAAACGGTCTCGAAACAAACGGCTGGATGCCTCAGGCGTTAACCTCGGGTCACTTGCGCCCGCGAAAGCAACTCAATAAGCTCCGTACGTTGAGATAGGAAGAAAACCTCGAAAACCCCGAAGTACATTTCCAGCACCATGCAGGGTCCAAGAGGGGATCCAAAATGATAACAGTATTAAAAAAACGAAAAGGAAAAAAAAAAAAGTCGCCGACCAAGTGTATGGAAAAAAGCCGACTGTATAAGGTTCAGGGTAGGGACAAAATTCTTATTTGCCCATAAGGTCCCCGCCGAAACAGCAATAAAAGACCGAATAAAAAAAACAAGACAAAGAAGCAGAGAAGCTTTGGAAGGCGGGGGCCTCCCCAGAACAGATATCAAAAAAGGAAACGGAGGGGATAAAACTGTTTCAACAATCACGCCGTGGCCGATGTGCTGTCGAGTGGGGTGTAAATTGCTGCGAGAAGAAAGAGCCGGACCGGAGGTGGGGACACGTCGATGACGTGACATCCAAAAGGGGGGGGGAATGGGAGAAAACTGCCAAGAAACGGGGAAAGAGACCAATCCGTCGCAGCTGCTATGTTCTAACACAAATCGGCGCAAAAAGCTCTATCAAACCCGATCGCGGCAAGGGGAGGGGCGAACAGCGGGCAAGACATCTCTTTCAAAACGTTGGCCAAGCCATGTAATCGAGGAACGGACACAACCTCCTTGGACTGCTGCAAGACTTCTGGCGGAAGGAATAATAAATAATCGAATCGCCCAAAGGAAAATATTTTGGTCGTGAAAAAAAAATTGGGGATCTTATTTCGGGAGGACACATTCCAAATTCCGGGAAGCTCGCGATCCAGAAAAGGCACACAACAAAAAAAAAGACTAATGAAAAGCCTCTGATCTTTTGAGGAAAGAGGACGGGGCTAAAAGATGGGAAGAGCTCTTTGTGAAATCGCAGTCAAAAACTCAAAACTAGCTCGCAAGAATCACGGTGAGCAGAGCTGGATCTGAGGACCACCTGTCGCTATCAAAAAAAAAAGTTCGCCTTAGGGGAGAAGGAAGAGAGAAGGGGGTCCTAAACTCGATCGAAGCAAAAAAAATGGGGAGAGAGGCGAGCATCTTGGTGGACCACAGACTCTTAAACTCGCACGGGAACACGCAGACGTGAAGAACCAAGCCTAAAAAATCACTTAAGCCAAAAAAAAGGATAAAAAAGGCCAAATAGGCAGCGGGGGAAGCCGGCGAAAAGTGAATCAATCAGACGACAAAGAAGGAAGGTCGCCTGCGGGGAGAGCCTCAAAAGAAACCCAGAAAAAACTAATGATAGTGACCCGTCGGTGAGAAGTGCGTCAAAGCGCAAAAGCTCACGAAATCAGCTCGACAATCTGAAAGCTCACATACCAATCTGCGGTGCAAGCCGCGCGAAAAGGCGTCAGGGCAGGAAAGGGTCGGAAAAACCCACCCTATTATCGGGGGGTCAGGAATTAAGGATAGGCGCCGAAAGTGACAGAGTTCATCAATCGCAGAAAATGCTCGCCGTCAATGACCTCTCTCATAACAAAGCCAACCATGGAAACGTAGCAAAAGTCTGTGCTTCGAAAACGAAGGGCAGTAAGCGCGAGCGAGTTGCTAAAAAACGGAACAACGTCTTAGCAGCAAGGAGACTGCGCGGAGGGGGCTTAAGGCCCAATACTTCGTAAAAGACCGTGCATAGGAGCCACCTGAAGAATAATTCCATCGGTGGGGGGAAGAAAAAAGAAACATGTTTGCGTCGGGGGGACAAAAGAAACTCGAGAGGAATTAATCAAAACCGGGGGAAAAGCTGAAAGTCGAGGAAGTAACACATAGAGCTTTGGAGAAATCGCGACAAAAAAAATTGGATCCGTTGTAGAGGAGGAGAAACGTACTAAGAGTTGCTCGCGACGCCAAAAAACACGTCAGGGGAACACCCGGGGAGAGGAACGACAAAGGGGCGAGCGACAGGTCCAGGGTGGGAACTCAATCGGAAAAATAGATTCGTAAATGTGAATGCAACTGACGGGGTCTGTTTGACCGAGGAAAGCGATGACGCCCTTGAACTCGGGGATCCAGCCCTGACTCGAAGGTGTAGTAGCGAAGCCGTTTGGAGCCAACAGTGATATATCACGAAAAAACAAAAGGAGGAGAAAAAAAAATTTCTGATAACCTAAAACTTCGATAGTCGAATGGAACAGAGCTGCGCAGGAGCTGCAAATAAAGAGGGGGGGTGGCGGAGGTCAAGATGACACATACACGGAGGGGTCGCTTCAAAGGAAGAATCTTTCAAAGATTGAAGTGAAACAATAACAATGGGAGGGAGGGGGGGCCATTTGAGATCTATCGGGTCCAGAAGTGGTTTTCTGGCGAAAAGGAAATACACTTCGTCGTTTACGTTCATAAAAAAAAACTGAAGCACACACGGATCAAGTTGGAGTTGGCTCCGGAGATCAAATATCATCAACGTCAAAGACAGAAAGATGGACCCAAGGGGCAGCTTCATGAAAACAGGATCTTACGTTAAAAAGGGGTCCCTATCCTAAAAAAAAAGAGAGGATATGCCCAACTTCCACGCGGGGCATTCTGCGAGCCTGCGGATGGCGAAGGGGGAGGAGACATTGGGGAAAACATGCAACTCCTCCGAACGACATTCTTTGCTGCATGAATAAGGAAAGTGGGATGAAAACTTCAGCGAGCGCTTCCGAAATGGAACACACAAGGAACGGTCGAAACATAGGAAGACGTTCCGAGGGGCGGTTTAGAAAGGCGGAAGGGATGATTCGAGCAGTGGCGCGATGAAATGAAAAGACGCCGCTAAGGGGGTCCGGGTCGCAAAACTATAAACTTTCGCCGAAAAGTATCGGGTGGGGGGGAACCCTCGATGACCAAACTGAGGGCCCTCGCGCTTGCAAGCACTTGGGTGTAAATCACAGGGGGGGGGGCGAGAATGAAAATGGCCTGAGCGTTGCGCGGTCGATGAAAGCAATGGAACGAACCAAAGGCCCACCCTCAGGGCTCTGACGTATCTGTTGTGAGGAGGGAGCGAAGAGCGACCGGGGGAGTGCTAACAGGCGGCGGCGACGAAACTGCAAAGGAAGATACCGTGAAGCCAGGAGCATTATTTGAACACGAGGGGCTGTAGCATGGGTTCCCCGACTGGCATTCGAAAAAAAGGTGTAATCCAGGCGTAGGATGCCAAGGCAGCGCACGTTCTGCGAAGAGAGTCCGGCTGGCGAAAAAAAAAAGATGGCAATAAAGCACGAAAATACGCCGATAGATCGCGTAGTTGGAAAGAGAAGGGGGAGAAAAAAATTTTAAGACGGGGGGGTGCAGCGAAAGTTTCTGATGCGAGAAGGAGTCTGGCGCCCCGTGAGGCGGTAGAAGAGGGGGGGATGGCGGAGCCAGATTAATCCATCAGATAAATGTACCGGACAACCAAGATTGGCATGAACCTGAATACAAGGAAACGTAAGACATGGGGGAGAAGAGGAAGTTCGGTTGGCCTGAAAGGGCGCGAGACGGGCAGGAAGTTGTGGCATGGACTGGAGCCGGGGGAGGAATGAAGCTCAAGGGTTTTAGTCAAACGAACTCATCAATAGTGTCCGTCGAGATGAAGGGCGTCTGCCCGCAGAAGTCTGCACAGCCAAATGGTGGGCAGACTCGAAGAAGGGGGCGGCAGATTTGAAGAGATGGGAAGGAAGGATCTAGGTAAATGAATGCCAAGGTGCGAGGTACAGCGGGCTCTTTTCAAGAGCTGCGCCGAGAAACGAGGGAAAGGAGAGGAAGGTGAAAGGACATATCTGGAAAAGTCAGAACACGATCTCTGTAGCACGGGAATCCGACGGGGAAAGAATTCATGAGGGAGAAGAAAAAAAAGGACTGCTTAAACACACAAGCAGGAGCCACGAGGGTGCAGCTACAACAAGACGGGGTACGGTGATATCGTCGGGAGGGATTTCCTCCGTATCAAAAGCTTCTCGATTTTATGTTTTTCGGGCTCAGGGCTGCTCTGGGGTCAGGGGGAGGGGACAGCTGCATCAATCCGAATTGTGGGGCCGCACACCAAAAAATGAAGGACGCAGAACCGAAAAAAAAAGGGTGACGGCGACGTGGTTGCGAAGTGAGGCCAGAGATGAATAGCGTAACTCGGTTTCCCCGAAACATCTTTTGATCACACAAGAGATATGGGTAAAGCAGTGCGGGAACTTAGTAGGTGGAGGGGCGTGAATGGAACAAAAAAAAAAAAGCACGGGGGCTTGCAGGCAACAGAGATTCGTTCACTCTTCATGGGTGAAAAAAATACATCGGGCTTTTGATGGGCCGCGGAAGAAATTCCTGAGTGGTCGTGTGTGGTTTCAAAGAAGAAGCGGATGAGAACAGTGGGCGGGTTAAGAGGACAAGAAGACCAGAGGAATTGGGGGGGAAAGGGGGGGAGGTAAGCTGGGAATTGGGCTAGTGCCAATTGAAGTGCAGCCACTAAGCACTGTTTGCAGGGGGGGGAAAAAACCGATGTGCAAGAAATCTCTGCGCTGAAAAAGAGGGAACGGGAAGGACCAATCGGGAGGGAAGAGGACGCTAACATTCCGGGGAGAGTGTTTGTCAAACAACGTGGCAGGCCGAAAGAGTGTGTCCTCATTAACGGGAGAGAAGGCCCTCAAGATACAATCTTGCGGCTAGCAAGGGGAGCGAACGCGATAGGAAATGGGGTGGGGGTTTCTAAAAGGGTCGGTCTAAGAGGGGGAAAAAGACTGTACTAAAGAGAAAAAGGGGAAACTCACGTCGCTCATCTCAGTCGGGCGACGGGAAAGGACGATAGTCTTCTTTGAGCATCGAGGATCACAACAACAAAGATGGGGGGAGGGAGAGGAGGGCCGTTCAAGGACAGAGATACGTATCTTATCCCTTGAAAGGAAGAACGAGAAGCCAGGAATCGGAGTAGGGGCAACAACTGCGGTCAAGGAAAAAAAAACCACCGACTGTACGAGGAAAACAAAAGACAATAACGGCGCGCGAACGCCCAGAATCAGCTTGACGGAGAACTGAATGGGCTTCAAAATCTGTGCAAGGGAATGGAGAAACAGAAAGACCAACAATGTTCGTAAAAAAACAGCGCTCGCGAAGGTGAAGCTTGAAGGCGAAGTCACTCGCTAGATGTTCAGGAGACGATCAGGAACTCGGGAATTAACTGCAACTAGGGTCTCGATCAAAACGTCACACGAAAGCAGGATACCGGGGAACAGACCCAAAAAAAAGAACAAAACAACACGTCGCCTGAAATTGACAAAACCGTGCTCCGTTGATTCAGTGAAGAGGTAACACAGCAGCCAATGGAACGCCAGGGATTCTGGAGAAAAAAAAACATAATCTATCGAGCACAAAAATGGATGAGGAAAAACCTACTTGGAAAAGCATAAATCCCGCCCGCGCAGCAACTGCGAGCAACGCTTTGTAAAGTCAACGCCTCTCCAACCGTCGGACGAAGGACATACTGCAAGGGTACAAAGAAAGCAGGGGGGGAAAAACGACTCGCAAGTGGGAAACCGAGGGGGAAGGAATCACCTCTTATAACAAAAACGAAATAACGTCGGCGAAAACCAAGTCTTGACTGGCAATTAGAAGGGTGCTGGAGGGCAAAAAGGAGGGCCCATCGTCCCCGGAAGACACCAGAAATCCGGAGATCAAGGAACACACAATGCCAGAGAGAAAAAAAAGTTGGAGCGGTACAGAAAAGATAGATCCACCGGTGAGGAAACTGCGACCTGTGGGGGACACACGAGGAAAAAACCGGTAAGACTAATTCTGAAGAAAAGGCTGGCGGAGGGGTCAAAAAAACCATATATTAAAGTGCGCTGCAGAAAGGAGAGGGGTGAAAAGGTGGAAAAGCGGCAACCCAATCCTTAGAAAAGAAAACGATGTAAAGGGCCCACGCAAAACTCCTAAGGAAAAACGAGGAAAAGAGCGCAACTGGGAATAGACAGCAGATCAGAGAAACATCTCTTTTCAAAGCGGTTGAAAGAAGTCAGAGCAGTGAGAGCAAAACCCAGCAATGGGGCCGGAGGCACGACTGAGGGGATGCATATCCCTCATCGCCACAAGAATATGGTGGGAAAGGGGGTGACAAACAAAAACCTTTGAAAAAGAATGACAGGAAAAAGGAACAATGAAGGGCCAACAATTCCGCAAGAAAGGGCGATCAAGAAAGAAAAAGCACGCAGGACACCAAGCCAGGCAATCTTATAGTTTAGGAGATGAGGCTGTCATGAAAAAGAAGGTGTCAAGGTACGAAAGAGGGGAAGGAAATAGGACAAGAATAAGGCAGTCGGAACAGCAGAAAGGGGGCAAGCTGGTCTGAAAATCCGGCAATGTCGGGCAGGAAATCCCAACGAGTAAGGGTCGCCTTGTCTTTTCTCAATCGAGATAAGTGAGTATAAACGAACGGGAATCGGACCGGGGAGGCGAGGATGCCATCTTGTGGAGGGCCAGGGAGGAAGAATTAACCTGAAGACTAAAAACCGCAGAATTAATACAAAGCCGCCGGATAGCAGCTTGCGATGAAAATAAAATCCCTGAGGGCCAAGCCCAAAGATGCCGGATCGGGGCTTCAGTAGCCGGCGGAGGGGAGGCGCGCAAGACGCCCTAAGGGGAAGAAAGGATCCGGCTGTCCGAGCCTAAAAACTCACCAATACTCGAAGTTAGCGGGGTCGGCCGAAGGTGAAGAAAATGGGACAGGTCAATCTCGTCAAAAGGACATCGGAAAATCACTAAAACAAACGGGAAAGGAAAAATCAAACAAGGATAACCGCACGGGAACAGTCAGGGGGACATCGAGGTTCTTCTCCACCCCATGAAAATTTTAGGAAAATAATCGTAGTTCAACAGGGAAACTGCGCGACGGGTCATCATAAAGACAATGCGAACGAATAAGAACGAGAGAAGAAAACGCCCAGTTGATCAAACCGCTCACCAGACTGGGCTCAGGACCACTGCGGAAGCTTCTCGCGGGGGGGAATTCCAAAGGAGATCTAAGCAGAAGGTAATAATCGTCAGGGAGGGGGAATGTTAATGCCCAATAAGTAACGCAAGGAGACATTCACCGATAAACAGAATGCCCGCGTAAAGTTTGGGTTAAAAATTCCCGCAGGAAAAAATGTTGGTGAGGACCAGAGAAATATACTGATGAACGACACCCGTGGCAAGATCTTCGGGGAGAAAGGCCGGGCCAAATGGGGTAGGAGATTTATCTAAACAGAAACTCAAACCGGAGAAAGACAAAATTTGTTACTCTGAGTATAACGAGTCACAGAAGGGTAAGTCACAAACCCCGTTGGAAAACCCTGTATAATACCAGACGAATGGGACCAAAATCGAACATGTACGTTAAGGAAGTGGCTCCCCCGCAAAACCCGTTAAAAATGCGCTTAGAGAGTTGAAGTGACAAGTCACTGGGTGTGTTCCGGAAGGGAAATAGATACACAATTGCTCGGGAAACTCCATCAAAATACAAAAGTTGGGGTGAGATCTCGCGGTTAGGTCCAGGGAGAAAGCCAAACCACGGAGGAGGGGAGGTAACGGAGAGGCAGTGGCTGGCACCAAAAAGAAAATAGAGATTCAACTTCCAGGAGCTGAAACGAGAATCCATAGCCGGGGTATCGCTTTTCACGTCACAAGGGACACGGAAAAGGTGGAAAGAATGTGAAGACGAGGGGCGAGTTCGGGGAAAACTCAAATTACGGGGCATGTCGAGGTTGCATTCAATTGCTATCATTGTTACTACGTTGGTGGATGGTCTCTGAGTCCAATTAGGAGGAATCCCGTTCTAGAAGCCGCCTCCCCAAGAGAGAATGGTCGTTGTTCAATTCCCAATCGCAATACCATTGCCCGTCAAAGGCCTAACGGATTTAAACAGCTGATACCATAATATCTGACCGTTTTATCTTGTTACCAGATCCTCACCTGGACTGAATTAACCGCCGAGACCTCGGGGCAATTCTCAGTCATATAATGTGAAGACATGCAAGCTTACGAAGTAGTGGGGACTTGACATAACTTCCCAGCAAGACGACCAATTTGGGTGACTAAAGGAAAGGGCAGGATGAACTGCTCAGCCAGGACGGAATGGGTCTGTCCGTAAAAGAGGTTAGCAGTCCCATCGGGGGCTGTGCGTGTCCTCATTCTTTCGGAGTGATGAAGAGCATTGTCGCGAGGATGACAAGACCGGCGCCTTTTCCGGGTAGAAACTATACAGAACGGGGAAAAAAAAAGTTCAATAGTTGGGGGAACACCCTATCGGAACAACGACGTTCCAAAAGAGGCACAAGCTAGTGTGCTTTGAGAAGCAAACCAGGTTGGTTCTCCTCACGGATGTCGATTGCCGGTTTGGCAAAGGAATGTGACCTGGCCCAGGCCTCCACACGAGTCAACTCCCCCACGCAAATTCCTCTGATCTTTTAGTGAATCACTTGAAGTGAATCTGTAATCACCCGGGTAGCGTGTCTTGTCGTTTCGGCGTCTGGCGACGATTTGTAGGCCTGCTACCTCAAGAACAATGCGATTACGGGGGCGGAGCATATAATTATCCACTCATAAAGAAATCTGCATGTTCCTCCAGCCTAGGGATTCACTTGAGAAACAATGTCAGTACGTTGGGCACTTCGGGGGCGAATTCCTCTCCGGCCACGCCCAATATGAGTATCTAAGCGCCATCACCTGTCTCCACTCTAGTCGGGGGGCTTTTGAGAGAAAAACTTCACTTCAGTATGACTCTTGGGCTGCCCCTCACGCGACCTAGGTGTAACGACATGTTGAGGGGATTCCCGCACTTAAGTTGCGGTAAATGAGAAGAAAAATCATAGCGGAAAAGGGGGTGGGGTGAGTATCAGTCTACTGGTTTCTTCACGTTCGGACTGCTTGGTTAGCTCTCAAGGTGCGCGGTCTTATTTCACAAAGAGGTGGTGGGTTCCCCCCCTCGTGGGGCTCTTTCCGGCAACACGTTAGCATCGCCGACTGGAGCCAAGAAAAGGGATAGCGGCGCACAGTGGACTTTCGCGTAGTCTTAGTGTGAGAGTTCAGTGTGAAGTGGTCTGGACGGAGGCTTAACTAATGGGGGTGGTAACGGGAAAATGAATGAAGAGAAGAATGGTGTTGATAAAAAAAAAAAAAAAAAAAAGAATTTTCCGTCGGCGTATTAATGAGCGAAGACATAAGTCTTGAAAGCCCAAAGTAAAGTGTTTGTGTACTGGTCTCCTGTCTATTACGGAGGGGGGAAAAAACTATTTGAAAGGAAATGGTCGAATCACAGGAGGTGCGACTTCATTGGGCAAATCTAGTGAAGACTGTCGGACCATTAGCTGGGGCTAACTGGGGGGGAAGAACATCGCACGGGAGCTGCAAGGATGGTCCGAGCAGACCGAAGTGTACGAAAACCCTAGAAGCAATGGGGAAGGCGCCCTTAGCCGAAGGAGAGCAGTCATACTGGGGCTGCTTCAGAAAAGTAAACGCTTTTACACAACAGGCAAAGCCAAGGGGCTTGAAACCATTTTCTGAAAAGCAACGCGCGCACCGGGGACCTATATGGAGGAAACCCGCGCCCCAACTTCGAGAGATGTGGACACTTGGGAGGCGCGCTGCGGATCTGTAGGGCGGGGCCCGGCGCGGGCAGCCGCCGTTGGGAGACAATACGACATTAGACATTCTCTTAACAGTCCAAGATGGTTGGGATGGCTAAATGGATGACGAAGGGTTCTCCGGTAATTGGAATACTTCAAAGCCGGTTTCAAATTTCGCAGTCGGGGGGGGGGGGATCAACCGAGAGAGGGGGGGGCCTTTCTGTAAGGGGGTCGGTTGGGAGAGCTTTACCGAACAAGGGCCGTAGATATGGTCGTAGCGTGACGAAGATTCAAATGTAATATGTCCCGCCAGATTTTGCCTGCTACAATGGATTCCTTCTATGCCGTCTTCGTGTAGGGATGCGAAAAAGGAAAGATAGGGTTAGTGAATCCACCGTGGATGCTTTTCGACTGAGTGGGGCATAGACTCCCCGTTCTCTGGTAAAAATGGGGGGGGGGGAAGGGGGGTCAGATCTTATGTTTAAATATTCCCATTGAGTGCAGGAAATAGGCCTCTGGGGCCGGGGGGATCGGAACCTCTGGTAAAAAGGGCGAGTCTATTGGCGAGGGAAAGAAAACCTGGCCGGACTTCAAGGAGACTTCAGAGAGAGACATCTGAGAGAGTGTGGAGAAAATGACGCACTTCTTGCATATTTGGTTCCTCATTCTACATAAACGCCTCGCAGCGAGACCTTCAAGCGGGGAGCCGCGAAAAAAATTCAGCAACAGTGAGTGGAAAGTGGTGCTAGGCAAATTAAATAAGTAGGTGACCAACGGGAAGAAAACGAGAAAAAGTCTAGAAAAATTAACTACTTCGAGCCGAAGATACTAAGGACGCTTATGAGGCCGCAACAATAATCGCAAAAAAAAAACCTTTAGGAAAAGAAATGATTTGCAAAGGGCTTCGCATAAGGAAGAAGGATCCGTCTTTCCCAAAGAACGGGAAACGGAGGCGAGTTCGCCTCGGGATAAAGCGGTGCGCAAAGAAGCCAAGGAATCTGGCAGATAGCAAAAACCAGCTGCACATCGCGTCGCGAAGAAGCTATACTCAAGAATGGAATCGAGGCGGAGAATGAGAACTAGAAAAAGGGATCAAAACAACACTGGGAAAGGTGACCAAAGACGAATTAGAAAAAAAACAATAAAAAGTGGGTCGCTCTTTTTGAAAGTTCCAGGACCGGACCCGATGTCCGTCATACAGCACAATAAAATCGTGACTGCCTAACGGGTAAGGCACCAAGACCATCAGGAAGACGGCCTTCGAGTACAAAATTTGGCCTATCAATCCAGACGTATACCGAAACAGAACAGTACAAAATTCCCTTCTCCGGTGCTGAGCTACGCGCTACCTATTCCTCACATCTCCCCACCCAGGAAGTGGGACCTAAAGATCATAAAGGATCTCTGATCCACAAACGCTTGGGAGGATGAAGAAAATCAAATTTCTCATCCGTTCCTACCGAAGCACGAGGACATCCGACTTTCTCTCTGGCAAAAGAGCAGAAAAAAAAAGCCCCAAACAGACTACAGTTCCCAGCACTGGGTCTTACCCAATCTTAGGTGGTTGATAAAAAGAAAAGGACACAGTACCCTTCTTACGAAGGCCATCTCTTCTAAAAATAAATAACTGAGTAGGAAACAAGTCACTTTGACGGGCCTTAAATGTCTTGAAGGGAGGGGATGCCAACTTGGCTGAGGAATGAACGGCTTTAAACCCCGTGAAAACCAAGAAGCCAAGGACGAACCAAACCGTCAAACCTCTAGAAGGTGGTGTAGAGTGAGGTCAACTAACCGGATCGACAAGGAAATCGGAAGGGCAACGGCAGCACACTCCAGGGGGGGGCAAACCCTGCAATTGGGGAAAGCGAAGTCCGGTGAAGAAATGGCGTCCCTGTTGGAAGATTAAATGGAAGAGAGACAGTGGTGTGCGAGTGAAACTTTCAAAAAGATCTGCATCGCAAATCAATCAAGATTGAGTTTTGAGGGCCCCAAGATTAAAGCAAACGCTAAGGTTCGAAAGAGCCCTCTAGATCGAGAGGGAGGCATACTCGAAAAGAAAGCTATTTCAATACTGGGGACCAAGACCATTCAAGAGACAGGAGCGAAAAAAACTCATGGGTTGCGACATACTCTGTATTGAAGAAAGGACCTTAAATCGCCCTACTTGAAATAATGGGGGACGTTGGCGCAAAGGACCTTTGGCTGAGAATGTCGTCTTTAGAAAACGGTAAATGCCAAATTCACGCAAGCAGGGGGCAAGATCCATGGAACATACACAGGACGTCCAAAACCGGACTAATCAAGAATAGAATCTGATGCTTGGGGAGGGTAGGTCTAAAGCTTTGTGTCAAATGGACAAACAATCTGTGATTGTCGGGGTCGTTAAAAGAAAAACGAGCATCTAAAAAATCAGTTAAGCTGCTGATCTTAGACGCCAACGTGGAGCAGAAATAAACATCCAAAACGAGGAGGGAGCAGGGACTGTGAAACAAAGGATGCAGGTAAAACACTAATCGTATTGAGACTGTGAGGCGAGGTCGGCCATCTTTGTCAGGGGGGGAACAGAAGGGAATGAAAGACGGAAAAAAAAGGGGCCAAAAAAAAGGGGTAACCTCTCTTCAGCCGATGAATCAGCTTGCGAATGGCAAGTGAAGGAAGAAATCCTGATAAGCAGCGAACTATAGCAAAGGTTCTTGGGGAGAGGAGGAAACAGGTCGGGAGCCCCGAGACCAGAAAGAAACGGTCGCAGGAAGAAAAGCTCAAGAAAAACATACGGTACTTCTTGCAAGGGGTACGAAGCGGTTCATTAAATGTGAAAGGGGACAATGCGAGTAAAAACAGTCCAGAAAGACCACAATCGGCTGATTGACAACAATCCAAACGCTGGTTGAGGAAGGAGATTGAGATGATTGCAATATCATTGGAAGTCTCAACCCAACTCTATACTGTTGTAAAACGTAATGCGTAGGGGGAGAAAAACAAAACGGCTCGGACCATCATATAGAAATTCATCGAAGAAAGATGGCCCTGCGCGGGAGAAAAAATCCCCTATTTACGAAAGGAGTCATAGTTTATTTACAACGGACTGCCTGCCGTAAGCAACCGAGAAGGGGAATCCAGGAAAAAGAAAGGCACAAAAAAAAAAAAAAAAAAAAAAACAAAAAGAACAATTAACTTCTACTGATGCCCATAAGGGGGGGTGCGACGATACCGATCAGTAAAAAAGACAGGAGGCTGTCACAGGAATGAAAACAGATTATCTGGACCCATCTAGTGCGGTAATACACAAGTCGCAAAAACAAAAGGGCGCTGTCTGGAAGTTGGTAAAAAATACGCAGAAGTCAAAAAACGAAAGGACAAAGCACAATAAAATTCCAAAAAACTGGTGGTGAGGTCTAAAACCACGGGTAACAAGAACGAGTCAGAGGAAGGAAAAACATCACCAGAGGGGGGAAAAGACGATCCCATCCCTAAAAAATAGTCTCAACAACAATCATAAATCTCCGCGACCATTCGAAAAAAATATCATAAATGAGAAGAAAAAGACTTCTGTCATAACTGATCAGCCGCCTACTGTCTCAGTTTTAAGATAGCCCCTGAGTGGCAGTGTAAGTGAAAAAGGAGTCTCTAAAAGACACTCAAAACAGAACTGGTCCGCATTTAGCCCTTGGGAGCTTAAAACAGTAAACTGAAACAGAAAAGAGAGACAGAAACAACCCGAAAATTAACCAACAAATCGCACATGTGGCCAGAACAAAGAAAAAAAACAGCACCAACCGCATACACAAGACCCAACCACTAACAAACCAAAATCAGGAACCAATAGATAAATTCGACACAAAACAGCAACCACTTCAACAAAAGAACACAAAACCACGAGCCCGGTCCAACTAAAACCACGGATCGGGCTGCCACGCGCAGAAGGCAAGTTGGGCTCACAGTTGGTTGTGATAAACGG
>Ga0179593_1490522_pt1 | contig 14032 bp, 15 predicted proteins | sample CZODoug2_1_08_16_FD_185931 | JGI IMG/M metagenome (GOLD analysis project Ga0179593, IMG submission 185931) | Vadose zone soil fungal communities from Angelo Coast Range Reserve, California, USA - CZODoug2_1_08_16fungal (PacBio error correction) | ecosystem: Environmental > Terrestrial > Soil >...
CGCCAAAACGAAACTCATTTGATAGTAAACGACGTGCCGGGAAATAAACAGGACAGAGGGGGGGTGGATGGGAAAGACCCGGCAATGCAACTCGTGCAAAAAGGCAGGGAGGCAGCGCAAAAAGTACTGGTACATATTTCAAAAGAAAAAAACAAAAGCCGGGTGAAATAGTGCGGAAGCACAAGGTGATTACCTTCATTGAGGAAAAAGGGATTAACCAGGAAAAAGCGACGATAAGCCGGTGAAACCGAATCCAGAACCTGGAGTCAGGAAATCCACTAAGCGCCTAGGCCCTGAAAATCAAGACCGTGACGAAAGCAAGCGTCCCGGACTCTCCTGTACCAAGAAGAAACCCAAGGGGAAAAAAAAAAAAAAAAGATAGCGCCAAAAGGCCGGAAAAAGCGTGCGAAAGAGGATCTGAAGAAACTCAGCCGAAGGAACAGGCAGAAAAAGCAGGACGCCTTGGGCGAAAGGGAAGGCGCCTGCGTCGAGAAAGGTGTTCCAATTCGGAAAAAAGACAAGTGTGGAGGGGGACGGAAGGGACTGAACTCGTATAAAAAAGATACTTCCAACGCGATTGAACAAAAATGAAACGGGCTAACGAGAAAATCAGAATTGACAGGAAGTAGGGGGGAGAAAGTCTATACGCGAGACCGATTCACTAAACCTGGCGAACTGACATTACCGCTGAAAAAGAAGGATGTCAGGAAAGAACTGCCAGACAATCGAATAGACAATCGAAAGGGGGGGACGAAGCCAAAAAACACTCTACAAAAGGGGGGGGGAGTCTCTAGGCCTGTGTCTACAGGTTCTTCAAAAGGGTAACTCAAGAGGGAATGCGCATCAAAGAGGAAATGTACCAGAAATCAAGGTCAAGGGTAGCAAAAAAGCATCACGGTCGAGAAAGGGTTCGCTACGAAGCGTGTCTCACAGAACAACCGGTTAAAAATCGAAGGGGTTTCCAAAAGGGGGAGCAATACGGGGAAATATAAAAAGGGACCTCTGAGCGCGAATCCGCCCAGTCTTCGTCAGTGGGAACAAAAAAATGAGTACCTAGGGGTGGGGGAATTTCAAGAGAGGCATAGACTGGCAGTATCAGGAAGGTTGCAATGCGTCAAGAAAAACCGCTTAAATATCTTCAAGTCTCGCTCGGGAAAAAAAGAAAGGGCGAGCGATTGCAAAAAGGGATAAAGGATAGTCCTTCCCTCTTAGGAAGACTTGCGAAAAAAAAAGATACAAATGGTGGGAATGGCAGTCACTGCACCGATTCACCAAACACGCGAATCTCCGACAAGAGAAAAAAATCAAAAAAATGCCCGTGGGGCGCAAGAACCGAATTCGACAGGAACCCCTGTTAACTTGACCTGGTGAGAAAACTACGATCAGCTGAAAATTTGGACGTCCTAAGAAACCTAGAAATGGTCTAAATTGTAAGGACTCATCAAATGTGCCACCTGAGGGTATGTAGAATACGGAAAGGACGAGGAAGGGATCTGACATACCCGCATCGCGCTTCCAGATCGAAACCTTGTTGTTGTTGTGGGGGGGGGGGTGGTCGGGGGGGGGGGGGGTCAAATACATGTCAGACAAACATGAGACCGCCCAGAAAAAAAGCTGAGGTGGCCATGCCCCACAGTTGAGAAAAACGGAGGCCTGGGGTAAGGTGCAGGTGAGCGCTCCAACAGTGAGGCATGGTTCTTAGGTGGAAAGGCTCGGCCGGCCGCCGTGGCGCGTTGGCATTAGGGCGAGGCGAGCCCGACAAAAGTCACCGTGTATAGTGCGAGAAGGGGGGCAGCACATACGTCTGGGGTGTCAAACGCCTGCGATGCGGAATCCAAAAATGAGACGTAAAGACATTTATGGGAAAGAGAAATGTGAAAAGGGCGGAAATAGTCTCAGAAACAAAAAACGGGGGAAAGGAAAGGGACGATCAAGCACATGGAAATTACTTGAAAATGTTTTTAGAGAAGGGTGGGAAACAGATCGGAGCGATGTACTGACAAACTACTCAACGAAACGCCTAGAATGAACGACGAAAAACAAAGAACAGCCATGAGCAAACGGAACGAGTAAAAGGGAAACACGGAGGCTCGTAAGCATTTCAACGAGAACATGGAAGAAGTGTCGCACAACACCTACAAAAAGAAAAACGAGGATGTGTCTTTGAAACCAAAGAAAATCTTATTAAAAAAACTTCAAGGAAATCGAATGGATCCGGGAAAGCTGGAGGGAGGGGAGAACGGATAGGGTGGGTGTTACTTCTCTAGACTTTAAAGAGCAAAATAAACCTGCACGGCTACTAGCTTTAAATGTAAAGAGAAAACGCCTTCGCAAAGGTCGGAGTTTCTTAGGGGAAAACTGTCAGGGAGAGAGGCGGGTCATGGGGGAAGACCGGGGCACGTACACGGAAGGGCGGAAAGAAGTCTATGCGGGGAACCACAGCGGTCTGCTGTTGCTTTTCGGGCGATCTCGGGTGGGAAAGGGGGGAGAGGGGCAGAGGATGCCGTATTTAATCTTAGTATAAAGGCTGAAAGGCAGAAGAGAAAGGCGTGTGTTAAATCGAGCTTCCTTTTGCAAAGAAAGCGAGCAGGAATCAAATAAACAAGAGAGGGAACGGGTATGGAGCGGAACGCAAAGTGAGTAAGCTGACAGGCATTAGCTTGTGTAGATAAAGGACACGTGGAAAAAAGAGAGCCAGCAAGGAAATCGTGAACGCAGAAAAAAGACTGTGGGCGGAGTAACCGGAGGCCGGGAGCACCCTGTTTGGAAATGATTGCCAATGTCTTGGAAAGGGCGAATGAATCACCTGGGCCGACCGTGAGGAGGGGTGTAAACACCATAGGAAAGCGACAGCAGACGACGACTAGAAAGTTATGGGGGCTCGAGGATGAGGGGGGGGAGTGGGGGGCGTAAAGGGGGAAGCGCGTTGGGCAGAAAGAAGGAGGACCATAATAGCGGGGTAAGCCGAAAGGCGAGGAGAGCATGACCGCCTCTGTCGCGATTGTTCTTTCTCCGGGAAGGGGTGGCGAATGGGGCTGAAAAAAGGCCGGAATAAGACAGCAGGAGTGGAGCATCGCGGGAAGGCCCGGCGCAAGAAAAAGTGGCATACGGATCTCCATTATCTTCTTTTTGGAGAGACAGAGATCTCGGGAACGTCGTGAAAGCTTATCGCTCCCGGCAAGGGAAAAATCGACGGGGGAGGGGGGAGGTCGCAAAGACGTCATTGAAGGTCCTGATAACCCTCACAAAATTTAGAAAGCGCCTTGAACTGAGATCGGCCAAAAGTGCAGAGACTCGGCTCAAGGGAGGTACAATCTCAGGATCGAGGTTCCTAACGAGGTAGGGGGGAAAATTAGCCTATCCAATAAATCTGTCCGAAAAACTGGGAAAGACGACTCATTGAGAGGGGAGGATCATTATGGGAGGGAGTGCCCTTTTGTAACCCATATCCACGAAATTGACATTGCGCGAGAAGAAATTCTAACAACGGTCGAAGTCAGAAACCGGAAGTCCGAGCACGTGGGAGGGAAAGTGAACCGAACTAGCGCGGAGGTTCGGGTATTGGGAAACTCGGAAGAAAAAGGGCGCCTGTGGCCTAAGAAGGTTTCAAGACAGAAGCCCAGAAAATTCAAGGGCGGGCGCCCCGAGAAATATTGGAACAAAGCAAGAGGTGTGTCTTTACCTAAAAAACTCTTGAAAAGGCCCCAAGTTGGACAAAGACACCGAAGTGCAAAGCGAGAAAGTAAGGTTTGAAGGACAGAGCCAAGAAACGGTCAGGTAAAAAAAACTGCACCCTTCATCGGCTCTTCGAAACTATCCATGCGGGGGGTTTGGGCGAACTCAACACATGGTAGGAAAAAAAGGAGGGAAAAAAAACCCGCATTGAGCATGGAGGAGAGAGGAAAGTGCCAGGGAGCGGACCTGACCGATGGTTTTCGAAACCAAACCAAGGATCGCTGGGCAACCGTAATTGGCGGAAAGAGGTCAAATTGGTCACTGTTCTCACCAGAGATGAAACAGAAAAAGATTATGCTGTGCCCAGAGGCGGCGGAAAACAGGAATCTAGAACTTAGGGAAAAAAAAAAAAAAAAGTAGCCCCAGGAAAAAAAGAACGAATGCCTGCCGTTAAACAGGAAAAACCACAGAGGGGGGGGGGGGGGGGGGGGAGTTCATGGCCGCCACGCGACTCTAAGAAGAACTGACATTCCTACATCTTGGACTAGTCCGGAGCACTTAAATTCACAAACTGGGTCGGCCGCTGGGCGCGCCAATCCCTAAATACTTAAAAATCAGGCAAGGACTGAAACCTGACTTAAGAGAGGACGGGGGGAGACCATCTTGAACTTCTATCCCTAACTAAGCCGCAAAAAAAAAAAAAAACAATGGTATGTCGAATTGGACATATCGCAGATATCGGTTGTGGACGAGATTCAAAAGCATTCAAAAAAGAGGAAAGAGTGAGAGGGTCTGGTCCGTCGCAGAAGAAAAAATGGAGAAATTCCACCGCATTGCTAAAGGTCACGGGCGCCGGGTCGAAAAAAAAAAATTTTGCCTCAGATCGCGAGCGACGAAGAGAGACTCGAAAAACACATTTGCGCCGGAAAGGAAAAAGCGAACCGTAACGGCTGTACTGAAGGCTCCGGAACAAGACAGGCTAAAAAGCGACAAGCAGCGGGCGGATGGAGGTTCAATCCAAGGCCGTATGGCTACCGGCGGAGAGTTACTCCGGATGAAAGCCAGGAACGGCTGCCCTGGTCTCCGAACTCAATGGACAAAAATTGGAAGCAGAGGAAAGCCCGGAAGTCTGACTCTGAGGAACTTAAGGACTATTTGGGGAACCCCATGCAGGGCCGACTAGAAAGGCATCTCTCCTTCAAGACGCATAATGCAGGGAAAGGGGCAACTGAACTCCACGGCGCCGAAGACAGAAAAGGGGAGCGAGGTTTTCCCGGATTAAAACAATAGATTTTGGGGTTAACAGGTCCTATGCGCAGCAGCAAATGCCCGACTTGGAGAGCGGGGGAAAAAAAAAAAAAAAGACGGGGCACTCAAGACCGCGACGAAAGGAGAGTGGTATCTGAGTGAACGCTCGCGCCGAGGATTCTAGAAAAAACTGATTTCAGCCAGTGCCGAATTCCAGGGGGCCGGCTCCCCATTTGGGGGGACGGGCATCTAGTGGCAAAGGAAAGAACCAAGGGTCGCAAAAGATCCAAACAGAAAAGGAAGGGAGACGCCATAGATTCTGCGAGAAAAAAAGAAGTGAGGGGTACAGTTAAGACCTCACTCGGTTTTGGGAGCAAAATAAAAAGAAAAGGGGGATAAAGGTGGAAAAGTGCTCGTACATCAAAAACTGATTCGAAGGGTTGGATGACGGACGGAAAGCCATCTTAAAAAAAGAACTCTAGGGTCAGCCCAGCGTAAGCGGAAAAAACATAAAAAAAACATGAGCAACTCCACGCATAAAGAGGATCGGAGTTGGGGAGTGGGGGGACCCCAGAAAGAGAGGCCAAAGGGTGGAGTCCTTCGTCTTGTGGGGTGTTGGGTTTACAAAGGGGAACTTTTATGCCTGGTCGGGAAGAATTACTAAAAACGATGTTGAGAACTCAGCGGCGTCAAAAAAAAATCACCGATTCCGGGTGAGGAAGAGGTGAGGGCAAAAGGCTCGGTAGGAGGAGGGGCCAGCAGGCAACTGAAAAATCTCAAAGATGAATAGAAATGTAAAAGAAAAGGTCTCTCAACAAAGTAAAGAGAGAGGTGACAGGAACAGGCTATTCAGGGGAGAAAGTGTGGGAAAACGCAGGCGCGGGACGGAACGTAAAAGGGACAGCGAATGGGCTTGACACAACTATCCGCAAGAATGTAAAACACCTCCCTGAGACCCTAAGAAAAATAAAAGTAAGGCCGGGAATTCAAAAACTAAACAAAAAAGAAAGATGAAAAAGGGAAACGGAAAGACAGCCCTACGTCTGGGATCAATCCGGGGAAGGAGCGGAAGGGGGGGCCAAGCCAACCGCATGATTGCGTCAAAGTCGAAAGAGATCCGCTGAAAGAAAACTGGAGGGCTGTACCGCTCGAGTTTCAAGATGACTGCCGCGGACGGGCCCGCTGCAAAAAAGACAGCAGGAACGTCTACTCCGGCCTTGATGACAGGAAAGTCGCCACCTTCCCTTTCTCGTTTTTTGACTCAGAAAATTACGAGCTCCGGCGGTCAGACAACCGGTGATACCATGAGCGTCGACGCATGGGACGAATGCGGGGGGGGAAACGACCAACGGCAATGGTCTGGATTGTGGGAAAAATCGGGGGAGCAAGAGAGGGGGGAGGGGGTGGGTCCTCGAGCGGTACCAAAATTGGTTCAAACGAGGGACCCACGAATCGCGGAATGATATCAGGGGAAATGGTTAAAGCGCATCGGGCCGGAGGTGCAAGGCTAGCGCAGCATAAGAGAAACTAATCTGGTGGGGGTAGCTGACCCAAGGGGGACACCGGAAGATGAGAAGCGGTCCTGTAACTGCGATCCTGAACAAGAAAGAGTCAAGAGTTAACAGCTAATACGAAAGAAAAAAGGGGAGGGGAGTCCCTTCATCTCACCTTAAAAAAAGGAGGCCCTTAATTTGGGGGGGGAAAGGGGAAATGTGAAGAGGGGGGATCCCGGCAATGATGGTAAAGCCAAAGAGATACGTAAATAAAAAGAAAAGAACATACTCACTGTATCTCGTATGAAAAAAAGGGAAATTGTCGGGTAAAGGGAAAAAAAAGGGGTTCATTCGCCGGAAGATAAGGCGGGAGCCATAGAAAGGAGGACGATGAAGCCTCTTAGAGATGGGGGGGCAGGTGCCACCACGGTGAGAGGGTCTGTACTTAAAATACCTCTCCGACAGAAGGAAAAAGGTTAGCTGTCATTCTTACTGTACGTGCATAGGGATCGGAAGGGTGAGTCGCTCGCGATCTGAGGAAAAAAGACGGGGAAAGTCAAGGGCCCCGCTGAAAAAGGGAAGGCTCCTGACGGGAATTGAGCAGTTCAGTCACTGTAAAACTGCCGAAGAAAACAAGAAAAAAAGGAAAAAAAACCCTTGAAAAAGGATGCCTGGGGGACGATCGGAAACAGGTCTCGATCTCGGACACGGAAACCAAGCTCGCTTTTTGAGAAAAAAAAATCGGCGGAATGGTTCATGTCTCGCAGGGGTGAACGAAAACGCAGGGTAAAAGGCTTTCAAAGGAAAGGGGGCGAGAATGAGGGGCGGGAGGACCTGGGCGACAAAGGCAACGACCAGTTTAAATGTAGAGGCAATTGCTCGCCAAAGAAAGAAGTCACTGAAAGTCAAGGAGTGCTATCGCTTAACACCAAGAAATAGGTTTGCCGGCGTGAAAAATACCTGGCGCAGCTATCTCAGAAGGGTCGAAAATGTAGGGTAGAGGGGCCAAAAAGAGTTCAACGACAATATTTGCGCGACCTATAGGGGCAAAAGAAAAGCTTTGTGGGGAGGGGAAGCATTAATAAAAATGGAACCTCCAAGGGGGGTGCTCTGAAGAAAAGAGGTGAACATCAGATGACTTGCACCGTGTTGCCTTCATGAGAGGGAAAATTTGAATTCCTTGCAATCGTCGTCAACGAAACTAATCCAGTTGTGGTGGTTTTCTCTACAAAACGTGGATGAGTGAATAGAGGACGGAAAAAAAACCCGATTTATAGGGGAGGGGAAAAGAGCGCCGTGGAAGACCCGGAACCTGAGGGGGGGTTCTTTTCTTAATTCAAACCCGTGCATGGAATCTAATCAACCGTCGGTTCGGTCACTCAACCTTCTTTGACGTTAGTAAAAGAGATGCACAAAAACAACCCTGCTGCTGGGGGCCGATAGCGGAGCATCAAAGGAAGAATTATGAAAAGACTCAGGAACCTGATGCCACTACGCTCGATCTGCAAAAAGGTAAAAGACGCAACAAGAATCATATCTGGTCCGCCATAAGAAAAGAAAGAAGCCTACGTCCCTGAGGTACACCTTGACGAGGAAGGGCTAGCCAAGGAAGATAAAGGAAAAATTTCCGGCTTTCTCCCAAAAGCTAAAAACGACAATTATAAAGAAAAGAGGGACCTTTGGGCGGGGCCCACATAATTATCGGCGAAAAGGAAAACCGAAGGAAAAAAACCCAGCAAGGGGGGGGGGACACCGTTTTAAGAGAGAAGAGAGAAAATGCCACATCCTCACTTTTCAAGTTATTTGAGGCGTATGTCGTCGTCAGAATGATAAACAGATGTTCAAAGCGAGCAAAAAAGCGAGGGAAAAAAGCTTTGTGACGCCGATCGCGAGAGGGAAAAGAAAAGAGACCGCGATGAAGGTCACGTCAAACGCCGTACATTCCAAGCAGGCAACGCGCACATTATCACCAGCAAAAATAAAAAAAGGACCCGGGAGCAAGCACCAACACGGGCGAAGGGAGGCAGTAATGAGCGGACGATCCACGAGTAATCCCTGGGAATCAGGAGATCAATACACGCAGGGCAAAAGGGACCGAACAGAAAATGGAAAATGAAGAAGGAGGAACCTCATGTCGCGCATCGAAAAAGTAGGGTTACTGAATATGTTGGCTACAAAAAGGGCCGGCCCGGAAAGGGAAACAATGCCAACCTTTGACAAAAGCCAAGGCAAGTATAAAAGGGGTCCCTGCGGCCGGCGAACGGGACAATCCGGCATGTCCGTGCTCGGACTTTTCGAGGTTTACACGGAGAGGAGGGGTTAAAAACGAAAAAAACCTGAAAGGGGGGGGTGGGTGGGTTGGGGGGGGGGGGGTGGGGGGGGGGGGGGGGGGGGGGGGGGGGTGGGTTGGGTTTTGGTGGGGGGGGGGGGGTGGGGGGGGGGTTTTGGTTTTTTCGTTTGGGGGGCGCTTGTATGCGTGGGGGGTGGGGGTTTTTTGTGAGGTGGTTGTTATGGGTTTGTGTATTGTGTTTTTTCTTTGGGGGGTTTGTGGGGGGGTTGGGTTTTTTTGGTTTTTGTTTTGGTATGGGGGGGTGGTCGTTTGTTTGGGGGGGTCTGTTTTTTTTGGGGGAGGAGGGGGGGGGTGGTGGGGGGGGATTTGGGTTGGGGGGGGGGGTTGGGGGGGGGGGGGGTGTTTTGGGGGTTCGGGTTTTGGTTTGTTGGAGGTTTGTTTGGGTTGGGCGTGGGGTTTGTTGGGGTAGGTGGGGGGTGGTTGGTATTTTTTTTTTTTTTGTTTTTTGTTTTTGTGGGGGGGGTGTGGGGGTTGGGTTAGTTGGGGGGGTTGTGTTTGGATAAGGTTTGGGGTTTGTGGGGTTTGTTGGGTTGGGGTATTGTAACTATGGTGAGTTTTTTTTTGTGTTTGGGGCGCGTTTTTTGCTGGTGGGTTTTGTGTGTTGGTTGTTTGAGGGGGAGGGGGGTGGGGGTTCGTGGGGGGGGGTTTGGGTGGGTTTTTTGTTTTTTTTGTTTTGTGGATTGTGGTTGGGTGGTGGGGGTTGGTTATTGGGGGGGTTGGGGGGGGGGTTGTGGGTTGGGGTTTTGGGATTTGGGTGGGTTGGGGGTTTATGTGTGTATTGGTTGGTTTTTTGGGTTTTTTTTGTTGCGGGGGGGGGTTGGGGCAGGGTTTGGGGGTTTTTTTGGGTGTTGGGTTTGGGGGGGGGCTCATACCTTCCCCCCTTGCTAGCAGGGGCAACTTGAGTTCAGCTCCAAATAACCAGCTGTCGATCGATTTTGATGCTGCCGCTCTTCCCCGCGACTTCCTTCACAAACATCCCGTAGATTCAAGGCCCTTGACATTCGGGATAGCCTAAGGCAAGGTTTTGACGGCATCTATGAACTGAGGAAGAAAGAAAAACGGGAAATCAGAAGACAAGCCAAACGCATACTCAAGCTTGTTTAAAGCCGAAAACCCGAATTAAGAAAATGCGCAACAACTCTCGGGCGTGCAGTTGGTGAAGTAAACAAACTAAAAAAAATTTGAGGGAAAAGTTGTGGACGAAAAGCTGCTCAGGGCGAAAATAAAGCCGAGCTGACCCTGATGTCGCTGACTGGGAACGGCGCGGCAAGTCGAGGGACCAGGAAAGAAGCCGGCGCAGGCATCATCATCAGTGAGACGGAAAGCCCATGATCCGGAAAAAAAAGACAGCATAGAGGATTGGGGCAAACATTCCCCACCCCAAAGACTTTTTTAGAAAAAAGGATAAAGTCAAGACGGAGGGCCTGTAAAGGGGGGCTGGGGGAAAGCTCCAAGAAGTTAAGTCTTCATGAAAAAGGGAAAAAAAACCGCATCCGGGCAGCGGTGACTAGTCTAATGCAGTCAGGGAAATAAACTGGCTGCGGATAGGTTAGAAAAGCAGACGAAAAGTCGTGGACCAGCGCCTGCCGATGAGGATTCCAAAAAGGTCAGTAAAGAAATTGCGGAGACATGTTCCATGTGAAAGGAACAGCTCTCAAAAAACGGAGGGGGGGGGAAGAGGGATTTGAACACAGGTGAAAAAGGGAAAAAAATTTTTGAGAAAGGGGAAAAAGAAAGAGGGAAAAGGGATGAAAGAACCGAACGAAGGGGGAGGGAGCACCTAGACCTCAGACTAACGGTTATCTTCAGAATCGCAATAAAACCCTAAAAGATCACCGGAAAAAGGGAGAGGGCGAAAAGTTCAAAAAAACCAGGCCCTCCTGGATGGAGCGCGGAAAACCCCCAAACCCACAAAAGCAAAGCAAGAATCCGTCTGGCTCAATCTTTGCCGACGGACTGGGGGCCAATCAAACAACTCTCCGCAGAGGGGCGAGAATGGGCGAGCGGGACGCTGACGCTGGAGGGGAGGGGGGGGGGGGAAAAAAGAGCAGGAACGGGAATTTTCAATGAACGGTCGGGCAAATTCGACAATCAAAAGAGTAAGAAGTGGTAAAAAATTGAGACTTCGCCAAGTCTTTCCTCACAGGGTTGATTCGGAGAGAAACTTTAAGGGCGAGGGAGGAGTCAGAGGGGAAAATGGAGGCATCGGGAAGGCGCATATCATCGGGGGCGACGTTTTCTAGGTTGAGCTTCTTGATCAAAGGTGGGAGTGTAAAGGGGCAGAGATACGTGAAAAGTGTTCGTCGTAGACAAAAAATGACGGAAAGGTGCGGAAGACTGGGTAGGGAAAAATCCATGAGTTGAAAAGGGCACGAATCTAGAGAACGTGTGACTGAAAGAAGAAGGGAACAATGGCCGCGGGAAAGTGTCGGCATTTGAGATGCGATAGAAAATTGAACAAAGACCCCAAAAGAGTTTGAAAAAACCATGGGGCGGAGCCCGCTAAGGCGAAGGACCGTCTTACCCATTGGCGGGTGCAGAAGGAAGTTCAAAATTTCCGGCAAGGAGGTTTTATCAAAAAAAATAGAGACGACGCAGCTAAACGTCATGGGCAAAGAAGAAGTTTAAATTGATTCGTAATGATTAAGGGAACCTTGTCCAGGAGAAGTTAGGAAGATGGCAACGCAATGACCGCCTCGGGAGCGTAGGTTGGGGGTGAAAATTGCGCCGGTCAGGTGTCGATGGGAGAAAAGAAATTCGAACTGAGTCCAACCGAAGAAGTTGAACGGTCAGGAGAGGGGAAATGGGTGCCGGCGCAAGACGGGCACTTTCTCTCAGTGGGGTCAAGGGTCATCAAAAATTCTGCGGATGAGGATCGAGGGCGGAACGACTCTTCAAACTTGCGGACGGCGGGAGGAGAAAGAGTCGGAGGGAACTGCCGACGAAATACGCCCACTCACCCGGTAGAAAGGCTGCGGGAATCGGCCAAAGTCAGAGATCGCTCTAGGGAAGGCCAATATAAGTTTTCTTCGTTCTCGGAGCGGAGTTTGCGGGGGCCCAGATAGAAGGGAGCCAGGTCGGAAACGCGGAGGAGCAGCCAAAAGGTTAAATGCGTAGAAGGCGAGAATGATGGGAGGGGTTCCGACACCAATTCACAAAGAGAGGAAGGCGGCACATAACAGATGAAAGAAATCGGAATGTCAGGGCCGGGAGATGACTCGTGGCCAATGTACCAACTAAGTCGGTAGGGGGGGGCCCGGCTTTTACAACCCTGCGTCTATTAGAGCTCCTTGGTCAATAAGAAGACATTTGACCAAAAAAAAGTCCCCTCAGGGAACCGGTTGTCTGAGACTAGATAGGGAAGCTCAGTCTTTGGTAAGTGAGATAGACAGGAAAGCAACAGGGGGTGGAGCATGGCGAAACCGACGGTGCCAAGCTATGCATTTCCCTGTGTGCCTTCAAAAGACTCGGGGGTACAGTTCCGAGGACGTCAAACGGATCTTGGGGGGAAACGATCAACCTGCGGGTGAATCGAAGCTCAACAAAAAAAGGAAGGAAGAAAAAGAAAAAGAGGGGGATGGAGCCACCCCGCAGTTTTCGAACACTCGCGGAAACGGAAAACGGAGGTGGGGAGCTTAAGGAAAACCCTTAACAGCTGGGAAGAGAGGGAAGAGGGGGAAACAAATGTGGCGGGAAGTGGGAAAGAGATAGAACAACATACTAAACTGCTGTTCCTATGAAAAGAAAGGAGACAGGATGACGGGGTGGAAATGAAATATGCCAAGCAGCTCGAGGAGTTCAGCAGGGGAAAAAGGAAAAATCCGAGACCTATGCGGGCCTTGCCGAAGAAAGAAAGACTATTATTCCTAGTTGACGATCCGGCCGCGAGAAGGAATGAGCCGGGGAAACACCGGATTAACTCAGGGCCAGGGAACCGAAAAGGGCATTATAGGCAACTCAATGCTCCTCATTAAAGAAAGGCTTCCGCGCGGGCAAAAAGGAGAGCGAGAGGGCCAAGAACCTGAAGCCGAACGATAAAAACCGCAGCCGCGGAGCCTGGTCAAAAAAAAAAAAAAGCCGAGAGAGGGGAAAAATGGTGGCCGATCGGAGAGGGACAGCAAGGGGGAAAGGGTGAGTCTTCGTAAAGTCTGCAAGGAAGGAGCACTAGAATTCACAAGAAGGATTGGAGTGAAACTGGCAGCTTGCGCCGCGGAAAATCCAATTTTTTAATAAGGAATGCGAAGCGATCATAGCTCGACATTTGAGACTTAACCTATCGGCTCACCGGCACCGGCTGGGCTGGAGCGGGGTCCTTCAAAACAAAAAGATACAACCGAAAAGCGGCAAACAAAAATCGCGAAAAGAGGGGCGGTCCAGACTCATCTGAAGGAGAGGGCTACAATCCGGAGCCTGCTCCTTCTAATAAAACATCAAATCTTCAAACTCCCCGCAATTTCACTTGAATCCGCAAACGAGATGCACGATAAGGAAATAACAAAAAATTTCAAACAGGCCCGGACAGTTCAAGTTCAGCAGCCTGGGACAGACCATACGGGGAAAAAACACAGCAGCTGGTCTGCCGGGAAATCAGCAAAAAAAAACTCCTGTTCAGATGATAAAATGGTCAAGGGCCTCGGCAGCACTACTGACAAGAAAAGCGTGATTTCACTTGGAGGGTCAGCGAAGACGCCGCTCTCGATTTTAAGGCGCAATCGATCAAAAAAACCATGAGAGGCGCTTGCAAAGAGAAAAAGGATAGCCGCCCGGGCCTTCAGTGAAGATACGACGATAACAATAGTGCATCCTGCACGGAAAAAAAGAACACAGGAGAACGCCGACAAGAGACAACAAAAACCAATGCATGTTCCGCCACCATACAGCTCCAGCCAAATTGTGTAAAAGGGGAAGTAAAACAAAATCGAGGGGAATGGTTTTCCGAAGCAAAGAAAAAACGGAATGGAGGAGGTGGTAAGTTCGCTTGACACAAAGGCCACCTTCGGCGGATGTCGGCCATGAACCGGAACGTCTCAGACTTCAAGCAAAATCTACAGAACCGCAAACAGGTAGAGCAGAGCCATGAATCAGAAAAAAAAAGCAGCGGATTAAGATGGATGGGGGACCAAGGACAAATCGTAATATGCCGGTAGGTGAAGTTGAAGCGCTCCTCCAGTGAGAAGGTCTCTTAAAAAGACCGAAGGCGGATCTGCTAGGGGGAAAGAAGGGGCGGCCGGGGAGCAGGAAAGAAAAAATCCCCTGGGTGTCGTGA
>Ga0179593_1624262_pt1 | contig 14032 bp, 19 predicted proteins | sample CZODoug2_1_08_16_FD_185931 | JGI IMG/M metagenome (GOLD analysis project Ga0179593, IMG submission 185931) | Vadose zone soil fungal communities from Angelo Coast Range Reserve, California, USA - CZODoug2_1_08_16fungal (PacBio error correction) | ecosystem: Environmental > Terrestrial > Soil >...
AAAAAGCGAAAAAACAACAAAGGGGGTTAACAATGCGGGGGCGCCGGGCCTGGAAGACAATTTTGGCGGGTGCACCGCGTGTTGACTAAGGGTGTTGGAGTTCAAAAAGGGTGTAACTGCCGTAGAAGAGAGGGCTTCATATTTGGCTTCTGAGGGCAATGGACCAGGGGGAGAAAGAGGAGGGGAGTCAAGACGGGACTACGAAACGAAGCAGACCCTACTAGGGTGGGTTGATAAGGGAGGGAGGAGTCGGGAAGGTAAATATTTAGAAAGAGATAGGGTTTTTAGATGGGGCAGACAAAGATCACTTTGTGCCGTCCACGAAAAGCGGTCTTAAAAAAAAAGACCGGGGCGCAGGAAATGTTTCTCGGGAAAAAAAAACTGCATTGGGCCGCTGGGCGCCTTACTTCCTGGGGGGGTGATCAAGCATGATCAGAAGTGCGGTGGTAAGGGGATTGTCCTGTTACTACGGGGTAGACTGCTCAGAGCTATCAAGGGAAAGGGATCCAAAAAGACGGGGAGGGATATACGAAAAAGGGGCCAGAAAGACTGCTCGGACCATTGTCAGGGCAGTCCTAAACAAGACCGGGGGGCGGCATGGGGTCCACACGGGGGAGTAAGCTTCCCCCAAAAACACGTTTCGCCGGAGGATGGAGGGAAGGGAGAAAGACGGTAATCGGGTTAAAAGGGGCTTGTAATGTGAGACGATCCCGTCTTGTTAAAACAGACCGAAAACCTTCAGGGAGGACGGGGGCATGTCGGCCAGGAATCCACTGCGGCTTAGAGGGGCCACGCTTTGGAAAGTTGGTAAGGAGAAAAGACTCTCAAGAGGCGAGGGAAAGAAAAAGAAAATCCTTTACTAATCACTGGAGGTTTTTGAATGAAAGAAAAGAGCCAAACAAGGGAAAAAGAACGAGTAGGGAAAGCGGGGACCAACCGGACCGGGGGTAGGCGTACTTTGAGGTGACCGGGGCCAATTGTACCGTACGAGGCAACGGGGGGGCAGTGGAGGAGAAAGCGAGAGGGGGGGGGGATGACCAGAGGGAAGGGAAGTCTACGGAGTCTCTCCACGCCCGGCACATGTAGGAGTTACCGGGCTGAGTACGTGGTTGGGGGGTGGAGAGCCTGCTTTCCCTTGGCCAGACCTCAAATAAGGTCCACCTTGAGAGGGGAGCGTTAGAGCCAACATGAGCATAAAGAAAGCATCATCGCGGAATAAAGCCTACCCAGGGGTTATTGAACCATGGGGGGGGGGGTGGTGTCCCCGGCGGGACCCTCCTGGAGGAGGGTCTCGGGGAGCACCAAATTTGAAGGACCCACCATCCATCTTTGGGGTTCTTGTGGGGGATTCAAGGCTCTGCCAGAAGGGTCGGAGTTGTGTCCTCTCGTGGGGGGGGGAAAGGACAACAAATAGGGATATTAAAATATAGAGAGAAAAGCTGACAAATCTATGTCTACATATCCTGAGGAGGGACAAACCGAAAATAAAAGCAGGTTTGGGGTTTGGGGAGGGGAAAGAGATTCTCTATTCGATAAATATACAAAAACAGTAATCAGGAGGTTTAAGGGGGGACAAGAAGAAATCATAAGTTTGTAGGGAGGGGGTCTTTCTCTGATTGGCCAAGATGTGTTCGTAGAGGCACGGCTTGGCGAAGGCAATTATCATGGAATGTTTTAGGGGGGCCGTCCCCAAGAACGACAGAGGCAAAAGAGGGGGGAACGAGAAGAGGGCCAGGGGGGGTTTAAACAGGAACGAGGGGCTGATCAAAGTCCTCATGTTGGGACGTTTGGGTCGAAGAAAGAGAAAAGCTCAGAGCCCAGGGGAGGGAAAAAAGTGGAGAGGATGGTAAGCCAAGAAAGGCACCCATCCGAAACTTAAAGGTCAGGTCCCATGTCCGGAAATATCGTATAGAAGTCCCACCCTTAGAAATCGGTATGGAGGAGAAGGGGGGAAGGGGTTGGCAAGAGGAGAAGAAGACACATTATATTCAGGTGTTCAGGATCCCAAATGGACGGAAAAAGGGGGAAAAAGACATGGGGGGGGGAAGTCGTAAAAGGATTTCCAGTGAGGAAACCCATCGTTTAGAGATGCGAACCGATTTCAGGACTGGAGACCGGAAAAAGGACATACAAAAGTGGACGATTAGGGTTTACAATATTCCTTGATCAACTCAACATTATGGGGACGGTTAAAAATTATAACAAGGTCCTGGAAAAAAGGACGTCTTTTCTCTAAACTATAGCGAAGTCAATGTCGCGGAATAACGCGGCAAAGGACGACGGGGGGAAGCCCGAGGAGGTTTAAGGCGGAACAGTAAGGGGGTCTGCTCGCTACACTCGGGGTCCATACAGAAACACAGATGAGGAGAATGGGGGGGGAGAGGGAAGGGGCGGAGAGGGGGCCGTAAGGCTTACTTTTTTGGCAAACTTGGAAAAAAGCATCGGTCCAATGGAACGGTGATCCAGGAAGAAAGAGACAATAGGGGGTACACCTAGGAAAGTGTCGTACCCGGGGAAAAACTACCTATAGTTGAAGGAAACAAAGTGATTCTGGGGGAAATCGACAGAAGGGGCACGGGGGGGGGTAAATATTTAATTATATACTAGGATTACTCTTCAAACCAAGTTTCAGTTGGGGGACGGGGTCTGATGGGGATTGAACACCTCGGGCCAAGCCAAAACATAGACTTGCCTTCCCGTTTAAGAGTGATAGGGGGAAAGCAAAAAGGATAGAAAGGCGTAAGGGGGGGGAGAATTGAAAGCGGTATAGAGGGGCCACTCGGGGGACAAGAACAATTTTCAGGAAACGAAGCCCCTCGCGAGGCTCTGTTCAACTGGGGGGGGACAATTGGGACTCCGAGAAAAAACAAAAGGAGGGGAGGACAATATATATATCCCTAGAGGGGATCAACGAAGTGAACAATGCGTAAATTCGGCGGAACTGTACAAGAGGGTCAGGGAAAGGGGGGTACTCTAAGGACCGAAGATGCAAAAAAAAAAAACAGTTTAATGACGAACAGGGATTCCTATCTTTGCGTCAAAGGGCAAATGGAACCGGAGGAAAAAAGATGCCGAGGGGGTTCAATCTAGAATGAGACCCGACGGACATGTCCTAAAAATCTTTGAAATGCTTACGAATGAGGGCTACTATTCAATAGGAGAACAGAGGAGGACAGGGTGTCAGGGGAACTGTGGTTCCAGACCTCTCCGGTCGTCTTCCGGGAAGGGTCGCCGCAAGGCTGTTTCGGGGATCTCCGAGGGAGGGGTGGGGGAAAAAAACTTGGATGAATCCGGAGGTCTTCTTTACCTCGAAGAGTGTTCATTGAAATTGCATTCCTCTGGGAGGGAGACGGGCCGCCGAGAGAAAACTCCCTGTCGGAATCGAGGGAGCGAGCAAGAAGGCTTCTGACGGGCTATTTTCAGGGAAGGAGGAATCTAGCAGAGGGGACACGGGGGGAGAGGACGGGAGGGGGCCGACATTTGATAAGAGGCTATAGCTCGTAGAGAGGGGAGGGCAAAGATGGTGGGTATAGAAAGGGGGAGGTACACAAAACAAGGTCGACCCCCCAAAAAGAAACACCACCCCAGAAAAAAAAAAAACACCCCCCAAAAAAAAAAAAAAAGAAGAAAAAAAAACGCAGAAGATCCCTGATAAAGAGAAAAAAAGTCATGGTTGGGGCTCCAAAATTTGGATGTTGCCTATCCTTGGAGAGGTCGGAAGGAAGCCCACTGCGGCTGGAGAGGGGCCCGGAGGGGAGGAAGAGCAAGGAGAAAGAAAAATTCTCCCCAAGCAAAGGAGTCGGAACGGCCAAAAGAAAAAAAAGGACTCCGACACAAAGGGGACTAATCACACTGGGGGTGTGAAGAGATGAAAGAAATAAAGAAAAAAACTGCTCAAAGAAACAAGGGGGAAAGTAAAGCGGGTCCATGGTCCAGGGCCATACGTTCAGGGGGCCGGGGGCCCGGCCAGACAGGGAATGGGGGGTCAAGAAAGGGAGTGGGGAAAAGAATCCACAAACGTCCAACAGGGGGGATGACAGGTCGTCGAAGGAAGGTCGGGAACCCGGTAAGAAAAAAGACCTTGGAGGGTAACTAGGAAAAGCCTCTGTAGTTTTCCGTGAAGTAGACCGAACTCTAAGGGGGAAGAACATAAGGAAAAAAGGTCTCGAAAATGAAAGGGGAAATATTTTCCTAACAGCCTACTCATCATAGAAAAGCGCCCGATAAATCAAAACCTTCCGAGTTAGGGAAAGGGTTATTTAATGCAAAGGTGAAACCCAAAGGAACTTATCAGTTCGTGTTGGTCTAGAGGGGGGAAAGGAGCATTCCTTGCCTAGAAAGAAAAAAATCGGCTTTGGGGGGCGTGGTCTTTACTGAGAACTTCGACTGTTAGTTTGTCCTCTCGAAAAATAGAGAACAACACAACAAAGGGAGAAAAGGACAAACGACAGAAGAAGCCTGAATTTCCTACCATCACCGCCAAAGGAGGGCTTGTGTTGGTGGGTTTTGGGGGGAGGAGGGAATGAAGCAGAAAAGAAAGAATGGGGAGGGGAAACGAAAGACAATACAATTGTTCAATAAAGGGGTAAATGGCTTGAGGCTCGATGATTAGAGGGGTGGCACGAAAAGCACACGAGAAGGGAGAAAGGGGGGCGAGGAAAACGTGGGAGAGGGGATTTTATGGCCCCGCCCCAAGGAAAAAAACGACAGGCTGCAAAGGGGACATCCGAACAGGAGAGACAGGGTTGAAGATAGCAGATTCCAAGGGGGTGTTGTTCCTTAACTTGGGGATGCTAAGCGGAATCTCAGGCTTAGGGGAAAAGTGGAACCAGGGGAAGCGTACGAGAGGCCGGAAACGCAGAAATCCTAACCACCCCTATCAGTAAAAATGGCCCGCTTTGAGGGGGGGGAAAAAGGAAAAAGGAAGGAGTATCGGGGGGGGGGATCGGGGGCTTGTGAAATAGGGGGGATTCAAAACACATAGAAGGATGTCCAGGATTTTGGGGGAGAGCGTCTCGGGGGAGGCTCCTATGGAGGAGAAAGCGTTCCTTACTGTTCTATCCAATTGGAAAGAAAACAGAAGCCTAGGGGAGGAGCCGAAAGGGCTGCGTGACTAAAGAACAAAAGTGGGGCAACAGAAAATTTGAGCGGCCTCGCTCAGTGTTTAAGGGAGTATAGAGGAGCTGTACGTTAAAAACATATAAATTGGGAAAGTCGGGGAAAGCTTCCGGAGGTTGTGTATGTTGGATAGCATCGTCTCACGGTCTATAGGGAAGAAGTCTCCTTCTCGAGGTGTGAAGCCCATAGGCGGCGGTGGGGGGAGAAGGACTGACAAGAAGTACAAAGCCGGGAGGAAGCTAGCGTAGGTTCGGGCGCACTCAACTCCGAAATGAGGAAAAGGGCGAAGAAAAGGAACAGTACACCAGCAATTTTGGGCAAACGGGTAATGGGTCAAGACTCATGATTTAGAAAAAAATCAAAAAGGCAGCCCAAAGCATTCCCCTCTCAGGCGGATCATCCACTGACAAAGGCGGACTAAGAGAAGGAAACCTCCAGAAAAAATTATTAAAAAAAAAGAGGCTCGCACAATGAGACCCTGTCCGATGGTGATACATATTGAAGGGAAGATGAACTCCGATTCGTAAGACTGAGGGAGAGTTGAGGCGGCGGGTCACCGTAGGGAATCCCTTCCATCAGTGAACCCCTCGGTCCAATGAGTCGGGCAGAGGTGGATTTAAGGAGGAAAAGGGACGGTCGGTCATTAAAAAAGGTTGAAAGATTGTGTTCCCACAGTGTCAAGGGGATTGTATGAAAATTGTCAGGGGCAAGCCGAAGAGGACTGAGCTAACGCAGGGCAGCATTTGGGTTAGGCTAGGGAACAAAAAGTGAGAGAAAAAAAACGATGATTATTAAAAAGAGAAGTCCCGCGAAATTGCTCAGCAACGTTTCACAAGGAGAAAGGGGCGGGCGCATGACAAGTGGTAACACCGACGGACTCGGCCTGGGTTGTGCTACCATGCGGAGAAAAGTTGGAAGGGGGAACGCCTGTCGGAGAGGTTGCGAAGGGGGGGAAGAAGATTTAACTCTTTCCCGAGGATGGGGGCTAGGCAAGCTAGAGGCAGGAAACCAGAAACAAGCGCAGGGGGAGGGGTTTCGGAAAAGATGTTAAAGCTTACGAAGACGAGAAGGAATAAGAATGAGAACCAAATTTGGCGGTAGACAAGAATCACTGGACCGTCCCACTCTCCGGTCAAGGAGATCGGGTCCAGAGGGGGGAGACGGAGAAGGGCCCTTAATGGGAAAAGAACCAACTGGAAGGTGTGCCTCAAGCATGAATTCTTCTGGGGACCGATCTTGGGGGGATTGATCCTGAGAAAAAAGGAGGAGAATCGGAAACACCATTTTCGGGGCGGGAGTTGAAGAAAATGAACGAACCTATGCTAGCAAAAAAAAGCTGCACCAGAGGGCTGAAGTCTACCGCCAGGTTCGAAAACGGCCCAAGGAGAAGGCGTTAAAAGCAGTGTCAGCTAATAGGACGACGGGGAGCGGAGCCCCCTCGGTCGAAGACGATTCCAGGGTAATGTTTAAACGAGGCGGGGGAAGCAGATGAAAAAAAGACACTTTGGGGGGCCCGGAACTTGTTTTTACGGTCGCCAGTCAAGCCACGGGGCGGACTAGAGAGAAGGTCAGAATTGGAAAAGACCACACAGCACGACTTCTAACCATGGGAAGAGGCGAACGAAGGCGGAACACCTCCGAGAAATGTTTCTGGGTCCGTTAAAGCTTTCACGAACCCTGCGAAAAGGAATAAGACTATTACGCCTAAGGGGAAGGGATATACGATAGGGGCGCCTGAGGGGTTCCAAAAGGCCAAACACTCGGGGGTTTCAAATTGAAGGAAGGGGGGATAGCCTTAGCAGCCGATTACGCATAAGGATGAAGGGGAGACGACCTGTTAAGGAGAAGGGAAAATCCTGCGTTTGGGCCTGCGGGCCCGGGGCCAGGCACGAGAGAAATCCAGATCGAGGTCATCTGTGAGAGAGAAAGGAGAAAACGTATGTGAATAAGTGGAAGTAGAGGCCATAATAGAGGGAGATAAAAGGCATAATGGTGGAACATTTTATTGGGAACCTCACTTCGTTGACAAAGAAGAAAGATTACTGATCCTTCGGGAAAGAGAGGAGAAGAGAAGAAAAAACAAGAAACCAAAAAAAAAGAAAACTAGTAGGACAAAAAAAAACCACCAGCCAGCAGGGTGGGGCGGTGGGTCTGGGCAGGGGTCGAACTGTTCAGATTGTCCGCTCTGGGAAAGAATAGATAAAACCAAGGGGAATACCGCGAAAAATCTATGAACTACGAAGAGCCTTATTAGAGAACCACCGAAAAAGAGAGGGCAGGGGGGGGGGGGGGGAATGGGGGGTACCGCACCGATCATTCATTAGGGAACAACGAATGAGGAAAATAAAATGGTTCAAGGGAAAAGGGGGGGGGGGGGGAATAGGGCTCGAAAAAGAAAATGGCAGGGGGGGGGACACTCAGGTCTTGGAAAGGCTAATCGCACGCTGAAAGAAGAGCGGGGAGAGTGCCAGGAAAAGCCCAAGGGATTGAGAGAGGGTCCGATTCCAGACGGTAACGGAGATAAGGGTTTTAAGAGGGGAGGAGATCCCGGTCATCATGTTTTGAGGATGCTAATAAGAAGATAAAAAGGCCGCGCCGTTGAAAAAGCGTACTTACTTTCAATGAGACACCCCGGAAAAGCAGAACGTACGCAAAGGAAAGAATGTCATGAGATCTGAGCAAAAGGCGGCACTTAAGGGGGGGGCAGTGTTGGTATTTTGAAACAGGAACGAGTTCACACAAGGGAGAGGGCCGATGTTCAGAGAGGTGCGGATAACAGGTGGAGAAGGGGGTAGCTAAAATGGGGGGAGTCCAATTGCGGCACACCATCTTGCCTAAGAAAGAATTTGGATGGGACTGGCCTGCAAAAAAGAGGGGACAAATTTTGGACCCTCGACCTATGTTGAAACAACCGGTATCCAAGAAAATTAAAAGGGTAGAACTAAGACAATCTTCTCTGGGCCTTATAAAAGGGGAAAGCTATAGCGCATGCAAGGTCCGAGAACATTTAAAAGGAAGACCGTCCACCGGAGGTATATGGGCGGGACTGTGCAGGAAGGAAATAGGCCGGCGGCATCAGAGGCGGGTCCGAATAGATCGCGAAGCAGCACCCCGGAGGATAATGACGGGAGATAGGAGGCGTCAAGGAAATAACCCCGGAAGGGAGTTGGGGGAAAAGGAGGGGGGAAAGAAGCGGACGCACACCTACTAAATGGGGCGTGTACGAGATGGAAAAGATATAAATAAGGGAAATCAGGACAGGGCACCGCCTCTCTACTACAGGAAAATTATATTTTTGGGCACCAGAAGTGGGGGATCGGGAACTTAAGTGTGTTGGGTAATTAAGAAAGTTCTTAATCTGAAAATCTTTTCTATGAAGGCACTTGAATAGTCGTGAAGAGTCGGGGAAAATCTAGGGAGAGAGGTAAGGAATATGACGACCTGGGTTCTCATTTATAACTGGGTCTCCAAGGGAAACAGTTTTCGGGAAAGAGGTGGGTAGATGGGCGAAGGTTAAAAGGAAATAAACATTGGGCCCGCCGAACCCCAAAGATCTCATTTTAAGAAAGGGGGTGTGGGGGAGCAATTGGTCACACAACAAGAGTAGGATCCTTACCATAAGAGACGCTAAATTTCTAGAAAAATTTTAACAATCAAAAAGTGTCTGAGACGGAAAATTTGAGAGGCCGGCTTGATGGGTTAAATTTTTTTTCTACCAAGGCGTCAACCGTTTAATGAACTCCTGTCGTCCTAAAAAGGGGGAAGGAAAAGTTAGAAAAAAAGGCGGTCTTGCCGTTGGAACGGGAGGTGTGGGGAAAAAAGGGGTAATAAGGACCTAAAAGGAGTGACCTCGAACTATAAAGGGGGTTTTAGATACATCGGATTCCAAAAAGGGGTGGGGGAAATATGAGGGGGGGCGTCTGGAAAGCAGGTTGTTTCCGTCCAAGCTACTTTCCGTGAAAGGAGGGTCCGTAGTTCGAAAAAAAGATCCTAGTCCCTTAGAGGGGCCGAAGTCCAGCCTTACTTTGGTCAGTGGTGTGTCAAGCTGGGGGCTTCTTGACCGATTCGGGGGGGGGCAAAAGAGAGGGGGATTCACTGGGTGGGGGACGAATCATAGGACTTCTCCTCATTTCGGGGGTGACGGGAGTGCGAGAATAAGGGGGGAAACTGACCGTCCGGGGTCGGGATAACTCGGCTTTTTTCACAAAAAGAAGGAGAAAAGGGGGTTTCACTTGCTTATTCCCGAAAACGAAAGAGGGAACGTGTAAAAACTAGAAGCTATTCCTTTTAATGGGGGGAAGGTCCGTGAGGATTCTCGACGGAGCAGAGGGTGCAATTTATGGGGGAGACGTGCCTTTTTCTAAGCCATCCTGAATCCACGGGAAGGACGGGCGATAGCGGGCCAGGAAGACGAAGAGAGAAACACTGCACACAATGAATCGGAAGGAGGACAATAAAGGGCACTGTGTCTGTTTGGGAAAAGAGTTGAAATCTTTCAAAGAAAACACTGCTCCTCAGAAAAAGATACGCCTAAGGGACGGGGCGAACGGGACAGAGACATGCCTTGGCGTAACGTTCGTGGGTGCCGTGAAAAGTCATTTACGGGAGCTGAAGGAAAAGGGAAGGGCCGTAGCGTAGAAGGACCAACATTATGACAGTGATCGAGAATAGCAGGTCGTAAAGAAAGAGTCTCGGTTTACGGAGGGATCGTAACTACGGGAAAAATGCAGGGTCCCGGGGCCGTGGACTAAAAAGGGGGGGTCCACCTATGTAGGGTCACGGGACGATATCCTTCAGAGGAGAGGGTGAGAGGGGGAGAAAACATCCTTACGGGGAACCAGAAAAAGAGAACCATGCTATTGGGTTGTCCCTAATTCGTTGTACTCCACGAGGACTTCGGGTGTCCGAGACTCGAGGCCTAAAAGAAGCTTAAAAGACCAGCGTTTGTGGGGAGTCATGGAGATCTGTCGAACTTTTCTAGAGGGACCGCTCTGGCCATCTCGAAACAACACCAACGAAAAAAGAAAAAGAAGATGAAAAAGTGGTGGGGAGAAGCTAGGGAGCCTGAATTCCATACCCAGAAAAGCACCAAAGCTTGCTGTGGGGGGGTTTTTTGTTGGAGGAATAATCGGGGGAGGGAAAAGAGAGAAAACGAGGCATTGGGGTTCAACTAATTTCATTTTAAAATGGTTTCAATAACGAGAAAGGGGAAGGGGTCTTGAATCGGAAGAGGATGATGGGAGGGCAGCCCACTATTCAGGAGGGGGACGAATCTGAAGGGAAAATAAGCGCTTGTTAAAGTCTTGCCCGGAAAGAAAAGGGCCCTCAAACAAAATAGGCACCCGGGAGTACCGGGGGGGCAGAGATGAGGAGTACAGTCATTCCTCAGTTTGCGTACGTGGGAGGCTAAGCTACCACTCTCAGGAAGAGGTCAGAGGAACAAAAGGGGGGAGAGGGAAATGAGACCCGCGGAAAACATCCTAACTTACTACTTCAGGGACCGCTTTTAGGTAGGAGAAGAGGGACCCATCAGAGGTATGAATGGGGCGTTTGAAATAATTTCAACGAAAGGAACACAGACACTGATTAGTAGAAGGGGTGGTGGCGTAGGGAAGAGAAAGCTCCGGGGGATTGTTGAGAGCGGTGATCGGGGGGAAAAATTGGGGAACATTCAAAAAAAAAGGAACAGGGGATTAATGACTTTCAACCTATAGGAGGAAGAGGGCCAAGGAAAATTTGAGCTATGATTCGCTCCTTCGTGTGGAGAACAGGGGATTTATAGAGGAAGAAATGAAGACTGAAGGAGTGATACCCGGTTCTAAATCTTTCCGAGCCGGAGAATCGAGAGAAGGAACGCGATTAGAAGACTCGGCCGTGAAAAATGCAATATTCGGAGGGGGGACCCGACAATCGTCAGATTGGGGGAAATGGTATGCAAGGGTTCTCCTCCGAAACCGCCAAAAAGTCAGCCGGAGGATCAGGAGATCGGCGGGAACAGTCTCCGAGGGAGGGAAAAAAGGGGTGGGTGAGGTACTCGGAGCAAACTTGAGGGAACCCCACTTAGGGGCGGGCACAGAAAGAAGGGAAATCGGGAAGAGGGGTGATAACGAATTGAGGGGGAGAAGAAGGAAGACGGAAACGGTGGACGTCCCCCATTTATATTTTTCTCTAACATAGAAAAGTATCTATGTTGGGTTTAATTAGAGACTGACACGAAAGAAAGGCAAACACCTCTTTTCAGAGAGGTCACGGAACGTAGTCAGAAAGAAAGAGAAGCTGAAACTAGAGTCCGTTCAGCCAGGGAGGGGGGGTGATAATAAGAAGCAAGAGAGACATTATTCCATTAACCGGTTGGAAGGAGGACGAAATTGGTGAGCAAAAGGGGAAGAAGTCGGAAGTACAAGAGGGGGGAGAAAAAGGACCAGGCTAGAAGGATACGCATTGTTCAAATGGTTGACAAGAAGCGGGATGAAAACAAAAAAGATAGAGGGAGAGAGGGGAAAACCAAATTTTAGAAAAGTAGCTCAGGGGGGCGGCGGGAGGAATGGTGGGACGACTCTACCAGTGGGGGGGAGACCCCTGGCATTCAACCTTGGAGAGGGACACAAACTGTCTTCCGAGATTTAGAAGAGAAATGGGGGGGGGGGGACGTAAGTCAAGGGGGGAATCTATTGGTCAAGCTATGGAGACGTAGGAAGACACGATCACGTTTCGCCTAAATTTGGACATCTGGGGAATCGTCTTCTCTCCTCAAAAATATTTGGAGACAGAGATTGAAGGCCGGGGGAATCACCCTAATCCTCTGTCGAGGACGACGGGCAGAAAATTCTTGATCGGTGATTTCAGAGGGATTGGGCCGGGGGAGACGACGGACTGTGGGAGATGGTTTGAAGAAAAGTCCGGGGTCTCAGAAACAGACAAGGGGAAGTTTTCCAAAAAAGTGGCCTGTACTAGGGGGTCTCCTTCACGAGAAACCGAGCGCAACTTAGGGAAGGGGAGAAACAGCCTCAGCTGCTTCAGGAAGGGAAAGAACGTCCTATTTGAAAAGAAGGCACCGAAATCGAAAAACTCGGGCCTTAGAGATAAAGGAAAGTTCGAGGCATTGTATCGTCTATAGAGGGGCATGATAATGAAAGGGGGGCAGAGGTTGCACATTACGAGGTAAAGAGAGTGCGAGGAATCTTGTTCTCAGCAGGAGCGGAGGTAGAGAAAAACTGTGTATGAAACTTGCCAGGGGGGGGGGGGGAGCCCGGATCCCCAACGGGCCGCTTCGCTATCACCACGCGGGGGCAAAAATGGGATCAGAAAAAAGAAAGTAGAACCCAGGGGAAGCAACGCAAGACTCTCTAGAAGCCTGGACTAATCAGGGGGGGAGGTGTTTGAAGGGGAAATAGGGAAAAAGAGGAGGCTACGAAAATAAGAGATTGGGGGAAAGTAAAGCGGAACATTAAGAAGAGACTTTGTATTAAGGCCGGCATTTAAAAAAGTACGTACGCTAAGGGTGGTTCAAAGACGGCGAATAGGAAAAAACGGAAAAAAAGGGGAAGCTGAAAGATAGATCTCTGCGTCCGTAAAGGAGATCAGTGGGGGGGAATTATCGGGGGAAGAAGAAGAATGAGGGGGGGGAGGGAAGTACACAAGATCAAAAAGCATCTTGGGGTAGGAGGAAGGCCAACGATCGCTGAAGAAACTAAGAAGGCTCACAGAACTTCGGGGGGAAGTGGTATTTCCCCTATTCGTTGCCCAGGAACTACTCGTGAGAGGGAGTCAAAAGAAAGGACCAAAGACCATCTGGGGGAGGGCTGGAAAAGATTTCGAACTTTTCCAATTTTGGTCAAAAACCTGTCCATAAGGAAAAAAAAACCACAAACGGAGGAAGGGGAAGGGCCCAGAGAGACAGGTTCAAAAAAGAATGACCAAAAAACAAAGAACTGGCGGGTTTTGGTGGTTGGTTTGGAGGGGGGGGAAATGCTCGAGTCGACTCCAAGGGACAAAGTCTAGAAACCATAAGGGTGCGGAAAGGAAGGGGTATTTCTGAAGCGGGCGTAGGATTGGGGGGGGGGGGATGCGTTGATGAGCGAGAATAAGGGGGGGTATCAGCTTACCTCCGGCGCGTGTAGGGGGGGGGAGGTCGTGGAGAAACAAGGAGGAAGTCCGTATAGGGGAGGATGGTAAAAGTACGTAGATAGCGTAGAGTACAGCCTTCCTGGTTTGGCGTAACGGACAAAGAAAACGAGAGGAGAACGGACCGGGGGCAAAGTGAAAGGGTACAACGGTCCCTGGGCCAACTGCCCATCGAGTAAGCCTATCAGGACGGGGGCAAGCGGGGTATCGGAGAGCGTAAATCGTGGGGGAGTCTGGTTGAAGGTAAAGATTTCACCGAGTGAAAACAGACACATGGAGGGGAAACAGATTGTGAAAGACGTCGTGGCGTGGGGACCTGGGGGGATGAGACAGGTAGAATCCAATTGCGCCCCTCTTGGGGCAAGATTTCAGGAAAGGGGATTGAAGAATGGGCCTAAAGAAAAAAAACCAAGGGGGGCAAACAGAGGGGCGCTGAAGCGCTCCTGGAGTGATAACCGGGATCGACAAAAGGATAAGGGGAATTTCTACAAGGGAAGCCTGGAAAAGCCTCTATCGCGAATACTAGAGGTTCCCTTCAGGGAGGGGGCGGATCGGAGTGAACTTGGAAAGGTAGTTGGCGGAAGGGCCATTCTTACCTGGGAAAGGAGCAGCAGCCCGGGCGTAGAGAAGAAAGGGGACGAGAGAGGACCTCCAAAATGAGGGTCTATAGGGAGGGAAAGGGGGGCCCAATAGACGGACTTCACATTTTTTGTGTCAAACTGAGAATCGGAGGGAGACAGAATGATGGTGAGCAAAGTATAAGGGAATCGTGTAATCTTCCCAATACAAT
>Ga0179593_1281827_pt1 | contig 14031 bp, 15 predicted proteins | sample CZODoug2_1_08_16_FD_185931 | JGI IMG/M metagenome (GOLD analysis project Ga0179593, IMG submission 185931) | Vadose zone soil fungal communities from Angelo Coast Range Reserve, California, USA - CZODoug2_1_08_16fungal (PacBio error correction) | ecosystem: Environmental > Terrestrial > Soil >...
CGACGAGATCAACCCAGAATTGGAAACATGGGGTCGAAGAAACTAGTTCTAGAACGCCCTACTGGGTGAGCTGCGAGTCATGGGGGGGATAAAATCTTTGGTGTCAGAAAAACGGAGGGCGGGCACAAAAAAAATCACAACCGCTAAAACTTTGGGGTTTTTTTGTGGTGTCGACTTTAGAAAAAAATGACACTTTTCTGACGAACTTGCGAGGTTCCAGTCAACGAAGAAATGAACGGTAAACCGCGGCGCCCAGAGAAATACCGTCGAAAAAAAAAGGGATAAATCGAATTTGGCAGTAGTGGAAAAATTCTTCTGGATTGATCTGAGCAAGCGCTGCCCAAGAAAATTAAAAGGTATTCAAGCCCCCTTGACTGTCTAATTCAAAGGGGGAGGTGGTCTGTTCAAGAAGAAACGGAGAAGGAGGCTCAAACGCCGAGTAAAAAAAATGAGCGTGGTCTGGCGGGACGAAATTAATAGCGTTCACCAAATCCTTGGCAAAGGGGACCAGAATAGGAGGAGGCGAAAATAAAACGGCGACGCCAGGAGTTGGAAAGAACAACAAGGAAAACGGGACAATCCGGAGGGAAGAAACATTCACAGCCTAAACCTTTTGTCATCCCGGTGGAGCGAAGGTCCATGGGGCTTGGGGGGCGGCAATAGGCCGGGGGGGGGGGAAATGTAAATTTCCCTTGGGCCTAAAGCAAAAAAAAAAAAAAAGAAGGTGGGGGGCTTATGTGCAAGTAAGACGGGAAACTATTGCTAGTTCAAGAAACTAACAGCAATCAAAACGGTTCCACGTAACAAAGGAACCTAACTTATAGGTGTAAAATTTCAGGGGAAAAGGAAGGGGGGGGCTAAGTAACTGGCCCAGCCAGATCATGATCGACGGCAAGCGCCCTGCAACGTGGGCGGAGAATTCAGTGGGGAATAAAATACTCCATGGGACGGAAAAGGAAAAAAAAAAGGGAGGTCGGGTAGAGAAGTCAGCCAGAAACGAAGGGCTGAAGATCGGGCAGAACATTGTTCTATTTGGGGGGGGGGGATCCAGGAAGAATGGTCGAGAAACTTGTGGGGGTCGATGGAGGCGACATATGGAATGGTGAAGTACCACCTCACAAAATTTCTCTGTACAGCGGAGTGCGGCGAAGACCACGAGGTAGAAAGAGTGTGGCGGAGGGGGTGTTCTATTTGGGCAGGGATAGGGGGGAACCAAGTCGCGTGGTTTAAAGAAATCCGGGGGAAATCCGTAAAACCGATGAGATTGTTCTATGATATACTCCCGGATCAGACCGTCATTGTTAACCGAAGCAGTAAAGCTGCTTAAAATCCGGACGCGAGTTGTAGGGGGGGGGGTACAAGTCAGAGATATCGAGACCAAGAAAAAAGGGCTGAACCTATCCACCTCACGACAAGAGAAACTAGGGAAATTCGGAGGTCGTCTTCCTCGCTTTATACATAGGGTACCCTAAAAAAAAATGCCAAGATACCCAAACCAAGACCTTATCAACATCTCTCAGACTGAAAGATGGGACGAAACCTGAAAACCTTGTCAAGTACTATTCCAATGCTCCTGTAGATGGATTGGCTAAAAGTGGTGCCGGTCACTTTATTACTGAAGTTGGGTCCTTTGCTTCGCTGACACTAATACGGGTGAGAACTGACAATACCGCCACCTCAGGAAAGACCGGCATTTAAAAAACTTCTCGGGGAAAAAACCCCTTGGGCCAAAAAAGTCTCCTTCCAGTACAAGCAGGTCATCCACTCACAGAAGTGGGGTCGTCGAGAGCGAAGGGACAGGAAGTCTCTAAATATGAAAAATGCTCATAAGGCGGGGGAGGTGAGATCGGAGAAAATGATGATTGCAAGACAGAAATGGGCTAACATGAGAGTGCCTGGAGACTCCCTTAAAACTCACGAAGATACTTTCGCGAAAACGTCCCAACACGGCGGCAGAAAACACCGCACAGGACGTGGGTCCCAGTCAGTCCGAAAAAATCTAATGGTTCTTCAAATACGTGCCCAACCGGGCCCCAACACACGGTAGAGGGAGCGGGTACATTTGAGAGAAAAAACCGCGGCTGGTATCTCTAACACCAAAACAAGTCGGAAAAGAGCTATAAAAGTCGAAAAAAAAAAAAGCGTCCAGAGGGCCAACGGAAAACGGGGAGATCACTCCGAGGTGTTTGGGACGAGGCCCAAACGGTCGGGTGAACCTGAGATGGGGTGGTCCTCATGAACCGCTTTCCAAAAGGACGCCCTTCCCTTTGGAGGGACTTTGCGGCGAAAGACTTTGCCGTAGAACGGCGAAATTCCTAACCTCACGAGACCAGAGGGGGTCGGGGCAAATCCGCGTGATAGGGGGTAGAGAAAAATGAGATTGGGGGCACCCGATACGGGTCAGAGGGGCCGAAATCAATTTGAGAACTACCTTAACGACCTCTGGGGAAACTAGGTCTGGTTGATAGGTGAACATGGGTCCCGAGATTGAATACGGTCGTTTGGTGGAAGGGCCTTGGCTGAAAAAGTACGCCCAAGGCTCACTGTGAACAACATGGAATCCACGACGCGAAGACCACCTTCACTTACCTAAATCCCCCCTAGAAACAACAAAAAGAGCAAACTTAATACGGGGGCAACGTTTCTCTTGATTGCATATTAGGGCTTAGATTGGGGTTTGACTGGGGCTAGAAAATATGGGGGTCAAGTCTTAAATACAGCCGAGAAAAGAACGACGCCGATCAGCGGGGACGCCTCGGGGAGAGCGATTGAAAAAAAAAAGGGCGGGGCACCAGGGGGGTGTTGGTAGATATGGGGGTGGGGCCTGTGGGGGCAAAAGAAAAAGCCGACCATTCAGGCAATGTTCGGATTCACCAAAAAAGGAAAAAATAGAACAAAAACATAGGGCCGTCTGGTATATGGAGGGAATCGTAGCACAAAAAAAAGAAAAGTCCGAGGGGGAAAGGGGAGTAAAACGCCTGAACCACGCGACTTAAGATTGACGGAGATAATGTCTGAGGGTACACGCACACCTAGGTCCTGGGCCGAAAATTCTGGTCGTACGATGAAGGTTCGCGTACAGCCTCCAAACACGAGGTCTCAGGGACATGGGGAAAGTAACAAGGAAAATGTCCCAATCAACGGGGGTTCACTCACTGCCAGAGAAAAAGGTGGGGCAGATAACACATTGGGGGTCGGGGGGAAAACCATAGGGCCCAGCAGAACCCGGTAAGCCTAGATCATCATCGAGGATAGGGGACGATCAAAGAAAGTGAAGGGGGCACAGGGAAGCCGACCATTTTCTCTTCTAAACACTCAAAACATGTCTGGAAGGGGGGCCAGTCCGAATCATGAAGAAAGGGGGCGAATTCTACCGAAGGAACGCCATATACAAGATCAGGATCTCGTCGGGCTCGGCACCGTGGAGGTGCTGAAGAAGGGGGAGCAAAAGAATGACAGGTCCAAAACGCATAACCGGTGATGATATTGTAGAACGGCCGGGCAGAACTCTCCGCTAGAAAAAAGGGTACTAGGGGGACTGGGCCCCAAAAAAAGGCCTCAAAAAGAGAAAAAGGAATTATCAAGGTAGGGATTGAGGGCTCAAACTAGCGTACGTCGGGACCTCAAAAAGCGGCTAGAAACTCTGCGAAAAAAAATAACCAGCCTAGAGAAAATCAGAAAAACTTCAAGGCAGGTGGAAAGCAATCCGGGAATCGCTTAAACTACTCACGTCTGACGTCCTCACCCAACAAAACTCGGACGTTGATTCAGTTAGCAGAGGAGGGGGTAACATAACAGAAAAAGACGAAGAGGCGGGAATTCAAAAAGTATTAGGCGGTCAGAAAAGGTCCTGAAGGAAAAATACAAATCCTCAAAAGTCCCTGGGGGGGAAACGCCACAATCGGACAGGAACATTGAGGAAGAAGAGATGGGAGGGGGGGGGGGGGGAGGGGGAAAGAGTTATAAATGCAAGGGGGAAGGGCAAATTCTAGAAGCCTGGATTCCTAAAAAAAAAGGTCGGATTGTGGCTATAGGGGGGTTGGGAAGAGGGACAGAGCATGAAAAAGAGGAACAATGGAAGAAGCCTAAAGAGTAAGGGAGGGAATCCGGGAAAATCGAACGTCTCTAACACAAAAACCTGGGGCTCCAGAGATCCGAAGACAAAAAAAAGCCAAAAAAACAGAAGGTAGGGAAAAAAAAACAAAAAACAAAGGAAAAAAAAGGAAAAAAAAAAAGAAGGGGGAATCCGAAGGAAGATCAACAAAGGCAGGGTCCTTCGGTCGCCTTCCGAGGGAACTAAATCCATCAACCAGTCTTGCTAAAAAGGAAATCGTTTCAAAGGGGGCGGCAACAATCCAGATATTCGACAAACCGCGACACGGGGGTGTGGACAGGCGAACGTCCGGGAAAAACATAGTCGCGAAAAGTCGAACAGGGCGTTCCGCCAAAAAACAAGAAGAGAAGAGAAAAAAAGAGACCAGAAAGGATGGTGGAGCGGCAAGGGATGTTGCGGAAAATGGATCGCTCATACATTCACCTACAGATTAGAAGAAAAAGGGGACGCAGAAAAGGTCCTTCGTTTGATGGTAAAAGCATCGAGAAAAGACGGCTCTCAAAGAAAAAGAAAGGGGGCAATAGGCGCAGGTCTCACTAAGAATGACTGAGGGGCTGTAACAAAGTTCCTTTGGGGTTCAACTTTCAACCAGCAGCTGAGAGGATACAATCGTCGGGCGCTCCTGCTGATGTAGACGCTAGGGGAGCACACTCTTCAGGAAACAACAATAAAGGGAAGAAAGCACCGGTGATCAAAGAGTAGGTCCGGTCATGGCTTTGTTGTAAGGCCCGACAGAAAAGGTAGACACTGGCGCAGGGTTTGTGCAGGCCCAGGGAAAATAAGAATAAAAGGTGAGGGGAATTGGCGGACGAATGGGCCTGATTGCAGAATCACGAACTCCGACAGTCAAATACACGCTTGGAACCGGGGCCGGGAAAAAGACGGGAAAGAAATCTTACATGTATGAAAGTGAGTCCGATGTCGGTCCCAGCCCATAGCGAAATTATCTACGGACCAAAGGAAAGGAAACAAATGCGGCGGAAGAAGAAGGAAATGGAGGCAACCGAAAAAAGTTCGGAAATGGATCTGCCTGAACCGACTAGGGCTGAAAGGGAAAGTCTCCTACTGTTTCGAGGTAAGCGGCAAGCAGGGGGTGAGAGGAACATGTGGAAATCTGGCGGGCAGGGAAACAAAAAAAGTGGAAGGATCGGAACCGCCAACAACAAATGTCAATCGACCGAAGGAGTGCGGCTGCAATGTCTTGAGAGAAAACTGGTTGGGGGTTGCACAGGTATGGAGGAATGGCGAAAATGAGGAAGACCGGGAGTTTTCCATGAGGGTTGCCGAACGTCACAAGAGGGAATGGCCGGTCCTCTGAATCGGAAGAAAAAAAGATCTATCAAAAGGAAAGGGGGACGGGGGGCAATTCAGAAAAAAAAATCTCAAAAAAGGCTGGTCGATGCCAAACTAAGATTCTACAAGAAAACAGAGAAAATCAAGAAAAAAAAAAGAAGGGCTCACATAGGGGCGGAGCCCAGCGGGAGAGTCTTCCAGTCGGACTCAGGGAAGGAAAAAAAGTCAATCGAAATACTAGGACCACACCTCAAAAACCTGCGCGCAAAGAAAGAAAAAAGAGTCTGGGAGGTCCGGAGGGGGGGAGGTCTATGCGTACCAAAGGCGGGGTTCTCTGGGGAGGTGACTTGTGAAAGGCGAGGGCAGAAAGCACTGTCAAAGAAAAGGGGGACAGGGACAAGGACGAACCGTGAAATCTCGGCAACCATTTCAGCTGAACCCAACACAGACTTCAGAAAAAAAAAAAAGGGTGTTAGTGCCAATAGTCCTAGCAAAGATGGGGGAGTACTGAATCAGAAAGAAATCGGGAAAAAAAAATGAAGAGGATATCCGCGAAAAGGGGGGTCGCCATCTGGGGAAGGGAGGCAGAAAGAAATGCGACGGGAAAAGAGATATAGGACGCAAAAAGGGAACAGCAGGAGTACACAAAAGGCCAAGGAACGACGTTTCATCAAAAAAAAAACTAGACAGGAAAAAAGGGGACAACAAGACCAAAAAGGCAGAGCCAAACCTGCCGAGAGCGCGGGGGGTAAAAAAGGGGGGAGAGCGAGGATGGGAAGGGAGAAAAAAAGAGACAACTCATGAAACAAGAAAAAAAAACCACAAGGAGAGGGGGAGAGAGATGATCTCAAGGACTGAGGCGCAAAGGAAAAAAAGCGCTCGAGAAATTTTTTGCGAAAGGCGTCGGGGTGGGGGAACCCCTGGAGTTTGGGTTACTCGGGACCATTGCCAGGAAGAATATTCAAAAGCCAGGCTGGACGGTGGTTGGGAAAAAAAAAAAAAAGGGGAAATAAAGGACAATGGGGCCGGACGCGTGCCCAGGGACGAAGAGAACCTAAAAAAATCAAGACATCAAGAGGCAAAATCCCGAATCGATTTGGGAACGAGGTAGAGGGCGAAGCAAAAAGGTAATAGGTCCCTAGGGGAGTACCACCATCGGGTGGGGAACCTGGTCAGTTTATGCCGTTGGGTAAACCAGGGGGGACTAAGATTTTAAAAGGGGTAGAAAACTTTGGCAAACACGGGGGAAGGGGGGAGGGAGACCGGTCCTGAACCATGTCTGGGGGGAAAGACAAGAAAAAAACCATCGAAAAAAAAAAAGCAAATGGTGTAGAAGGACCGAGCCTCAAAAAGAAAACCATACAATCCTCCTACGAAGGTGAGTGGAAAGACGCGAGGATGTTGGGGTTGTACCTGGAAAAACTATGACGATGGAAAAAAAAAATCATCTGACTACTACTAAAAAGAAATCAAGAAATGGAAGCAAGACGGAAAGAGAAATTTTTGCGATGTGAAAACTTTTCTATCAAGGATTGGGCAAAAATTTAAGAACAGAAAAGACGGGCAGGGGGCGATGTGAGGAAGGAAAAATTCGAGAACTTACATGTCTGGAGATACGGGAGATGGGCAGGGAAAAACCAAATCCAGCGAAGAGGTGCCAGTGCGATAAAAGCCGGACCGAGGGGCGTAACTATTGGGGTGTGTTTTCGTAACCGCTACAGAAGAAACACAACCACTAAAACACACAACGTAGAAGGTCAAGACTGGACTGGAAACACGTAAAAAAAAACGCGCCCATCCGTCAGGTCTCCAACATGGTGAAAAAAGACGGGGGCACACGGATGGCCAGGACAGCCGAAGGGTGGACAGACAGAAAACCAAAAAGAGAGGCAGGGATCAAAAAAAAAAAAAAAATGCCTTGACGCGGGATGGCCAATAGAACCATTAGAGAAAGGAGGAAAAAAACCAAGTACAGGAAGGCTCGACATTCCAGTCCCAAGAAGGTTGTGGCTTCAAAAACAATTGTTGAGCCGGCTCAGCAAAAAGAAGGAGGGAGTGTGGGGCAAGGGAGGAGACAATGAAAGACTGGAGTAAAGAAAACTTACACAGACCGGCCTATCCCATCAATTTCCCTATAAAAACGGATAGGGAAGGGGAGGAGAGAAAGTACTTGGAAACCTGTTTCGGGAGAAAAGAAAAAATGTCACGTGAGATACCAGAGAAAGAGAGAAGGAAATCCAAAGCAAAGACAAAAAAAAAAAGGGGAATTGCGACGGGGATACAGTGAACGGGGGGAGAAGGAAAGACTCCCGGCCCCCAAGGAAAAAAGGGGGAAGCCCCAAGAGGGAGAAAGGACGAACGAGAAACCAAGGAATTACCCCGGTAATGCTGGGGTAGTTGAAACAAGAGATATAAATAAACTTCTACAAAAGAAACTCAAAACATTCTGTCAAGATCAAGGATTCCCAAAGAATACGATTCTTTAATCCGCACACCAAATTCAAGGGGCCTCCTCGTCAAAATCCTCAACGGCGACGCCGCGCAGGAACAGACCGAAGCACGAAGGGGGATCTCGCGTCGAGGTGGCTTGAAAACAGAAAGGGAAAAAGGACGAGATTGGACCGAAACGCCAACAGTAAGGCAGGGGCAGAGGAGGTGATCAAAGACGCCAAGGCAGAAGTGGGGGGAAGGGACGAAAAACAACATCAGTTCTAAAGGAAAAGCTAGTCATCATCGAGCGCGTGAGAAAAACTGTACTGGATGGAAAGGGCAGAGGGGCCCAGGAGGGAGGAAAGCCACCTCAGGGTGGGGTGTCCGTAAGTAGCATGGGTGAGATGGGGCACACGAAGACTGGTTCAAAATTCTGGGAAAGAAATGGACTAAAGGCAGAGTAGACTTCGAACGTTAAGGAGGGAAGATCCGGACAGGGAGGAAAAGGGGAATCGGGGGGGATCTCCCCGGATCCTCACGGGGGCAGAAAACACAAAAAAGGGGGAAAAAAAAGAGGAGAAAAAAAAGAGAGAGAGAGGATAATAAACCAGGAAGTTAAAGGGGGGAAATTCTTACGTATGGAAAGAAAAAACGAATTTGGGGAATATGCCGGCGGAGAGTAACAGGAGAACTGCTGGTAAAGGACGCGGGTCAAATCACCACTAGTGTCGAGACAAAAAAACATGTGCAGGCCCTGACGGGGCAGGGAAAAGAGCACGGGAAGGACGGACGGATCAGCGTCAAAAAATCAAGAAAATCGGCAGTTCTCACGTCTCTACTGGGATTTGGACGAGTGCAAAAACGGCGGACGGGGAGATTACGCAGAAGGAGGAAAGCACTAAAGACGGGAAGGAGCAGAAAAGGGGGTAGGGGCAAGGTTCAACAAAGAGCGAACTCTCAACTCCGAGGTGTTCAGCGATCGAGCGCAACACTTGAGATGTATCATGTCGGGGGGCAAGGGGAGGGTTAAGTAGGAAGCATATAATGATTCGGAACTCGAACGGGGCTGATCGACGTCCCTTCAACTCTCACACCAACACGCGTAAGCTGAAAAGAAAAAAAAAGGGCGTCGAAGGGGGGGGGGGATAAACCGGGGGGGGGGGAAACTTCCTGGTCAAAAAAGGGAACCCTCTCCCGGATAGGGGGGGAGGGTTTGGCACCCAAAGAACAGGGGAAAGGTATATAAAGGGGAGGATGAAAAAAAAAAAAACTTGCCATATAGTATACCGAACCAAATCGGCCATAACAAACGGGGGGAAAGAGCGAAAGGGAGACCGGAATAGGTACCCGAATTGTGAGAAGGCGGGTTACTGGGAGTCCGTCCCATCACAAGTTCAGACTCAAAAGGGCACTGTTTGAATTAGTAAAGGGGAAAAAAGAAAAGCAACAAAAGGGAAGGGAAGCGGGATAGGAGGGGCCAAACGGGAATTGCTAAACAGAACGTTTCTAGTGTTCAACGTCAAATAAAAGGTGGTCAAAGAAGAACTTGTCGGCTGGGGGGAGGGGGGGGGAGAAAAAAGGATGGGGGGGGGAAAAGGAGAGAACGAAATGCCTGGGACCGCAAAAAAGTAGAAAAAAAAGCGTAATTGTCACTACCGGAGGGGGGAAATCAGATGGCGGGAAAGAGGGCCAAAAAAGCGAGGGGGTAAGAGTATCCCTCCTCAAAACGGGGGGGGAAAAAGGCAAAACGGGGCTCGATCGCAAGAGAGAAGGACTTAAGGTCAAAAGAGGAAATGAATGACAGAAAATCAGCCTGTTCCAATTCGGAAAAAAGGCAGAATACGAAGAAATCGCAATATATAAAAGCCGGGGGGAGCCCGGTATAGGGGATTAAGAAAAAAAGCAGAATCGCGGGGGGGGGGGGGGGTTATCATATACATATCGATGTAAGAAAAAACGATCAAGTCGCTAGAAAAAAAAACGAACAAGGAGTAGAGGGGAGCTCGGGTCAAGGGGAGGGGGAATTCAAGAGGGGCTAATCGGTTAATTTTCGGTACCTAGGGGGAAGGGTCAAACCCCATGGCGACACGCAAAAAGAACCAGGGGGAAGGAGGCGACCGATGTCTGGGGTTGAAGACCAATTCAAAACTCTGATCCAGGAGAAAGGAGAAACTATTTCGTAGGAAGCGAGAAAAAAGGGGAGTACAACAGAGAAAAAGAGAGGAAAAAAAAGAGAATTCTATCGCGGTTGGGGGGGAAAGAACGATTAATGGCCGCGATTCTATCTTACGAAGAGGGAAAGAAGGCTGGACCGACTCAAAAGTAAGGAAGCGTGAAAAAGGAAGGAAAAAGACTGGTGCAGAGAGGGGAAAAAACATCAATAAGGGGGACCTACCTCCCGTACTCCCAACCATATCATTTCTCCTGCCGGGAGGGAAGAGTCTCTACAAGAAAAAAAAACAAACAGGTTAGGGAAGGGAAGGGAAAAAAAAGAATAGAAAGAAAAAACTCGGCAGAGAACCTGACCGAAAGACCCCAAACTTCTTACGAAGGGTTGTTGGTCTTCTTGGGCGTAAAACTTTTAAACCTGAGATTTTTAGAAGTTACCTTCACGGCAAACAAGGGACAGGGGAGAAGACTTATGGAAAAGTGGAAAGGGGAGGGGGAGAGAATATTGGGAGTCTAAGAAAAAGCCTACGAAGGCAGCAGGAAAGGAAAATCAAGGGGGAGAGCCGAAATCTGAACATTCGAGTGGGGGGGGGGTGGTCCGTAGGAGGGGGGAGAAACCCCTGGAAGAGAAGACGGAAGGACAACTGACGGTCGCAAAAAAGGGATTTGGGAAATCACTGTTGGGGACATGGGGGTCTAGAAGGGGAAAATAAAGGTACGCAATTGGAAGGAGGCAAAAAGGAGCCGGGCTTGAAGTGAAAGCGTAAGCCAAACTCGAAAGCAAAAGTGCAAGGAACTAATAACCCAAAAAAAAAACCAAGAACAAAAAGGAACATCGTTTTCTTGTGGAAGGTAAGAGAAGGGAGGGGGGTGTGAGGGGCGAGAAAAATGGGTGGTCCTTGTGGAAAAATAGGATAAACGCTCCAAAAACGATCCCTTGGTCCTAGGAGGGACTAGGAGAGTGGGGAACTGTTGGGCGAAGATTATTGGGCACTTGTGAAAATCATATAACGAATATGGAGTTCGAATGCTATGAAAAAAGGACACCTTCGGGAGAAATATTCTATTAATAGCACGCCGACCAAAACCCGACAATCAGGGGAAAAAAAAGTGATGGAGGGGAACAAGCATGAAAAAACGGAAAAGCAACTTAAAAACTAAGTAACGCAATAAGAATAAACACTATCCGACAAAAAAAACAGGAGTTCGGAATGAAGCGTCCAGCACCTCCAAACGTTCGAAACAGGAATGTTAGGGAAGAGACAGGGTGGAAGCGGGGTGTAGACCAGAGAGTCGGAAAAATCTCAGTACACAAGCCAGGGGAAAACGGGGCCCTAGAAAACCCGTAGGAATACTTACAAAAGAAAAGACATAAAAAATGTTGAAAAAAGAAATAAGACTCAAAAATGGGCCACTGCCCTGGTGTCCGTCAATTAATCAGAAGGATCCGAAACAAACTCAGGTTAAATAAGTTGCGTAGAATCAATGAAAAGAGGTGGACGTAATACTTAGAAACCGCCTTCGCAAGAGTCCAGAGCTAGTCTATGGGGCAGCTGAAAAAATTCAACGTGAGGTTGTCAGTGATCCACCACTACGTAAAAACGGACAAAAGCAGTATCAAAAGTTAGGGAAGAAAAAAAAATCGGGGTGGAGGCGCCCTGGGGGACAAAAACAATAATACCAACCAGAAAAACGCGTGAACACCCATACCCGAATTCCTCCCACCGAATGCCTCACCCGTGGGTGGCCCAAAAAATCTAAAAAAGGGGGGAAAAGAAAGGTATCTGGGGAAGGCCTCTTACTAGCCGTTCAAAAACAAAACCGACAGAGGCGAAGCAAGCTTAAGGCCCTCAAGAATCCTGGATGTAAAGGACCTGGGCAAAAAGGAAAATTTGTGAAAAAAAGCCGAGTAAATCAGCGCGTAAGGAAGAACTCAGAATAACTAATCTTTTATCTTGAAAGCAAAGAGGGAACGGTGAACAGCACAAGATGGGTAGACCCAAAGCTGTCCGAAGTGAAGAACTCGGGGTAAGTAGGGGAAAATCTGTACGTGTAGAGGATAAAAACCAAAAAAAAATAAAGGGTGGGTTGGCAAGTAGTCCAAAAATCGGAAAGGAAGGAAACAAGGGAAAGGATCAGAGGGGGGATGAGCTGTAGAAACAGTAATGGAACACGTCTCTTTCCGCCAGGGCAAGGGGACCAAAGGGGGGCGAGGGGGTGGTAAAAAAGTATCATGTGAATCTGTGGGGAAGCACCCGCCAAAGAAGTGAAAAAGTCTCCGGGACGAAGAAATGGAAGAAGTAAGGCTTGGATGAAAAAATCCGGCGGAAAGGAAAAGTGTTGGCTCAGAGGTCGGTCAAACTCAAAAACACCAAAAAACTTTCTTATGGAAAATAGAGGGAAGAATCTCGGGGAAATCAACAACAGGCAATGCTTGGTACGGAAGGGAAGGGAAAGAAGGAGAGAAAAAAGAAGAAAGAAAAGGGGACCTGTCGTCGTCCCAGGGAATATTGGGAAACGTCGGCGGTGGGAAAAGATCAAAACACCCGCATACCGGCCTGTGTGCACGGGGTTAGGGGGAAAAAAAACTCCGGACGCAAGGGATTCCCCAGAGACGGTGCGTCACATCTCCCGGTCAACAAAAGAAGTAAGACCTAAACGTGCCCAATCAAAAAAATCTACTTCTGAGACAACGAGTGTTCCTGCCTTCAACGGCCTGACGGAGCAAAATGCATCAATACGCGGCAAACCCTAAGAAAAGAAGGGGGGGAGGGCCCAGTCTTCGGTTCAGGACGGGCTGGGAAATCATCCTCAAATTCACCAAGGACGCCCGAAGGTTGCAGCGATACGACGGTCTGCTGGGGCCGATAAAAAAAAAGGAAAAGAAAAAGAGGGAGGGAAAAGGACGTGAAAAGGGAGGTCCTCCGACGAGGAAGATAAAAAAAAAAACATCGCACATCCTGAGTGAGAACGTCCTCGTCTAAAAGGAGGAATAAAAACAAGAAGAAAGGGGGAAGAATAATGTGGTGCTCAAAGTGGAGAACCAACTCGCTTTTTTCGTCAAAAAAAAAGAAAAACTGTGTTGGGGGGGGGAAAAGTAGATGGTAGGTTCAAACTGCAAGGAAGAGAAATAAACGGGAGTGATGCGGAAGGCCTGGGGGGGAACTAGTCCTATCACTCAAAAAACAAAAACAAAAAAAATAAAACCGGTCAAACCACTGAAGTCGCGAGGGAGGGGGAAAGGAGGTCAGAAGGGCGGGGGGTAAGAAAAGTTTTCAGCCGACCAGAGCGTATCAACAAACATCTCCTGCGTGGAAAGGGAGTCAGGAGATAACCAAACCGAAAGGACGTTAATGATGGGGGTCGATCCGCTAAGGGAGGGAAACATTCGAAAGGAAAGGGGGAAAGAAGGGAAAAGCTGTAAAGAATGTGGTCAGATAACCTTGGTGTCACGAAAACGTCACACATCATTGAAAGGAATCGTCAACGCCACCATTGGGAGGAGGGAAAACCGCAGGGCCTGACGAAAATAAGGAATAAACCGAGGTTGGGCGGGGCTATTTAAAGGTAGGGCAGTCAGCCTAAAAGGGGTTTAAGGTCAGGGGAACAGGCCAGAACAGAAAAAGGAGATGGAAGGGGGATTCGATCTGGGAATGAAAAAAGAAACGAGGGAAATCGCGAGAAAAATTGAGGAAAACCACATAAGCCTGAAAAAGAGGTGACTTTCTCAACCAAAAGGGAAAAAACTCAAATAAGGGTAGAAAGAAAAAGTAGGTCTGTAACCCCATCGGAGAGGGGCACGTCGGTCGTCCGAGCAGTTATAAGATACAAAAAAAAAATTAACGAAACCCACAGAGAAAAACAAATAATCCGGAGCTCATAAAAAAAAACGATCTGAATTCTATCTTGCGGGGGCGGCAAGGTTCACAGGAGGAGTACCAGTGGATGGGGAATATTTAAAGGCCTTGAGGAAAATTCTGCCTACACGAAAGGATAGGAAAATGACTAGGGTAAAAAAGGTGCAA
>Ga0179593_1460729_pt1 | contig 14031 bp, 16 predicted proteins | sample CZODoug2_1_08_16_FD_185931 | JGI IMG/M metagenome (GOLD analysis project Ga0179593, IMG submission 185931) | Vadose zone soil fungal communities from Angelo Coast Range Reserve, California, USA - CZODoug2_1_08_16fungal (PacBio error correction) | ecosystem: Environmental > Terrestrial > Soil >...
CGCGGTGGGGGAAAGTCCTTCCTAGTATATACTCTTCTGCAAGTCAAAAGAGTGCGGTCCAAAAATTTGTACGACCTAAACCCACCGTCGGGAAATTTTCTTATCGTAAGAGGAGGGTGCAAGAAAAAAACGTGTCCCTTGGCGGGAATGCAGAGTCTCTACTCAGCAGCACGCAATGGTCCGCTTCAAAAAGGGATCCAACAAAAAAGGATCACAACCGCAAAAATATTCTGAAAGTTCTACTCGTTCTTTGGAAGGTTTATCCGCAAAAGGTTGGTGCCGATCACAACGGAGGCGGAATCCACGTGAAGAGTCGCCGGGAGACAAGGGTGAGGGGATCACGGTGGACAAGCCCCCTCATTTCATCCCGAAAAAAGGGTTCGCGCAAACTAGCGGAATTGGGAAGGGACGGGGGAAAGGGACCCTTCTGCAGAAATCAAACGTAACCTGTGCATAGAGAGGGTCAAAAATAAGGGACTGGAATGCCGAAAAAGGAGGGGGATGCTGTCGGTCAAATGATGAGAAGGAATTCGGATCGCAGAGTACGCTCTTAGACACGATTGAGGACAAACAAGAGAGGACGGAGGACATCTGCCAAAGGAACGTGTCCCAGAAAAGGGAAAGTCTCATGCTGGACTGAGTCAGAAAAGTAGTAGAAAAAGAAAAGGTTCTTGGAAATGGGGGGGGAATGTAGATTGGGGGGAGGGACACGAACTCTCCAAAAAAAAAGGCCACGGGGTGTGGGCGCTTACACCAAGAATGCTTCCTCTAAAAGGCAGGGCTCTTAACGCGAAAAAAGGAGGAGGAAGATCTACACTGAAAAACCATTGTGAAGAAGGAAAAAAGAGAGGGGAAAAGACGGGGAAAAGGCCAATCTGGTGATTGGCTAACGGAAACCATTCGAGTAACTTTCACAAAATAGGGAAGAATGCATCAGATTGAAAGAAAGACGTGCCGCCGAACTAGCAGGGGGGTACCTCATCTAAATAGGTTGGAACTAGGTGAAGGAGCACAGGAAGAGAACAGAAGAGAATGATTTTGACAGAAAATAAAGCGACCATGCATAAAAAAGAAGAAGTCTACGCTAAAAGAAAACGGTCGTTCATCAAAGGGAACATACTAAAACTCTCCGGTGGGAACGACGGAAAAGAAGACGATTCGAAGTAGCGCAGGCCTACAAAAACGAGGAGAAGTCGCACCCTGCGAAAAAATTCAAAGTGTCCCCGACACCTACTATTCACAAAAGGAGGAAAAACTGAGAAGGGGGGGGGGGGGGGGGGGGTGGGGCTTTATTTGTGGAGGGGAAAGAAGCGACCCTAATTGGTTGAAGAAAACCGGGGGGGAGGATAGGTCAGCACTATGGGAACACGAGACGGTTGGTCAACCTAAGCCATTCTTGTACAAAAAGGACCCAACTCCACTCGCGGAAGGACTCATTAGGGCCTCATCGGAATAAAAGAAAAAAAAAACATAGTAGCAAGAAGAAGAGATCCATCGTCTACTACAACCCGGGGGAAAAAGAATCGCACATACTACAAGATCATCTACGCCGAATCCTGTGAACCGAAACAAACCAAAAAGAAGGGACGGGTCAGTCACAAAAAAGTCGCAATGCTAAAACCCCGTCCCCAGAAACGCGAGGAGCAGGAAAGAAAGACTCCGCAATGCACCGAAAAAAACGGCTAACTACTATGGTGTAGCGAAACGAACCAGTCAGAGAGGAAGACAAAACACGAAGGAGAAAGAAAAAGAAAAAGAGGCGGTGGGCCCTTTTAGAAGGAAAGGGGGGATCTCTTGGGAGGGGCAGAAGGAAGAGGAGCTCAGGACAGGGAGTGACGAGTTCAAATCCATGAAAAGAGGGGGGTAGGGGGACGGGGGCAATTCCCCCCTGAGGGGGGCATGTAAAAAAAAAAAAGTTTCCCTCCAGAGTTCAGGAAGTGCTAGGGTCGGCGCGGGTCTTTCTACACAGGACGGGGTGTAGTAACCTGGAGACCAACGACTCTCTTAAATGATCCGATGACTTTTCTGACGGCATAATGACAGTCCGGCAGACAGTGGCAAAAAGAGAGGGAGGACTACGATCAGCCTGAAAAAGGTACGAGACACTCTTCTGCGGAGGAACGAGCGCCAGATCTTCCAGGAGGAAACCAATAGGTCACGCTTCCCGCCTATTGGACAACAAACAACAAGTGCCATAGGAAAAGGGATACAGCGGTTGAAACGAGGTGGGGCGAATATCAGTGGAGGAATTAGGAGGGGGATCCAGGGGAGGGAGGGCGATGAAAGGTGTCGGTAGGGTCTCGACTAAAGAAGGAAAAGCGGGTAGACGAACAAGAAAAAAAAACGCGGGGAGATTCTAACCTGGTTGTAGCCCGAAAGGACGACCGTGTCAGTACGGACAAAAAGACAGGCAGTTTCTGGAATGTTCGGAGGAGGGTCAAAAAGATATTAAGAAGGCTTGGAAAGGACCGTGTGCATGAACATCGAAAAAGCGAAAAGAATCTGCGGATCACCAAAAAAATGGTTTTTATGGGCGGCGAGTGCAAGCGGGGGGAAAATCCTTGGAGAAAAAGGAAGAGGGGGGGGGGGTGACTAGACTCTCGGGTCAGTAACCAGGAAAAAAAGCAATGCTCCGGCTGCGATTCAAAAGATTAACAATAGCAAATGTGGCATAACCGAAGGAAAAGGGCTGACGAAGAGAGGAAGAATGACACAGATTTGACCCCTACGAAGGAGGGCACAACACAAGGGGGACATTGTGGGAGCTCCGGAGGACGGAAAACGCTAAAAAGGGGATACAGTGAACCGATCTTTGGAAAAGGAGGCACGAAAGTACGAAATGCAGGTGGAGACTGTAGCCAATGATAACGGGAGAAAGGGGGTCCCTAACCTTGTTCCAAGGGGAAGGACGGCCAAGAGGGGGAGGAGGGGACGTTACCAGGAGGGGGGAAAGAGTGTGAATCGTAAGGTATACTCTCCTTGCTCCAACTCAACTGAAAGAATCCTCCGAAGGAAGACAGCATAACACAGTCAGATAAAAGGGGAACGTGCGAACGGTCTATATGACAGTTCTCAGGGGAGGAAGTGGGCTCAAAAGAAATGAATGAGAACGTGCTGGCAGCTCAAACAAAGGGGCGGCACAATTGAGGCGGCGGCCACCTAACAGAGTTCGACATGGGGAAGGCGAGCCGTTCAAACTGTGGGGAGGAAAGAATCGTTCGTTACTCAAAGAAGGGTGGCAAACTGAAAACACCTACAAAAACGATGGGAAAATATCAAAAGGGGAGTGAGGGGCGCTGGTGAGAAGAGAGCGGGACGGCGGCGAATGGCGGCTGACTCAGGGGGAACCTGCATGACAAAGGAACCGGAAAGGAATACGAACTGATATCGAAAAAAGGACGACAAGGGGGAGGTAAGGCGTCATTTTGAAAAAACCGGGGTAGGAAAAGACCGCGCCGCCTATAGTTAAGACGAAAAGGGAAAGTGGGGGCCCAAAAAAGAGATTAAACACAACATGGGGGTATAAAGAAGAAAAAGAGAATGCAAACAGAAAGTCGTAAGGACGTAGTCTCCGGGCGGTCAAAGTTTAGAAGAAAAAAAACAAAGGGTCGGAGTCTTGGGGGATCTCAGTTCTTAAGAGGTGAGACGAAATTTTCCAGTGAGGGGTCAAGGAAGCGTCATAATAACTTGGATACAGCACGGCTGAAAAAAGAAAAAAAGTAAACGACCCTTATCAGAAAAAAGGTCTTGTCCGGATTCTCAATCGGAAGGGAGGTGTTGGGTCAGAAAGTGCCGTAGAACGATTAGTCGGCTAATAAGACAGTTGGGAACATCGAGGAGGATCGGAATTCCCCAAAGAAAAAAAAAAAAAATAGTGGCGGGAACGATCGGCTCAGTGAAAGGCAAGACAGGGAAGACACAAGGGGACCGAATGAAGGATAGTCGGTGGAAGGGCCCAGGAGCACCAAAAAACCACGGAACGGTCATATCTACCTGAGAAAGGGTAATGCCGGAAAACCTAAGAAAGGGGCCTTGCTAGAAGGGAGGGGGATGAGAGCTACATTACGCTGAAAAAAGCGTCTAGCATCATCGAAAAAAAGTTCGAAAGGAAGAGAAGAAAGAAAGGAGAGATTCTAGGAACAACTCCCCTTCCGTGATTAAAGAGCCCGAAAAGGTTCAAAGCTGGGCGTGAAAAGGGTGGGGAGTAGACTGCACGGACTCTCGGAAAGCCGGTACGCTACCACAAAAAAAGGAAAGTGACTCATACTCAAAGAAGGAACTTGGATCAAAAACCCTCTTTCATTGAGTCGGGATAGTCACTAGTCGGAAAGTTGAGCTCTAAACTGAAATGGAGAAAAGGGCTAATCTTCAAATCAAAAGGGGAAAGCAAGGACGACAGGGGCAGAACTAACCCTTCAAAGAGAGTCCAAAAGACGGGGCAGAACTGCAATCCGGAGTTTCCACACCCTCGACGCCGAAACTCAAAGCTTTAGGGGAGAAAAAGAAGCGTTCGGGGGTGTCAAGTGCGAGAACATCGAGAAAAGAAAGCGCAGGAGGGGCGACAAGAACTCGAACTCGTCTACGGCAGGAACGCAGGCGCCGAGGCGACGAAATGAAACAACCGGTCTTCAGCCCCGGTAAAAAAAAGAAAACTAGCCGTTGAAGGAGCAAAGGGGAAACCCGCCGACGTTCTTAAAAAAGGCAAGAAGCACACGAAAGAAGAGAAAGAGCAAAAGGGAGCGAAGTCTCTCTCAGGCTAGGGGTTCCCCACAAGGGAGCCGCATGATGAATGACTAGAGGGGCAAGGTTATGCGAAGCGACCAATGGGGGGGGAAGCCGGCGATATGTCATGGTAACAGCCGATTTTAAGTCTATCCAGAAAGGGGGAGCAGGGAGGAAGGTACGCCAAGCTCAAGCCTCGGAGGACTGTCTAGGGAAAAAAACACGCCCGATAACATCTATCAAAGAGAAACGCTTGTCGCCAGCGTCTACTACAAAAAAAGGGGAAAAGAATTCACTCGGTAAAAGAGAATAAGATAGACGAAAAAATGAGGAAAGAAAAACCAAAACGACAGTAGGGGACTTCACCATCATATCGAAAGGGGAAGCCCCCGGACCCAATCTAAAACAGGAAAGCATCCCTCGAAAAGGAACTGCAAAAAAAAGACGACTACTAAATTTAGGGGAACCAGCGCTCATTCTAACAACAAGGGGCTACTGGAGGAAGAAGCGGTGGTTGGCCCTTAGAAAAAAATAGTAGTATTCGGACTTTTGGGGGGGGGAGCAGGGAGCTTAAGAGTTCAGAGAAGTTGAAGAGGGGGACGGGGGGAACATTAATAGTTTTTGTAGGGGAAACGACAGGGACGGAGGGTTCAGAAAAAGGGGGGGACATCCCGGATTTCTGCGTAGATGGAAAAAAAGGGGACGTCAAGGGGATCTTGGGAAAAGGGTGGGGAGTAGATTCTAAAAAAAAGAGGACTCCAGTTTCTTTTTCAAACTAATGATACTTACACGCAACTTGGGAGCTTGCGCTTACCCAAAAAAGAGAGGGGGAGAGGAACAGTTCGGACACTCCCAAGAAACTAAAAAGGATGACTATCGCCAATAACAAACCAATGAGTCGCGAACGAAGGTGCACAAAAAAAAAGACACCGAACATCAGTCCTGGGGGAAAAAGGCGGGGAATCTGGGAAGGGAAAGAGCCTACGAGGACCTTCGGCCGGGACTATGTCGCGAAGGAGGGGGCGGTCTGCATAAAAGTTAGATAGTCGACTGGCCGAGGACCTGGCAAAGGGGAACGGCGGAGGGTCGATTTAAAAGACAGGGTATGAAGACCGTGAAGGAAAGAACTCGAAAAATCTTAATGGAGACAGGGGAGAGTCTTCAAAGAGGAGGCCGTGCTGGAGAGGGGAATGGGATGCTAAGTGACAAAACGAACATCTGGGAACCTGAGGAAAGCGCGGAAAGCTGTTTTTTTTGGAGGGGCTGAACTGGAATTTGAGTCAGGTCACGACAAATTTTTTAAGAACTTAGGTAGACTGATGAAACCCAAGGACGCGAGAATGCCCACGAGGGTACAGACTATCTGACCTCAAAGAACAGTTTTAGGGACGAATGAAAAAAAAGCGAAGTATTAGCATGAAGTGATCCCCGGACGCCTAGACCTGGAGGGCGAAAAAACAGCGAATTTTGGTGGGGGGACCTGGGAGGAAAAAAGGGAGTCCGCCTAAAACTAGGGAGTAACAGAAAAAAGTTTCTCAGAGGGCACCTTTTACGGACGATTACAGGGGGGAGGGGGGGGGGGGAAGGTAAGGTCCGTATAATTAGGAGGAACGGGAGGGCCAACCTTGTGAAGAGAGAAAGGTCCGAACTGGGACGTGCGGGAAGGACAATCGAAAGGTACCAGAAAAAAGAGAATCAGCACAAGGCTTGATCAAGACAACAGCGGGACGGCATTAAGAAAAAGAAGGAGGAACGATTCGTTGGGGGGGGACGTAATGAAGAAGTTGACGTCCGAATAAACGGCAACGTTAAGAGGAGAAAAAACTGACTCTAAAGAGGGGACTGGATGAGAAACAGCGAGGAACCATGTATACGTCGGTTGCAGGGGCATAAGACAAGAGGAGAGGAAAACAGGTGTCTCTACCAAAACCCCCCCCCACCCAAAAAAAACCGGAAAAAGTTAGGAAATGCAGTCCTGCGAGATGGGTATTATCGGAGCACCTGCAGGAGAGACAGGAAGCTGAAAAAGTTCCTTAGGGAATGTAGAAAAGAGAAACATTTACAAAAATCGTTCTCTTAGGAATATAATGAAGAGCAAAGAAATAATAAAGGGGGTTGTAGAGCAAAATCATTTCAAAAGATGCAAGAAGGGAAAGAAAGCCCGAAGGATAGGAGGGAAAATAGTACTTGAATTGGGACACGACTATCTCGCAAAAACTGGAAATAGTAGGAAAAGAAGTGGGACACTTCCCGTCCGCTTCAGAAGACACGCGTTGAAAGAGGGCGTAGCCAAAAAGAAAGGGCGCGGAAAACAAACCTTTTCGTATCTGGGGGGGGAGTCAGTTGGGTTAAAGAGGAGATCGGTGAAAAAAAAAAAGTCTAGACCCTGAGAAAAAACCGGACATCCAAGAAGGAGGACGAATCTCCTGAAAGAAACCTCTAAGTATCTCGGCCAACAACAAAAAACAAAAAAAGGAAGCAAGAAACATCGTGGTCCGGGAGAGAAATTATTTTGTGCCAGAAAAAACCGATTCGGAGGGGAAGAAGAAAGTGAACTGGGAGAATACAACCATTGAGAACGCAGGGTGCTTACGATGAGGGAGGAAAATCAAATATGTACAGCGACGGGGGGGGACGAAAGCATTAGCAAAATTTAAAGGTCTTGTGACGTGAATGAGGAAGAAGAAATAACTGTGAGGTCACCTGAGGAAGGAAAGACGGAACCTGACTTGTTATCGGAACTTGCGGTAGAGAAAGTGAGACTTTGATACTTCTCGAGGACACGGACGCGTGGCAGCAAGAAGAGGGAGGACAAAATAGCCAGTAAAAGGGGGGCCGCAAGGGGAAGAACTACTTCTCATGCTGACGAACTAATCCACCTTTATTAGAAAAAAGGGTGCAAAAATTGGTTATAAACGGGGGGGGGAAGGGGAACTAGTGTAGACGTCGGCCTAGAAAAAGACAGGACGCCCACAAAAGGGAAAGTGGGGGTCTAAAAATAAAAAAGGCCGTCAGGGGGATAAAACCTCAAGCGTTCAGACTATCTTCGCGCAGCGGGATCATCTCTGCCACAAATGAAGATATGTCCTCTCGGGGGCTGGAAAAAACGTCGCAGTCTGTTCGCAGGGCTGACCGACTTCGAGTCACACAAGGAACGTCAATTCTGCACCATCGTCCACAACCCCTCGGGCAGAACTCAAAATCTTGAAAGAAGAGAGAGTCGTGTTGTGGCAGGTGGAAAAACGGTCGCTCACGGAAGAGAGGGGGGAAAAGCCTCTAACATAGAGGGAGAAAAAGAACGGCAACGTCTACTTCCAAACGGTACGACCCGAGGATAAAAAGGGGAGAAATGCCCGGAAGGGGGGGAAAAGAAAGGGCCAAAGCGACATTTAAAGAAAAACACCGTCGCACGAAGAAAAAAGAGGACGATTCGCTAGGGAAAGGAGAGTTTTTTCACCCGAACGAATTTGGACCACCCCCCGAAAAAAGACCAAAGGGGAGGAAATGAAAAGGGGGAAAATTGGGGTGGGGAATTTTAAGGCGGGAACCCAGGTGGCCGCCGGAAAGAGGTTCGATGGGCATGCCTGAAACGGAATGTCGCAGAACTGTTGGCCAGAAAAAAATGAGGGGGGGGGGAAAGAAAAAAGCAAGTCCACGGACAAATAAAAAAATCAAAAAAAAAAAAAAAAAAAAAAAAATGAAATAAGGACTGCCTATTGTCCGAAAGGAGAAAGAACATCTGTATCATATAGAGGTCCGGATTGGAAAAAAAACTCGTCAAAACTCTAAAAACCTGGTGAAAGGAGCAAGAGAAGGACCAGAGAAGAAAGAAATCAAGGGATGGGAACCTACCAAGAGAAAAAAAAGAACGTCCATCCAAAGAAAAAACAAGGAATCAATTCGGGCATGAAAACTCCCCATCGGCAACTAAACGTAAAAAAAAAGCGACTCGAAAACCGATGCACCCCGCAAAAATCGAAGACGTACTCAAAAAAAAAAAAAAAGTCGAGGAGTCAAAAAAAAAAAAAAAAGTCATGAGAATAGAGAGATGCGAGGTTGGGGGCCGGGGACTTCTACCGAAATATTAGTGTAGTTTGGGCGGGTGGGAGTGGCAGCGGGAGGAAGGGGCCGATGGTTTGTCCTTTGGGCAGGCAAACAGAAGGGTGTTTAGGAAGAAAGAAACAATGTCCTGCTTGGTTGAAGGCTAAGGGGTGTTTTTCCCTCCATTAGTCGCGTAGATGATGCTAGGGGCCAGCGAGTAGGGGGGGAAAAACAGCGTTTGATTAGACTCTTCGAAAAAAAGATAGATCGGGGGGGAGAAAGATTGAGGGGGCAAATTACAGTCACGATCGAGGGAGTTAGGAAAATAACGAATCCTTCTTTAGAGGCAAAAGACAAAGAGGCGAACCTCGGAGGGGGGAAAAGGAGAACAATCGCCTCTTTCAAAAAGGATCTTCCAGGGGCCGGGGAAAAAACTCACCTCGCCATCAAGTATAATTTTAGAAGGCTTGAAATATTATTGGGCCGGGAACAAATAGAGAGAATTGCGCTCCAGGGGGAGGGACGGAAAAAATTATCTGAGGTTTCTTAAACGGGAGTACCTTTCATGAAATCGAAGAGGGGGGCGCTAGGATGCAACGGCAGGTCGATTTCGACAGGGGGTAGACCTCGGAGAAAGGGGAGTATAAAGGGAAAGAAGGCGAGCGTTCTGACTGTCCAAGTGGAGGGGAGAAGATATTCGCCGGGAACCGTGGAGGAGGCACCATAGTGAAAACAACAAAAAGAACGCTTTCTTCATGCGTCAAACCGCTTTTTGTGTAAGAAAGCGGAAAGGGGGGGCCGGGTCATGCAAGACGAAGGTTTTTGGAAAGAACGGCTAGCGTCTAAGGCCCGCACAAAGCCGCGGCGAATGACAACGAGATCCAAGAGCCGCAACTGGGGGGGAAGGGGGGAGAGGGGAAGACGACGTGAGAGGACGAAGAGAGCAAGGAACGGATGGTGGAGCAAAGGAATTGTAGGGAGACAAAAAAACGTTCAGGTTGTTTTGATTCTCCTACCACGGACCGATGGCGTCCGCCGGAGGTTGTACGTGACAAATTGGAATAAGACAGAGGGGGGTGGGAATTTGTCACACGGCACGATCATAATAACAAGGCAGGGTGTCCGAAAGAAAGGATCTGCCAAGGAGGGAACTAACCGTGTCCGGCGAAGCTGAAAGGGGAAAAGGGTAGGACTTCGCAAGAAAAAGAAAAGAGAAAAAAAAATCAAAAGAAAAAAGCCGCAGCAATGCTTGTCGACGAGAAAGCGCACTTACCTGCATTAAGTGCATAAGTTAAATAACAAGGGGGGGTCTTTGCGGGTATTAAAAGGGGAACGCAACAGGGTTATCTACTTGCTTACGCAAAAAAAAAGGGGCTTCAAACAGGGCTAGGCCTATCTTTCCGCAACTAATGGGAGTCGACATGTGGGAGCAAAGGAGATCAGTGAAAACGAAAATTTGTTATTCACAGAAGGAATAATTAGTTGTCGAAAAAAAAGAGGGGTGGCTAAAAGCAAAAACATACCATCCTATTGAAAATCCGGCCTGCAGAATATTTGAGAAGGCTCCTGAAAGGAAGAAGAGAGGAAATTGAAGGCGGCGGTATGATCGCATGAAGAAGGGAACAAAGGATTTCTTCATTAATACTGAAGATTAAGAAATACAAGGGGGGGGTTGGAGGGATGGGCGAAATCAGGGGGGGGGGAAGCACCTATAAAGCCTCCATTATTTTAAGAAGGAAGGGGAACGTGTCCACCGAAATCTGCGAGAAACAACACAAAGGAGGGATAACAGGAAAAATGATCGAGAAAAATGTCAACTAAGGAAAAGAATGGAGGCTCTTAAGAAATATTGGGGAGGGAAAAAAAATTTAGCGACAAAGAAAAACCCTGTTCTAGGTCTTATGAAGACGTCAGGTCGATAGGGAAAAAAAAGAAAAGGAACATGGATTCTGCAGAGGATAATACAGGCTCCATCCAATTGACGAAGAAGATGGCTCTATCGTACAGAAAAAAAATCTAAAGAAAAGAAACGAAGGTCAAAGACATCGTCTGGGGTGTAGGACGAAAAGGTTGCACAGAAAAATATTTCTTCGCGGACGAAACATGGGGGTGAGTATGACGGCGCTCACCATAGAAAGGAGTAGTTCGACGCTCGGGAAGAAGGGAAGCAATGAAGACAAAGTTTGCTGCGAAAGCAATAGAACGAATTTTCCTTATCGGGAGAATCCATCCCTCCACTGAAGGTCATGATCACAACAGGAAGGGGACTGCAGGAAAAAAGACCGGAGGGGATGTTCGAGCAAAGGAGGGGGGGAGCGAATCTTTCAAAGGGGGATAGATCTCGCCAGGACGTGGCGCAAACAAGCGAAAAAGGAAAAGGTGTAGGGCAAAAAAGGAAAGGAGCATAGTACCAGTCCTCCAAAGAATGTGGGTATATAGGGGGAAAGAATGGGTAGAAGGGGAGAGAAGTATTTTATCGGCGGACGCAACTCGAAAAGACTCTACAAAAAAATGAACGTGTTGGCGACTAAGGCACAGGGAGGCGACCTCCAAAGAAAAAGGAGGGATAGGCTATCGTCACTCACGGCAGGGAAGAATCTAAACTGAAACATGAGGGGAAGAAGTCGCTGGAGAAGTAGTCAGGAAAAAAAACCTCCTTAAAAAAGGCTGGTTCGAATCAGGGGGAGCGAAGTCTCTGAAAAAAAGGAGGCCCTGCATCCCGTATGGGACCAAAAAGAAACACAGAGCAGAACGAAAATCGGGGGAGAAGCGCGAAAGTCTTGGTTTGGGGCAAATGAATCCACACTTTCCTGAAGAAACTCTATCTTTTTAAAAGACAAGAAATAGGAGGAAGGAGCACATGAACAGGGGAGGAAGGGATACTTGGTCTCAAAGCTCAAAGCGCCTCGCCCGCGTTGGAAGAAAAAAAAGGAAAAGCCTACGATGTCCTGGAAAGTAAAAAAAACCTCTCTAATCGAAACCTCGCCACGGACGAAGTCTCTACGCAGCAAGGGAAAAGAAAACGACGAGAAAAAATGAAAATTATACTGATGGCCACGGGGGGGGGGGGGGGGGGGGGGTTGTGGGGGCGGGGAGGAGAAGAACGCCGAATGGGGGGCCTCAAGCTGAGGATAGGACAGAGGAGAGAGAAAGAGAAAAGGGGAGGGACTAGAAAAGGAGAACGCCAAAGCCCCGCCACTCTAGCGTACTGTGGATGAATATTCGACGCATAAGAAGAGGGAGGACCAGCTTCTACTAAAACGACAGGGGAAAGAGAAAAACAAAAGAAAACGCCTACCAAAATAGAAGAAACTACCGTAAACGACAGACTGAAAAACGAAGACCCGGGGAGAAAAAGAAAAAGGAAGCAAGGTTTTTTGCGTTCGAAACAAGAGGACAGAAGGGAAGCAGCGGCCCTCGAAGCAAAAAAAGGAAATAAAAGAAAAGACTAACTATTGGTCTACAGAACAAAGGACCCACCGCTAAGAAAATCAAAAAAAAAAGAAGTAGGTAAAGAGAAGAGATGCAAAGCGGTGAGGGATGATACAAGTATTAGAAGGGGGGAGGTCAAAGCTTCTAGTTAAGCGTCCGGGGACAGGAAAAAAAGGAGAGTGTTTTTCTTGGGAAGGGGGGAAAAAGGAAACGGTCGAGGGAAAGCCTTTTTATTAAATCCGGTTAGCGTAAAGCTGAGGAAGGTCGGAGGGAAAAAGTCCTTTTTCCCTGGCAGTGTATACGATGGCGAAAAAGCTAAATAAAACCGATGTTGAGGGGGGAAAAGAAGGGGATTCCGATAATTACATCCGAGGAGTGGGGGAAAACGTGCGTACCAATTACTCCGCTCTTCGGGAACTAAACGTTCGACACTCGTCTCGCAAGACGAACGGCAAGGAAAAAAAGGCGGTACTTGACCCGCCTAAAAGGGAAAAAACCGCCCAGTCGCAGGGGGAATAATGGAGGCTGAAACGTATTTGGCGGGGAACAAGAAAAGGATATACTCTCGCCGGCGTTAAGTAGGCGCTAAGCGAGAGATCTTTCAGGGAAGAAAGAGGGAAGAGGCCCTGCATTCGGAAAATTCAGGGAATCTAAAAATGCCCTCTGGTATGACGGGGGGAAGTAGAAGCCTCTTCGAAAGTGCTAGTTCGAACGATGTTCGCTGCAAATGGGGGGGGGGAGAAAAATTGGAAGCGCTTTGGGGGTCTAACCATTGGGAATATGGCAAAAAGAGATTCTTCGATTGCGGATCAAACAGCGGGGGTTCGCTGATAGAAAGGGGGAAAAGCGGTTCAGACAAGTAGGATGTGTTGGACGAAAAAATAGAAGGGGGGGGCCCGTACAGCAGAGAACAGCCGGGACAAAGAAGAAAAGAAGTCGAAACGATCTTCAAAGCAACTGCAGGTTTTGCAAGAAAGGAAGGGAACTTGATCTTACGATAGGAAAAAAAAAAAGTCGGTTGAGAAAAAAGACTTCGTGGGGAAAAAAAAAAAAACAACCACCAACGGTGCCAGTTTTTTTGGGTACGGAGGGAAGGGGGATGAAAAAAAAAGCGAAAAAATAGTTATACATCCAAAAAAAGGTTGCCTACCACTTTGCAACATGAGAAAACACTTACTCAAATTCAAATTGGAAAATAATGGAAAGATGGGTCTGACCAGGGGCCCAACCGTGTGGCTTGGCTTTCTGGAAGACGATTGCGTGCTTCGAAAAACGCAAGAGTAACTCAAAAAAAAAGAAAAATAAAACCTCAGCGCAAGTATGAGCGACGATCAACAAAAAAAACTCATTCAATTCCCTAAGGAGAAGGTCGAAATTCAACGGGGGAGGGGGAGGAAGAAAGGGGACGGAAAGACAGGAAACTTCCTGCTACGAGGAGAGCTTTAGAGAAAGAGGGATATGCCTACGTCAGGCACGCGGCTGGAAGAATTTATCTACCAGAGCGGGAAAACTGTGTTCAAAAAAGCGACGGTGCGGTATCGGAAACGGGTTTTCAGAACTCAAAGCTGAACCACCGAGTGGAGATACGAAGAGAATATGGGAAAAGGAGGCGCTGCTGATCCTCCGGACGAAGGGAAAAAAGGGGCGTGCGGGAGAACGGGTGTGGAGCTGGACAGAACGACAAGAAGAACGAGGGATGAAGGAGAAAAAAAAAAGGAATATAACATCCACAAGTTTTGGTGGATGTCGACGCTCCATGGGGGGGGGGGAAAAAATGCGAGTCTGAATCCCCGAGCCTAAGAGGAAAGAGAAGGGAAAGGGCCAACGGGAGAAGAG
>Ga0179593_1463377_pt1 | contig 14031 bp, 21 predicted proteins | sample CZODoug2_1_08_16_FD_185931 | JGI IMG/M metagenome (GOLD analysis project Ga0179593, IMG submission 185931) | Vadose zone soil fungal communities from Angelo Coast Range Reserve, California, USA - CZODoug2_1_08_16fungal (PacBio error correction) | ecosystem: Environmental > Terrestrial > Soil >...
GGGTCGGTTGTGTACGACGCAGAGGACTCTTTGGGACCGGGAATTCTAGTAGGTTTAAAGTCGGGGGAGTGTTAATGCAAAACAGCGGTGGGGGGGGAAGACGTACAAAAAACCCGTGACGGGGGGATGAATTAAAAGGGGAAGGGGGCCGCAGAAAGGCAGGTCCTGAGTTCTTGACAAAAGGGGGTAATAGAGGCAATTTAAAAATGGGAGAGGGGGGGGGTTTCTTGGACCACAACGTTGGGCACCTCAATCGACGTATTTTGGGACGAGATCGGATGAAAGGGTCAAACTGAAAAAAGACTCAAAAAGCCAACAAAACCTACTCACAGCATACAGTAAGGAAAGGACCTGGGGTGATGAACAGTCATGAGCTAGGAGCAGACCGCGGTGGCATTAAATTACACTGGCCGCAGTGTTTGGGCGCGTCAACAATACCCGGGTACACCAACCAAAAACAAAGTCAAGGTCAAAGGTTGATCAATACAATCACTGTTTGGGGGGGGGGAAAATACCGCGACAGACTGCAAGACTAAATCCTCAGAAAAAATCTTAAACAGCTAACGACCCTGCGGAAAAGTGTGCGCAGTCGAGTCACGGGTGACGGAAGTGTCTTCACCATGTTCAACAGGACTCAGGAGTATCTCACTATGCGGTCACAAAGGGTAATTTTGCGTCTCTGGGTGACGAAAAAGAAAGGCAGAATGTGGTTCACTTAATCTCGCGGTCCAAATGCAAAAAGGGGGGTTAAAAAAACAAAAATGGGTACTTGCTTGGGACCAAGTTGGGGAAGAGTCGGCGTCAAGGTAAGAAAGGAGCGAATAACGGCCTACCGTGAAAGCTTTGGCACAACTGAAGGCCGTGAGGTTTTCGATAATTTGTTGTAAAATGGGTTTCGATAATTAGGAAAAAAAGGAAAGGGGAAGGGTTATTTGGGAAAGAGGGAGGCCCTACACAAGTGAGCGGAACATAAGAGTCTTTTTGGGGTTACATACACTGTGGTTGGGGGTACAGGGCTATGGAAAGGAGGTTCTAAAAAATGGGTACGAAAGCGGAAACGGAAATGATTGAAAACGTTACTGTCTAAGCAACTTGGAAAAGGCCAGTAAACAATAAAGTACCAGGGTCCAAGTCCAAAAGTAACCGGAATGGCAAGAACATAGACCGACAAAGAGTTTTTGTTTCGCAGAACAACGTCTCCGTAGTTAAGAATAGCAAGTTTTTTTGGGGAAGGGGCGGCAGGCCTGCTGCCGTCAGGTGAATAGGCCTCCAAAAAATACTGCTGTCAGTGGGTTTGTTGAAAAGGCAGTGGAAATAGGACAGGGAGGGGTGAAAAGAAGAGTCGTTTGGGGGGGCCATTTCACACGTCCACAGAACACTGCCATTCAATACGTTCAGGGGGGGGCCATGTGGGGAGGAGGAGAAAGAGATCATGAGTGGTCGTAAAACTCCAGTGAACTCCGGGGGGGAAACGGACCCATGACAAAGGGGGGGTGTAAATCCACTGCACACAAAGAAAAGGACTTAGCTTAAAATCAATTGCACTGGGGAGGGGGAGTGGAGATTGGGGGACCGGGAGGGCAGGAACGGGACGTGAATGTTAGTACGGCTGAAACCAAAAGGGGGGTGTGAACATTTGAAAAAAAGGAAAAAGTGAGCTCGGGGGAAAGGGTCAGCATGGAGATCGGGCTCATTACTGAAAAAAGAGGAGAGGCAGGGGAGGGAAGGTCCATTTTTACATTTTTGGTTGGGGGTTTTTGGGGTGGGTGTTGGGACGCCGGGTAGAGAAAAGAGTAGGTCCAGGGGACAGAGGAAACGTGACCTTCAGACAGGTTTCGTGCGGGAGGGAGGGTTGAGACGTCAGGAAGTGGTGGGTGGGAGAAAACGCTGGGGGCAGTTGAGGGGGATTAGTAGAGGGGGGCGACGGATGTTCTTCAAAAAGATAGACAGAGAGATGCGGCAAATCAGATCATGAATTATCTAATGACTCTTTCCTTTTAGTAGATTACCGCAACGGAAAATAGAATTAAGACCACCTGAGCTGGTGATTCCATCGGAAAGTGTGGGGGGGGGGGAGCGTAAAGTACCCCTGCGTGACTGGGGACTTGGGTTTAACATATGGCGGTGGGTCCTCCTAAAGGGGGGCACGGGGCTTAAGGATAGGTTTCTCTCAAAAATGGGTGATGTTGCATAAGGCGTAGTTTCGCGGTGCAAGAGCGGGCAGCCGCGTGTCACGGTCAGACTTTTTCAGCGACTCACACCGGCGGGTGCGGGGCTAAAAAAAACAGGGGGGCGTATCGCCCGTTTCGGCGATGTCAACATATTTAATTGGCGGAGTTCTTACTGTGTGCTCCTTCCCATCTATGGGTGTAGTTACGCTTGGGGGATGTTGGGCGTCTTCGATTTAGGGAGATATAACATAGCGCGTCGGAGCAGAGTAGGCTGCATGCTCCGTACTAAATTGTCCGGGCAAAGTATTCCACCTTCATTCTTACCCAAGCTTTCCTGGGTACAATTCTCTTTATTCTATGCTCTGATCCGGGGGGGGGAATCGAAATTAGTGACTGCTCACGTTATGTGTGGCCCGCAACGGGGGAAAAGGGCTGGAAAGGGGACTGTACATGGGGTTCGCTGAGGGGGATCTTCTTTGCACTCCTTTTCGCTTCCTCCCTAGTGAAGGACGGGATGATCGTATCATCATGCGTCGAGGGTCTATTATTTACTTCTGGGTTCGTTACTTTTTCTTCGGATTCTTCCGTGCTTATTGTTCTCTCTCCTACTATAGGTTGCATTCATCAGGCGAAGGGCTTTGCCAGTCTCAGGTCTGATTATCTAGTCCCCTCTCCCAAGTGTTTACACAAAAAAAAAAAAAAAAAAAAAAAGCTTCACTCCATCCAGCCTCATAACTTAAACTCTGCCGGACGGGATATTAGAAGGGGGGGGGGAACCAATTGTGTGTGCTATTGAGTCGAAAAGAAAAAAAAGACGAAATAAATCCAGAAAAACTTGGTAGTGTGTAGAAAAAAGGAGGATTAAAAAATGCGGCGAAACAAATCTTCGTCAAAACCATGAAGTCAGCGTTTGAAGAAAAGGATTACATGACGGACCAAATGAGCAAAAAAAGAAGATCCAACTCACAAAAATACCTTTCTGATGAAAAAGAAGGGACACCCAAATCGTCACAAATCGACGATTCGACAATGTGTTGGGGAAAACCGGGGCAAAAAATTCAAGTTAAAAAGCATTGGTTGGTTTGTTGAAGTTGTTGTTTTCGGGTAAAACCCCACGGGGGGGGTAAAAAGCAAAAAAACAAAGCCGAATATTGCAGACAGGGGGAGTCCGCCGCACCCCTATTTGGGGGGAAAAAGGGGAAATCCAAAAAAATTGAAACAGAAGAAACCGGAAAGCAAAACCAGTGAGGGAGGGAAAAATAAACCTTTGGTCAGGGTCGTTGGTGTGGGGGGGAAAGGACCCGGGTCATGAACGAGCGGGGGGTAACGAACTGTATTTCAAGGTAAAAAACGGGAAATCACCAACAACACACAATCTGAGAGTCAACAGACTAAAAAAAATCAAACAGAGAAACCTCGAACGGATAAACCAACATATCTCCAAATGCAAAAAAAAAACTCCTAAGAAACAAATACCCTTCAAAAGACACAATTAATCGTCCCGTCGCTGCACGCAAAAACTATTGACTACCCATGCTTATCAGTGGCCACTATCAATCGTGCAAAAAAGGGCTATTTTGTCCGAGTGGATCTCTGAGAAAAAAAAAAAAAATCGTGTTACAAGAAGGAAAGAGCCTCGATTGAAGAAGCAGGTAGGGCGAGCAAAGCTGGCTTCTACCATCCAAGTAAAAAACGTTGTATCTAAACCAGATTCTCCTACATTACCGTAAAGCGGGCTCCCAGTCTAGACGATAAAAACGCAAGGAAAAAAACAAACGAGAACAAAACTCAACTGGGTCAACACGGAAGACTACCAGTGAGAAACAACACGCCCACGAGCGGTAGAACAGCGGGTTGTCGGTCAAGTTCCGCCAAAAGAGAAAAAAAGATCATGGATCTCGCAATTCAGAAGATTGAAATATCTCAGTTGAGCGCGGGCTCGACGCTACGTTCCAGAATAAAATAGAAAAAGATAATACTCTTCAGGTTCAACCCCGCGAGCCGGTAATGGGGAGCGAGAATGAACACGCGGCGGTCTATGGGGCAGTGTCTTGGGACTCAGTCCTGCAATCGGACAAAAGGGGAAAAAGCAAGCATCTCCGTCTATTGATCTCTTCACAGCTAAAACAAGTTGCAACATAACTGACAGAAAAAAAAGGAACGCCTGGTGAGTTTTGAATAGAACCTTGCTGAAATTTCGCACCCGGAGATCGGAGGTCCCCCGTACTCAACTTCTGGAACCCCTGTGCGGGGACAGAAGATAAGATCTCCTCGCTCGGGGGGCGCGAGGCTCATCGTCCCTAGCTCTTGGAGAGCGGTGTCTTTTTTTCAAAAAAACTAGCTGAGAGTTGCAGACATGGTTTGGTGAGGGTCGTTATTGAGGGGGGGGGGGGGATCGTTGTTGTTTTGTGGGGGGGGGTGATTGTTTTGTGCATGGTTGTGGACAAAGTCATGGGGAAGTTTGACGGACATATTGGGGGGGGTGCAGATATTCACAGGCAGAGACTTGAATGGTTAGGCTACAAACTGTAGGAAATGTGAGAAGGGGGAAAAAGACAAAAGTTGAAAGGTGAGTCACAATACTAGTCGGGGACGTGGGGGGAAATTAAACAAACCAAAAAAAAAAAACACGCGTTGGTGTAGATGGGAAGAATGATGAAGAACCGGTGAACATAAAATGGGGAAGTACCTGAATTAAAAATACCTTTTAGTCTTAAAGTAAAAAAATATCCCTTCGAATCAAGGTTTAAGTGCAAGGGTTGAAAAAAAAAAAAAAGGGCACTTCGCAACGAACCCATTGGGGGGGGAGGGGGGGGGAGTAATACCAGGGTATAAAAATTTTGTGTTTTTTCACTACCCGGAGGTCAGAAAGGTCCAAATCACTCTGGATGTGTACTCAGCGGGTCATCATTGTGACATCGAAAGCCAACATGAGGTGGAATATAAAAAAAACACCGAAAAAAAATTGCGTAACGGGAAGTCAGGAAAAAGCACCGTTAGCAAGGCAAAACAGAACGATGGGGGTATCTCCTCTGCAAAAAACAACAAAAACCGGGAGGGAAAATAATCGTTATCAATTTCTCCTTCTTCGAGGGGGGTTGATGCAGAAGGAAGGGTGCATCGGAAAAAAATGGGGGTAAGACTTCCGACCGGAAAAGTAAGATGTTAAGGAAAAAACTGACTTTCTCTAGAAGATGAAAATCAGAAACAAGGAGACAGGGACTTACAAAGTTGAACCTGAAAAAAAACCACATTGCTCGTAAAGATGAAAGAAACTGCTTCTTTGGTGAGGGAAAAAACCGGAGTTCGACTGCTGCAAAGGGTCGAGGTCGGACATCTGATTCGCCAGGGCATTGGGGTTCTTGCACAAAAGGGTAAGACATGCTTCACACCAAGTTGGACAGAAATTCAAAACAAAAAAACCGCTCAAGGCATCAAACGCAAACGTGGCGCTTGTGTTGAAACGTGAAAAGGGCAGTACGGTTACAAGGGGACGTTGGACGGGGACAAGCCAACGACCAAGCTGATCCAAAAAGGAGGAAGGGGAACGGGATCTAGAAAAAAACGGGGGGGGCAGTTGAAATCTTACTGAAGAGGGGGGGGGGGGTCAGAGGAGAGGGCACTAGATAAATAGGAGCGGGGAGGGAAAACAAAATTCACGGCCTGGGGGAATTGGGGGCCAATGCCCGCACCAATGGGCAAACTGCGCGGTTGAACGCTGTAAACGGGGGGGGTGCTCAGGGGAACCTACAGTCCGGGGGGGATGAAGGGGTCTGTGTTTCTCGTATGCGTCGGTACGCTACAGAAGGATTAAACTTGTTGTTATTGGGGGGCAAAATTTTTTTGGTCGCAAATTTAACTCTCACTCTTCCGCAAATGGGAGGAAAGAATTGAAAGCACGCCAGACGTTGTAAGGACGGTAATGGGGAAAAATGCAGGAATATCTGGTTGGGCAGGATAGTCCTCGCAAACGACCTAAAAGGGAGGCATACGTATTGTTAATTCCCGGAGGTGTGGTAAAAAAAAGGAATAAATTGAAGGCTAAGATTGAATGGGGTCCGGGAGAAAGGGAGGGGCTGATAAGCTTTCTGTTGAATTTGGTGCAAGCGAGGTAAAGTGACAAGAAAAAAAAGGGGGGGAAAGTTAAAAACTGACGGGAAAAAAAAGGAAAGAAAAACAATTATTACTTAAAAAGAGGTGGACGACATATTAAACGACGCTTCAAAAAACACCGGTGGTAGTCGCGTTACAGGGTGACATCTTCCTTAAAAGGAATAGGCAGTTTCAAACAAAACGATTATGGAAAAAGCATTGTAGTACTTGGTAAAGGGCTTATTATCGAGGGGAAAAGGGGAAGCCGGAAAGTACTCAAGAAGAAATTGACTCTCCTTAATAAGGGAAAAAAAAAAATGAAAGAATTCGTTCAAGGAAAGACGCAAAGACTCGGAAAGAGGAATAGGAAGGCGGAGGACCCAAACTGTGCAATGCCGTAAAGAAAAAAGGGGAGACGGATCGCTGCGTTGAATCTCAACAAAAAAAACATGAAGGGGAGCACATCAAAATGGTTCAAATGGACAAGCACGTTGAACGAGCAGCATTTCCGTAAGTCAGAAAAAAAAGAAAATGGCGCATACCAAGACGAGGACGTATTCTTTTGTTGGGCCAGGCAAAACTTCGGAAAAGACGCAAAGAAAAAGGCACATACGCGGGGGACAAACTGACGGGACATGGGTCAACTAGGCGCAGGAATCTTACTAAATTCCAAACACGAAGAAATGTCTAGCACGAAGTCTCTAATGCAGAAAGACAAAAAAAACTAAAAATATTGGGCCTACTTACAAACAACCAGGTGTCAGAAGGGAAAACAACTGGAGACATCGAGGGGGCAAAAACCTCATGAGGACATGTTATGCGTGGGGTACGCTCAAGGGGGTGGGTATGCAGGGGGGGAGCAAAGTAGCAAGGAAAAAAGGGAAGCATCTGAGGAGAAGGAATTGGAGGGTGAACACAACGGGAAAAAAAACAGGGGCAATTGGCCAGGGCTAAAACATCAGGGTCCATTTTCCTTATCGGGTGAGGGCAGGGGAGGGGGCCATTATGCGAACAAAATCAGCTGCACAAAGGGTTACACGAAGGAGGGGAGTTCATGTGCGTGGGCTGAAGACGAAGCGCGAAACGGTTGATAGGAGAGGATTGTCTTATTTGGGATACGGCTGATGATTGCCGATGAACAAAGTCGGATGGGTTCACGGAAGGCAAAAACTCAGCGCGGAAGTGAGATGCCAAAACCGGGATCGCTGCTTATAAGGTGGTGGGGGGGGGAAGAGGGTATGACAGCTGGGAGGGGCCAGATGCGAAAGGGAGCGACCCGCGCTCGTCAAAGCGGGGTGGGAAAACAGATGAAAGCTAAACACCTTTGTGTTCAGGGGAGGACGGGTTCACTGTGCGATGGAGGGGGGGGGGGTCTGAGATGAGTAAGTTACTCACCTCGTCATGAATGAGTATCGGGGTGCAAGGTGCAGTTTGGGGGGAGTGAGAATCGAGATACTGGGGACTACGCAGGGGGGATAAGTCTCTAAAATCGGGCCCATGCGAGGGCGCGACGCGGCTAGCAGAAAAAGGGACAGGGGCGTCCGTGGGGGGTGGGGTCCGGTGCACGGGTGAAGCCGCATTACTCAACCAAGATGGGGGACTTCTGCCAATGGGGGGTCAAAAAAAAGAAGGGGCATTCGACCGAAGAAAGGGTTAATGCAAGGGGGAAAGGTGTGTACTAACTGCCCGGAGCCGTTGATTGGGGCTAACATCTGGTGCGAACAATCAGCTATTCGTAAGGGGAAAGAAACGTCTGCAAAAAACCAAGCAGAACATGATTAGAGAAAAGAAGAGATATAACGTCGAGGAGGTGGTGTTGGTGCTACCATCCTGAGGGGGGGTAAATGCAACGCTCCAAAGGAGGGAAAAGGGTTCAAAGAAGTGGGCCATAGGATAGTCAGACCGATGTCTCATTGATTCTTAGGTAGGAGGGGGGAAAAAAAAAAAATTCTGGAGAAACCTCGTGTTACAGGGGGCCTACACTGTGTGGCACGCAGCGCGATGGGCGAGAAAGTGGCGGTTTTCGGCTGTAGAAATAAAGTTAATTAGAGGAGACAATTAAAGCGGGGGTTAAAAATATGTTTGCACGTATAGGGTGAGCAACGGTTGTCAAACTGAAAGACCGATTTAGTGCCGGAAGGAATAAGGTCAAGGTCCCGAGGTCGTGGTGGGTAATAAAGGAGTGGTGGCCTGGGAAGAGAGGACGGGACAAGACACACTACTCCTGGGGCCAGTGGGTTGGAATGCCAAGTCAAAGTTGGAAAGGGGGGGCAGAAAAATAGAAGCAAAAGGGGTAAACGTCGGGGGGGGACAAAGTGGGGTCAGAGAGGGCACGTGCTTACAAGATCTAAGACACACTGAGCTGTGGCCATGATGAACAAGATGGCAGTCTAACACAAAAACAGGTTAAAGACAAGGGGGGTGACAAAATTCAGCAAGGCGGTATCGGAGAGAACCAAAAAAGAACCGGTTAAGGTTGCGGGGGGCGGGAAGAGGGGGGGGCGAAAATAAGTTTGCAGAGGCCGGGGAAATCCTCCTTCGGGGTTTCGTGGGTGCAAAAAAAGAAGCCTTGGAACAAAGAATCTCGCAAAAAATGTTGGGGGAAGGGGCTCGGAAGACCTGACACACATGAGCAACTCTTGTCAGAGGAAAACCAGGGCTTTGCGGATGAGGCGTGTGACGTAGCTGCGGACTGGAAAAAATTCAGGGTCGATGTAGGGAAGAGAGGGGTTAGGGAAGGGATGAAGCGCTCTGCAGAGAGTGGAGATTGGTTCAGTGAGGGTAGGTTCTTCCAAGAAGGAATGCTGTAACAGTGACCTGGCGGAGGGGAAATTGGCTGCTTTCGGCAAGAATGCTAAGCGAGGGGAAAAAGGAAGAGAACTCTAACGTTCCTAAAAAGATCGTTTTTTGCCCAAATGCGGAGTTTACGAAGACAAACCATACCTCGAAAGAACATTCTGGGGGTGCCTTACCAGAATCGGGAGTGGGGGTGGGAAAGGTGCCAGAAGGACTGGGGGGGGGAGTCTACGTTTTTCACAAAAGAGGACCTTTGTTGAGGCGTGGGAAAACGACATTAGGACAGTTTGTGAAAAAGCAACGAGGTGCGCTGGTAGCCGCCATCAACGTGCAAAAGAGGGCACCACCGAAAATTTCAATAGGACGGGCTGTGGTAGTATGAAAAAGGGAACACGGGTGGGGGCAGGGGACAAGTCGGGGGACATGGGGTTGTCAGGGGGGACGATGTCATGCAGGTTGAAAAAAATAAGAAGACAGGGGAAGGCGAGAGGGCAACCTGCTAGCCCCGGCGCCAAACTTTTTTGGGCGCGGGGTCGGCCGGAAGGGGGGGTCAACGGTGATGACTTTCAAACGTAAAGGGGGACACTGGTGTGTTCTGAAAAAAGGAAAGGATATGGAAGGATTTGATGGTCGGAGGATAATGTCAGACCGATAAAGAATCGGTGCTGAACAAAAAATCAAACATCGGTAAAGGAGCAGTCGACGGGGGGGGAAACTTTGGCAAAGGGGGGAGGATTGAAGGGGGGGGGCAGGCAAATAGAGGTGGAAACGTGGCGGGGAGCCTAAGCATATGGGGGGCGAAGGGGAGTGACGGAAGGTTGAGCTTTCCAGTTCTCTGGAAAGAGGGTTCGGGGGAGAGATTCATGTCTTGAAAGATTGGTTGGGGGGGGACGCTTGTGAAAATACCTCAAACTGTGGAAGGTAGCTGCAACTAGGGAAAAAATAGATTCTTTATCACAGATGGGAAAAAAAGAGAGATACGGAGTAGAGGAGGAAGGGTGGTAGATCGAGAAAGGCTTCTTGTTGTAACCGCGCAGGATTGAGAGGGCAAAACATGTCAAAAACCACGATATAAGGACCACATCCGCAAGTCGCTCAAAGGGCGGACTTACTCTTATGATGTTCGGGGGGCAAAGGGGAAGAGGAGGGTCTAAAGGAGGACAACCTCTCATATATTGGGGGGATCAGCTCGGCTACGCAAAACCTAGAAAAAAACAAGAAAGGCTCCTGCCCTGCATAGTCAGGGACAGAGTCTATAACCAGAGAGAAGAGGGCACGGCGTTCAATGTTTTTTGGGAAGGGGGCATAAAGGTGCAGGGTTGTTTCTCAACCAGTCCATTGGCATAGTAAGTGCGAAGGAGCCCAGGAAAAACTGGGAAACTGTCCCAGGGCTTGATGCACCAAAAAGGAAGATGCATTATGAGTCAGGGGTACCTTTTGACTGGTCAATGGTAACCACCTACTTTTGGTCAAGTTGGACCCTGGCTTGTCAAGATGATAGTATCGCTGGGGGGGGGGGCGTGAGCAGAAGCTTCACGCAAACATCTCACTTTAGTTCGTGTGGGTAGAGGGGGGGGGATTATGAAGAGTGTCTGTGTGGCGCTTGCTTACGTGGAAGAAGACCACACTGGGGATGGATGTTCCTCCATTACATCTTTTACAGCTTGCAATTACTGTGGGTGTTTTATCTACCAGCATGTGCTATGTAATTATGGATTGGGTTCAGCGCGGCTGATATATTCAATCGGGAGCCAGGAGAAAATCGCGCGTGAACGGGGCTAGAGAATACCTTGTCCCTATCGTGACAAGGAACGGGTGAGTGATATCTAACAGTCAATTCTTAAATCGGGGGAACTGGGGAAGATTGGTCACGTTCTCTATGTGCCAATGAGCTTTAGACGAGGGAGTGGGCAGGGAAGGTCAGTGACCAGGGAGGAAGGCACAAAAGGGGGGGGGGGAATATGGCCTCGATCACTGCAATGAGCGTTAGTCAGAGGGCAATCAACAACAGAGAGTAGGTCAGAACGTCCGAGAAAACACAAACACAGAGGGGAAAGTATACAAAGGGGGTACCGCCGTCCTGAGGGTGGGGGGTTTGATGGGGAAAATTTGATCAACTGGCCGGGGGGGAAGGACTTCTAGAGAAGATTAACATATCTTGTAAAAGGATGCGCTGCATGGCACGGCCGGGGTGGAAACGATGGAGGGAACGGCCGTTACAGGGTCAAACCTGGACGCTCACGGGAAAGTTGCGCTAACGGGGCTTAAGGAAAACTCAGAGGGGTTTATTACAAAAACTGGACAACCGAGTTGGGACGGACGTCATAACAGCGATGATGCAAAAGGGCTAGTGGGCGAAACATCGATCTCCCCTTGCGTTGTGGAGAAAAAAAAAATATAAATGGAACAAAAAGGGGTGATCTGGGGGGAAAGGCAAAATCTTAACCCACTAATACAGGAAGGATCTAACAGGGAACTTTCGAGAGATTGGTTTTCAAGGTGAGCAACCGTTAGGCCTCGTTGGGAACGGGCCGCAAAACGAACGTCGTCACAGGGGAGGGGAAAGAAGCTGATGTCCTTGGAATTGATGTAGCTATTGTTTGAAGCGACAGGAGCAGGGGGGGGAGATATTAGACAGGATAAAATGAAAAAAAAAAAGAAATCACCTTAGTGGGGTGCCAAGTACGCCAACATGAATGCGTGGGCTACCAGAGGGTTGTGGGGCTGACAACGACAAAAGTGTGTTCACTGGGGGGGAGTTATCTTTGGCCGATGTTGGCGGTGGAACGGAACATACTATGACTTTGGAGGGGGGGACGAAGGTGGGGGTATCTGGCGCGAGACGGACCTCACCTAAAAAGCAATTCGCCAAATACTAAAGTAGCACGCCGACGTTTTGTTAATGCGATGGGGGGGGGAAAAAGGACTCAGTGGACAGGGAGTCCCAGGAAAAAAAGACCTCACGGGGTTAGGCTAAGAATTGAAGGCGATCACTACAAAAATTCTAAGATTGAAGTGGGAAAGGCCGCACGTGTCGTCGATTACAGCTCGGTGGTTGGAGGGGGTAAGTTCAGCGACAACGACGCAAAAAGCGCAAAAGTCTTGAGAGGAGGGGAGAAGCAGGAAAGACTGGATCAATCCGTCATCGGCAAAAATGGTTTGGAAACCACGAACATCGCAAAATAACTATTTCCGGACCAAAAATTTAGCGGAAAGCGCGCTTAAATGGAACTATAAAAAAAAACATGGGATTCTAGGTTACGATGTGGAGGTTGAAAGGGGTAAAACAAATCGGTAATGCCTGCGGCCCAGGGAAATTGTCATGGAGAAAAGCGGAAGAAAAGGAATGAAGAAAGTGGCAGAAAAGAAGATGAAGACATTCGGAAAAGGCATTGTCTTGACTGAAAGGGGACCCAAACAGGGGGTGAAACGAAAACTCTGTCAAAAAAAAAAGGGAAAACGCGAGAAGTTGGGGGACCGGCGACATCACGAAAGGTGGGGTCAAACTGGGGGACATAGTTGGGGCAGAACATTAACGAAGAGGGCCACAATGCGTAATAAGAACATCAGAAAAGTAGGAATTTATTGGACAGGGGTGTGAGGCAAAAAAACATTAAAAGGAGCAAAACCTTGCTCCAACAGAGGGGACAAAAAAGGAAGAATGTTCGCGAAGAAGACCTAAAGGCGGTAAAAATGCGCGAAGCTACGAGGAATATCTAGGGGGGGGGCATGTGGGGGGGGGGGGGGGGGGGGGGGGGGGGGGGGGGGGGGGGGGGGGGGGGGGGGGGGGGGGGGGGGGGGGGGGGGGGGGGGGGGGGGGGGGGGGGGGGGGGGGGGGGGGGGGGGGGGGGGGGGGGGCTGGCCTGCAAAAAAACAAGAAAAAGGAGAGGGAAGCCCCAAGAAAACTTCAAAATGTACAGGAAGGGAGAAACACTTGATCATCAGTAAAGAGGGCTCAAAAATCGAGCTGTCAATCATTGGAACGGGGTGACGTGGAAAGGATAGACGGGGGGGGGTTCAGTTTGGATGCCGAAGAGCTAGAAGCCTCCATGATGAAAGAACCAGAAAAAAAGAAAGCAGACTAATTGAAAAGAAAAAAAAGGCAAGGGTACCAACGATGACAAAGGACAATATGCTGTACGGCGGTTGGGGGGCCTGACAGCAGGAACAAAACATGCATTTGACATTTTGAAAGGGGAGACATGAAACGAGTTTTGAAGCGATTATCTAAAAACAAGAATCATCTTGGAGCGGGGGGAAACGAAGTGCCAAAAGGGCTGAAGTGCAAAACGGAATCAGGACGAACAAACGGGGGAATGATGGAAGGCTGGGTCTTTGAAAAGGGGGGGAAAGGGGCACCTGAGGACACTTCGGTGTTTTCGAAACAGAGCTCACACTCCTACCGGTGGATGTCCGATCGAAAAAGGGGGCGGGGTGGAAACATGATGTATCAGCTGTGTATCATTGACAGGAAAAAGATGCGGGAGACTGATCTGAGCAGCGGTGGGGGGGAACCCAGGGGAATGCTCACCGGTTTGGAACGAAGTAAAGCCAAGGGGGAAAGGGGGGGGGGGAGTAAGGGGAGGGATAGGAGAGGACAAGGCCTGTGGGCATCACGGGTTCAAAGGCGAAGCAATGAATGTGGGGGAGGTGGGCGTTAGGTGCGTGGAATCGCAGCGGGTCAACAAATAAGCGTGGGTCCCGCTCTAATGGGGATAAAGCGAAAAAAAAAAGAACGGTCTCGAGCGGAAAAAAAGTATTGCACGGGAAAGGTTGGAGGATCAAAGGGGGTGAGAGCCAGTTAAAGACCAAAGGGGACTTTCGCAATGCCAAAATGGGTCAATCAAGGTCGAGAAGTGGAGGTAATGGGGCATGTGGAAGGGATATATAAGCTTGGAGCGGTTCTTTTTGGGATGGGGTGGAAAAAAAGAACTCTGGGAAAGACAAAATCATCCTCGTGAGGGTGAAAGAG
>Ga0179593_1420153_pt1 | contig 14030 bp, 9 predicted proteins | sample CZODoug2_1_08_16_FD_185931 | JGI IMG/M metagenome (GOLD analysis project Ga0179593, IMG submission 185931) | Vadose zone soil fungal communities from Angelo Coast Range Reserve, California, USA - CZODoug2_1_08_16fungal (PacBio error correction) | ecosystem: Environmental > Terrestrial > Soil >...
CACGCAGCGTTCAGTCGTTCCGGAAAGTACCACACAGATTTTCGCAGAAATAAACCTCCTCAGAGTAAATACTAAGGGGAAAAAGCGACAAAGACAACTCGATCATTTCAAATTCCGTCGGAGGAAAGAAGGGTACCAGTAGAAGGGTTGGGACGCCTATCACACGATGTCGGACATTTTAAAAAACTTCGCGCCACGGGAAGCGAGAAAATCACAGTTTGACCGGGGCCCGTCCTCAGGAAGGAAATGATAGGGACGGTCACTATACAGGACCGCGACAAGAAAGAAAGCCGGCGGTAAAGGCGGGTCTTCTGTTTCATCGGTGAAGACTTGTCGCACGCGGGGAGCAGGAAATCTGGTGCAGTAAACAAAAGGGAGACATGAGTAAAGGGCGAGAGTGAAAACATTTAGAGCTAATAGCCACCCATCTTTTTGGAGACAAAAAAGAGCGGGAAGGTGGGCAAAAGAAACCAGCAATTGCGAGAAAGTGGGGTCAAGGGGGGGGAGGATGGCAGGGGGGCAAGCGAAGGCCCTCAATCGCGGGAAAGCACCATGTTGGGGCCCGGCTTGAACTGACCAGCAGCCTAAGAAGGAAAAACGAGTGAAGGTCGAATCCACGTGAAAGGAAAAGGAGGGGTGTTGGTGTTGTTTTTGTGGTCCTGAACGTTTGAAGACTGCTTCTATCAGAAGCTTGGGAAGGGGGGCTGATTCGCAGAAAAGGAACAAAAGGGGCGAAGGGTGATGGCGTGGACGAATGGTCCGGGCCGGAGGGGGGGAAGAAGGGATCTCTATAGGGTCGAAGCGTTCACAGGGCCCCCCCCCCCCACCCCCACAAACAAACAAAAAAAAAAAACACCCAAAAAACGCCAAAGTACCGGAAGAAGAGGACGCTAGGAGTACTCCTGCTGCCCTTACAAAAAACTAAGCTGTACGCGTTCCGAGAGAAGGTTGGGTGGAAAGAGAGAAGCTCGTAACGAGAAGATGACGTAAGAGGAATCAAAAACGAAACTTTTAGCAAAGGGGAAAAAAAAGACATGGCATTTAGCTGTAATTTGCGTGAGAGGGTTACAAACGGGGGCAGGAATTGGGGTTTTAACTTATGAGGAAAGGGAACGAAGACGGAAAAAGGGAACTACTCCTGTGAGAAGGAGGAGGAAGGCCAGAAATGGGGTAACCGGAGGAGGAGGAAAAAGGAGGATCACGGTTTCCTCCATCAGCAGGAAGGAAAAAGGGGGGGCCTTTTCCACAAGGGACAAAGGATAAGAGAGAGCCAGAAGGGGGAAAGGTCCAGGCAGAATAGCAAAGCCGGGGACTCTCATCAGGCGCATTCGCGCAGGAGAGCCCAAGATGATGAAGCGGGAAGAAAAGAGGGAAGGTCCGAGGCGCGACCAGGGTTCAAAAGGATCATAGGACGCAAAAAGGAACGCAAATCAAAACGCTCGCCTGGTGGCGGCACAGAGATCTTGCTTCAGGGGAGCTCACCAAGCACCCAAGAAGATCACTCGCCTCCGGGAACCAAAACAATATGGAGAAAAGGTCGAACTTGGAGGAGGGGGGGTTGTGGGGGGCAGCCAGTCCCAAGCAAAAAAATGAGTCGCGGCGCTCGTGAAAAAGTCGTGGAGGCTAAGAAGCTCCGCAGCGAGGGAAAACGTTCCCGTTTCGGGTTAAATGGGAAAGCCGCGACCTGCTGCCGAATGGGGCCTCAACAAACACAACTTAGGTTAAATGAGAGAGATAATCAGAAATTTCAGGAAGAAGGGAGGGGGACTCCCTACTCAAAGAAGGAAGGGGCATTCGGATTCGTATAGGAACTTGGGAGCGCCGCGGACCGGCGCAGTCTGTACTTGCGGACGCCAGTATCCCCTGAAATCACACTAGCAAATTGGGGGGGGGGCAGGGGGGGGAGACCTGCTTGGGGGAAAAAAAAATATTTGAAAAGGAGGTACCTGGGGCCCGTTTGGAACACCGACGCGCAAGCTTCTTGATTGCGCGAATTGGGGTCACGAAAGGCGAGAGGCTGTGAAAGGCGGAAAATCAAGGGAAAGGAAAAAAGCCAGGACGGGGAATCATCTTGTAGCAAGGCGCTCACCTCCGCGGCTCCCGAAAACAAGTCTTTTTTACGAAAGACGGAAAATCGAAAAATCTTAAAGGGGAAATGTGTCCATCACAAAATTAACTCGGGGGAGGACCTTGAATGCTGATGGGGAGGAGAAGGGTCAGAGAGGAACGAAAGCAGATATTTTTGAGGCAGAAAAACTCATAAGATACGGATGGCTGCCGGGATAAACGAAGTCGATGCGATGAAGGAGAACAGATCAGAATCTGAGGGGGGGGGGGGGGTAAAAACTTGAACCGAAACCCTTGTATTCAGCCTAGAACACAAAAGACGCGGAATGCACAGTGGAAAACTGTGCGCCTAATGTTGTCTCTTTCGCGAGCCGAAGAAGTTCTAGGCAGAGCTTGACGAAAAAAATCCACCGTAATCCGGGACTAGACGCTGTACCAGACGATAAGGCGGTGCCACGAAAAGGGGGATTCATGAAATAGGAGTAGGGCCGTAGAGATGCGGGGAGGTCGTCAACCACCTGTGCAGTGAGTCAAAAGGACTCCTTTACCTCCCTCGCAAGCAGCAAGATGGAAAAAGAAGGCAAATAAAGCAGGGGGTCGAGGGGGCGTAAGACTTCAGTAGGGGGGACAGATGAAGGTGGAGGACAACAGAGAAGTTGCGAGCGTTTATTAAGGCTTCACCTGCCACTAGGAAATTTGTCTGCTGGGGCCGCCGGAGCAAGGGGAAAACAACCAAGCGAAACAAAGGAACCCACGGAGGAACGGCTTTGCGAAAAAAGGTGAAGCACACCCTAAAGTTGCCTCAGGACGTTCAGACACGGGGAGGATATCGAAGAAAAGTTGGAATATTTCGGGGGCGGCTAAATGGGCGAGAAGACATTGAAAAAGCAGGGAAGTGTCCGGTTGACAGGAATTATCGAAAGCTTGAAAAACAAAAAAAAGAATGAAACAGGACAATCGGCTACGAGGGTAAAGACATGAATTTTACAACGGACGGTCTGGGTATCATGACACTACGAGGGGGAATTCTACTGCGTTAAAGGGGGTGAATTTTCAAGAGCGCATTGTGGTGCGACCAGGGGGGGAAGGATAGGGGCACGGCAGGGGGACAGGAATGACGGCGGCACTGAAAGACTAATCGGGGGAGGTCTTGCATATTGAAGGCATCCGGAGGGGAAATGCGAAGGTGGGCAGGAAGGGAAAAAATGACTTAAAAGGCAGCTGCGTGCACCTCTCAACCCAAATATGAAGAAGTATTTTTCAAAAGGCGGGAGAAGGGACTCAGGGGCTGTAGCCATTCAGCATCCGAAAACCGGAAAGATGTTACGTACACGAACACTTCTCGAGAAATTCTCCGGGGTTGCCGCAATTGCTAGGTGTTCCCTCCTCAGCAGGTAAGAAGTGGGAAGAGGACCACGAAAAAGGGAGACAAGGGCAACTCCAGAATGAGACCAGAGAAAAATCACATGGGGGGGTGAAAGGCCAAGAAATGTTCAATTCGTGAAAAAAGAGGGCATGAACACCGAGCGTCTGAGAAAAAAATCCATCACAGGAGGGGTGCGCGAAAGGGGAGGACTTTTCATTGGTGGAAGGGCATGACGGTCGCTGAATTTCCAAAGTTTAAACGAGTTTTTTAAGTCGCTGAGAAAGCATTCCGCCAGAAAAAAAAATCTCTTGAAGCCAGGCAAACGGCAGGCAACGATGGGGGGGGAAAAACCAGCGGACATCCTTCTCACGGTCGATGGAAAGGCTCAAGCCTAGGCTAAGAAGGGGTTTCCAGGGTAGCATGCCATGTTTGTGGGTTTCCCGCGCAAGGAGACAAACAGACAAAAAAGGACGTGGCAGGTGAGATAAGTCATAAAGCCAGACAGAAGGGAAAAAGTTTAAGACGTTGGCTCAGAATCAAGATCCACCGGGTATGAAGACTCCTTGACATCTTCTCTATCCTCACTGTATCGGGGAAAATCTAGAGAAGGAAGGAAGTTGATGGCAAGGTAATGAAGGTCGACGCTCAACTCAATCGTGGCCAGGCTTAATTAAGAATTCACTCTCGCTTAGCTTCCTGCTGTTCCGTCAGAGGCAGACGGACGACGAACCGTCAAAATTCTTGGGGGAAAGGGGGAAAGATCGGAGGTCCTGAAGAGATGCCGTTGACGTAAGTCACTACTCGGGAAAGGAAAACTTAACGGGAAGTTTTCACAGACCGTGGATTTAATGCTGGAATGTGGCGAAAGGGTAATACAAACGGGTTTCAGTTCAAGGGTTTGTAAAACCCTGACAGAAAGGTGGAGGGAATCAGACAATCGAAAAGTATGCAGTGCGGCAGGAAAAGAGTCTTCCTGAAGGAGAAAAAGGGACAAACTCTCAGGAAAATCCGTCGAACCGCACTAGGGCATCGTTTCCTCCATCCAGCCGACAGGGTCGAACAGTGCCCTGTTTTGATGAAAGAGCAGGAAAAGGACCTTCGGCGGAAGAAAAAAGGGGGCAGGGCCCTCCTAAAGGGGGGGGTGGGGGGGGAAAGGACGCCGCATCTTGGCTCGCCAGGCGCGTGGGCATTCAGCAACAGATTAAAAACCAAAGGGAACGGGAGACGATTAAGCCGCGCTCGCTTATTGCGCGGAAGTGACAGGCCACGAGCTCAAAAGAAAACCCTGGGCAAGGAATGCCACCAGGGACGAATTCAAACGAATTGGAGAGCCAAAAGGCAGAAAAACTGGCCATTAAAAAAGAATAGAAGGGAGGGAAACGGGGGTTCATACTGCTGGCTTGGTCCGACTTCACTGCGAAAAAAAAAAAAAAGGGAGCGGGGGGGGAAAAGGGGGGTAGCGCGGGAAAAGGGCGGTTCAAGACTGATGCGCTCAAAGAAATGACGCTTCAAGTGGGGATGTGGGGAAAGCGGCGACCTGGAGGCTCCAACAGGAGAGGGGGGGGAAAACACAGGAGATGAGAAAATTACGGCATCAGGGGGAGCCGGCGGTAGAAAAACTTCCTGACGAGGGAAGAAATAGAAGTGCCATCGCAGAAGTAGGAGTCCATAAAAGGGGGACCTCAAGAATAAGAAATCACTTTGCTCCTGATGGCTGAGCAAAACGAACTCATGGTGGCGGGGGAGAGGGGGAACCTTGCAAAGGGGTGAGCTCCAATTATTTTGAAGGTCGTCCAGGGCGGACCACCCGAAAAGATTAAGAGGGGGGGGGAAAGTAGATTGTGGACCTGAGCGCGTCATCTCGCTCGCCCAGGTTTGCGGATGAAATCATCGTGACTTTTTTTGACAGGGAACAAAAATTGGAGAAAACGGAGTGGAAGGTGAGAGAAGGAGGCAGTTTGACCTTGCGGCCTTCGACGGCGTCCGACGAAGGGTGTGAAGTTGCGGAGAAGAAAAAGCAGCGTGAGAAAAGTGGCGAGGAATGGAGTACGAAGTTCAGAAGAAGAAACCGACGAGTTTGTCTAGGGAATGAGACGGAATAGCAAATACACAAGGGGGAAATAAGAACATGAAAAAAAGCTATAAGAGAGTGGGACAAAAGTGAGACCCGACGTTGGGGAAAAGCCCCGCGCAGCTCGGGGTGCAAATTCAGACTTTGGGACGCTTTAAATTTTCAAACGACGATCCGGAGAAGTCAGAAAATGGAAAACAAAGACGCGAGGAAGCTGTACAAGGTTCGGTGGAAAAAGACATGAAGTGGGGGGAGGGTAGAGAAGCCGAGAGTGAAGTGTAATCTGATTGGATGTGGGTCACCTGGAGGGGGGAGGGAGGTAAAAGCTCAGAAATTCCTCAAACCGGAAAGAGCAGCTAAACGACATAGCATTGGAATGAAGAAGAGCGTAAAGACCAGGTTGCAATCAGGAACGGGCAGTCCACAAGATCAAGGCCTGGAATGAGGGAGAGAAACACCACGCGGTGATCTGCGGCAGGGCGTAAACGGGCATATAGAGATCCTGGGACCCACGGAAGGAACCGGCGGCTGGGTGGAGACAAAAGAAAAAAGAGGGTGCGCGGAAAAGGTTTCTTTTCGCAACACAGCAAGGTGAAGAGCAAGATGTAAAAAGGGAAGGGCGGCTTGATCCTGGAATTAGCGCATTGATGAATCTGGGGCGCATTAAGGGAGGAAAAAGGAACCGGGGAGCAGCTAAATGAATTGAAAGAAAACTGGGAGGAACGCTCCTCCGCGGTTTGATGAGGTGTCGGAATGGAAGAGAAGTTGAGTCCTTGAGGGAAGAGCGCAAAGTTTTTTCTCGACCACAACCTGAAAACTGAAGACGTGGAATTAGGACAGTCGTCCAACAGTCTGGGAGGGGAAAACTCTAATTGCGGTAAATAAGAGGGGGGGGAGGAGTTGAAGGCCCGCGAGGACCTGGTCTAATGCTGCTGAGGCCGGGAAAGGACTGGAAAAGAAGGATGAAGACACGGAGGAAAGAGATTGTGTGTCCAGTCCTCGGTACAGAGGCAAGCCCGCATGTCCCTAGGCGTATGCGGTGAAAACAACTTGAATGTGGGTCTGAAGGGGGCCCAATGGATTACCAAACGCAGGGCCGCTGAAAACGGGGCACTTCTCAAATAGGAGCGGAGAAAAATCACAGTTTACGGCGGTCCCGGCACTCAAATCAAAAAACAAGAGGAGTATAAAAAAGCTCAAAGGTCGGCAGATGAGGCTTCCGGGGGGAATCTTGTCGCAGGGGCACGAAATCGGTCATGCCGGCCAAGATGATCGGTGGGAAGTGGCGGGCAAAGTAGCCAGGCACCACGAAAAAGCCCAGAACCAAGACATTGGATTACAACACTTGGCGCGCACTTTCCGGTCGTCACGATGGTCCAATAAAATCCCTCCGTGGGGGAAGGGAATAGTCGAAATTTGGTGGGGAAAAGCAAAAGAGGTTCGGGAACTTTAAGCGGGCTGTGAGCTCCCAAACGGCTCGACTTAGATTTTTGCGACCGTGTCTCAGAAAGCTTCTCCGGGGAAACCACGCTGGGAGTCAGGAAGGAATGATGTAAAGGTAATGCGTATCGGGGTCACCAGGATGCTTATAGAAGTAAAGGAGAGTGGTCTAATCTAAAAGAAGCGGGTAAGGGGCACTTGAGCCTTCGCCGAAAGACTCAGAGGGGGAAAGTAGAAGGATCTCGTTGCCGACCGATCTAGGGGAAGCGTGAAGACTTTAGTGATGACCGCTCTATAAGAGAAGTCTGGGAGAAAGGGGAAAAATAACGGGCGTGAAAGCATTGAATGGGAGCCGTGAAGATAGGTGGAAGAGGTCTCACGGTGGTCGCCTGCAGTACGATAAGGTAGACGACCGAGGGAATTGCCCTTGCTCAAAAGGAAATTTGCTTCATTGAGGGCGGAAAGAAACTTCGATCGGAAGTCTGCCGTGGCAAAACGAGGTAAAAGAAACGGAAGGTCCGCGGAAAGGTTATTGAGGGCAAAAAGGGGGAGGCGAAAACGAGAAGGCCAGCTCAAAAATTGGCACGGAAACTGATTGAGAGCTTGCTCTCACAGGGGTGCTCGACTGGAGGGAAAAAGTGAAAAAAAGGAAGTTGAGCGCGTAAACCGAGGAAAACTCGAAAGGGGCTAAGCGATTCTGAAACAAAACTGTCAATCACGAACGCGAAAATCAGAGATGGGCAACAGGCTGAAGGGAAAGAACGAAGTCAAATGAATTGGACTCACCAAAATAAGACGAGTAACCTGCCGTCCACATCGCCACAAACTGAGGGAAGAGGGGAGAGCTTTCCGCAGTCACCGCAGGACGATGAGAGCGCTCGAGGAAAAATTCGGAAGAACTCCGCGATGTCGCTTTAAGGTGACAGAGATTTTGTGAAAAAAGGCTAACCGAAAGGACACAACAACGGATGCAGAAAAGGCTTAAACATCTCCCGGACGCACGACAAGGAGCGTGCCATCGCGGAGTGTCCTTTCACGCGACATGCGCAGGGGGAGGAAACGCTATAAAACGACGAAATCGGGGCGAAACGGACCCAATCCTTGAATGGGGGGGGGACTCAGACAAGTTCGTCCGGGGCAGCCGTTTGCGACCACCAGGCAGGCCAGAGATTTCTATTAAACGTCCACAAAATGCATTTTGCCCGTACGCAAAAAAGGGATCATCAGCGTCAAAACCGAATTTGCGAATCACACGGGGGAGAAGCGGGCGCTCGACTCACATTAGCAGGAGTTTGGAAAACTTTTTATGAGCCTTCGACAAGGCTTGGTGAACAAGGGGAGCACACAAAAAAAGCGCAAGGGCGACAGTGGGTCCGTTGATGATGGGAAAACGATGGCGTCTAGAACGAAAGAAGAGTTGAGGCTGGAATCAAAGCAGACCAAATAGGGAGGGCCGGAAAAATTCTGTCTATTAAATCTCAGATATGGTCAGGTAAAACAAACAGGAGACCAGGAAGTTTGGTATTCCCGCGAAAACGACGGTTACCAAGGGCAAATGCAGGTAACTTGAGTGTATGTGCAGAGAGAGAGCGTCTGAAGTAGAGCGGGCAAACGGCCACGTGTGGGCCGGTCGGGGCCAGCAGAGAAGGGAAAAGAAACAGCAGCGGGGGAAGGCTAATCAAATAAAGTGGGAGTGCGTTACTGGGCCACTGCTACGGGGTGAGCGGCCAAGCTAATGAATCCCTGAAAGCAGGAATGACGATACGCACGACAACTAGGGGCACATAAGGCAGAGAGAAAGAGGAAGGACGTGGAAAAACAGTTGTCGCAGTAAAAAAAAACAAAACGAAAGGGTGGACGTGAGTTCAAAACCTGCCACTCGTTTGGTGGCTGACGGATCGGGCGGTAAAAACAACAGGTGGGGGATCCTGGAAAACACGGAGGCGCGGCGGGGAGGGGAAAAATAGTAACCGAACTGAAAGGGCCCAAAAAAAGAAAAAAGCCGGTGAAAATGGGAATTTAGAGGTGGGTCTTGAAGCCGCGCTACAAAAAAGCGCATGATGAAATCGGGCGGTTTGAAAGATTTAAAGAGAAAAAAAACGGGGAATGACAATATTCCTCGCGCGATCTGATGAGAGGTTGACCGACGCTCGTTAAATGGATTCATGCGAGGGAGATCGAATGTAGCCGAGTTCCGTGACCGCGGGGCAAAACTTGGGTCTCACTATTGCGCGAAGTAAACTGGAGGGCATGGGGGGGGAGTAAGCAAATCAAACTGCCTGAAAAAAGTAAAGGGGGGGGGGTGCAAAAGTGATCTCAATAATGCGTGAAGCTGTCACGCAGAAGTACCCCTGACGCGTAGGCTCAAGTCTAAAAAGCTGGTGTAAAGACAGCGATCGAAAACAAAAACCGTAGGGGAAAAGAATGAGAGGTAGCAGCTGAAGGGGTCTGCGTTAAACAAGCAGCAGCAGCCGCCCAGGGCGTGAGAATTTCCAGCATTCTCGAAGCAGAGAGGTTCCAAGCGGAGCTTGAATAATAAACACGAATCACACAGGTTTGGGTCAGGAGCACGGGCGCTAAAAAAAAGGGGGTGGGCGCATCAATCATATCGTCCGAGCGTCAGGGATCTCCACCTAATTCTCTTCAAAAATCATCACAGGGACCAGCGGTGCGAGCGAGGGAATCTGACTTTTTGGGAAGCTGCGAAAGAAGGAAAAGGGGGGGGTCCCTTCCAAAGATTGAAGAATGTTCAATTAAATGTAAACAAAGCCCATCCTTGTGGAAAAATAACGACGTTTGAACCCGCATAAGCGTTGAGGCACAGATGGTATCGGCAGGCGCGCCCCCTCCGGGTACACGTCGCAAGTCATGATTGTTGTTTGGACAGGTCGCGCACCAGGTAGCCAATAGTTCCAACGAGGGGGCTCAAGGCAAGAGAAGGAGGCCGCTTGGGGTGGGGGTCTTGTTTGGTTTTTTTGGAATTTTAGAGGAACAACGCTACGTCCCAGTTAAAAGCGCTAGGTCTCAAAACTGACAGTTCATATGTCTATTGTGCTATTATTGAACTCTGAGGGAGGCAAAGGTAGTATTAGCGTGGGCAAGAAAGAGAAGAGCAGAAAAGAAGCGGGGCAAAGAAGTAGCCGCTCAATGGCTCGGGAGAAATACTCCTGACGGGTTAAAAAAAAAAAATTCAAAGGAGCGGACACGACCGGATCTGAGGGGTACAGCGTTCAACTACGTGGTGGCTCATGCCTTGCTAGATAACCTCAAAAAGCTCGCAACTGACCGTGAACGGGCGAACATTCACAGGGAATTTTATTGCGTGTGAGGTGGCGCAGGAAAAAGGGGGTTCAGGACCTCAAACGTGGGGGGGGGACAACCCTGAAGAACATCCGAAGAAAACCTCTTGTTCTTCCTGATGCGGCAAGGGGGATGCTCGAATGATAAAGTGCCGTAACTATGAGAAGGGGCGTCGGAGAGAACAGCTTGTCCTAAAAGCAAGGAAAGGGGGGGAAAAATGCCTTTTGGGGTTGCTCGCCAACTTGAAGAGGCAGAAGATCCCGTTCGAAAATAAAAAAAAGGGAAACTAATGTGAGCTTTGCTCGAATAGTAAAAATGGTGAAAGATTTTCAGGAACATGACAGAACGAAACCGCGCGCGCTACGGGAAAAAGCTATTGGCATGGGGAACCAAAACACGAATCGAAAGGGGGAAAAAACAGGGGGCACCAGGGACGAACTTGCAAAGAAAAACAAACGAAAACGGTCCAAATGAAGGGACAAAAAAAAAAATGTGAGGCGGGCGCGTACTACTCTAGGGGCGACTTCAAGTCGGCAGCCATGGAGTCAAAGTCGCGGCGCTCGAAAGTTCGGGGGATCACGGCTCCCTCGGGCCGCTCTATGAAAGTAATTTTGTCAGTGGAAGGAAATGAACAAAACGGGGAGAGAGTAGATCAGCATTTGAAAAATGTTCGCCGGACATAAACGCACGGGAGCGAATATGTGGCCAGGATGGCCATAATAAAAGGGGTGATCCGAAATCAGCAAAAAAAAATTATAGAAGAGCGAAACATTTGGGGGCGGAACTTATGCGAGGGAACCGGGAAGGCAGCTTGTGAGATGCATGATCAAGGTCGTAAAAAAGGGATTGAAAACATTAAGGACAGGAAAGCTTGCAAGTTGGGAACTGGGGGAAGTCGTAGAGCTTCAATCGTTCGTCGCCCGGTGCGGAATTTAGGGGTAGTAACAAGCAGAAAAGCGGAGGCGTCTTAAATTCGTGAAGTTGGGCCCTTTTTGGACGGGTGCTGCCTTCTATAACGAGGAAGAAAGTTGTCAGGGGCGTAGAGTCACAAAAAAAGGAGGGGAAAGGTCTTGCTGGATAGGAAACGATGACTGTCGTGACAGGCGGCAAGACCCGAGTTTGGAGGGGGTCGAAACTCAGAAGAGCAAATACTAATATGGCAAGAGAAAACGTAGATTTGCGGGTCTTCGAGAGACATTATGATTAGTTGGTAAACGTAAGAAACCCAGGGGATTCCCATAAGGAAAAGAAGAAAGGGAAAGATCATTTTAAAACTTGAAGATGGTAAGGTCCCTGGAGGAGCCTAATATCTGTAGACCTAAGTAGGGCACCCGTAAGACTAACGCGGTAAAAAAGAGCCAATCTTGAAGGGAACAGCAGGAGTAAAGGGAGGTCTCCTGGCCCCTGGGACTCTGAGAATAAGAATCCTTTGAAAGAAGGGAGCCAGGATACGCAACGAACTCGAGAAAAAGGGCTAGAAGCTGTAAGGGAAGGCGGGATAGGGGAATTGCATCTGAGAAATGGCAAAAAGTCTGAATTCCAGGGAACATGGAAGGGAAAAAAGGGGGAAAAAACTGATGTGTGCTGTCAGAACTGGAAAAAAAATGTGCGACTATGAACCCCCTAAAGGTTACGAGGCTTCGGGACGACAGAGGAGAGAAAAAAAAAAGAGGTGCCGGGGGGCGACGGCCAGCATTTCCGCGTGTTAATTCGCAAAGATTGTGGACTATTTCAGGGGCTAATGGGAGGAATCTAAAGAAAAAATTGGATGAAAAGGGCCCTTGGAACATTTTCGGACCTCTCTTACAAGCCACCGGAATGAAAAAGAAGGCGAAAAGCAGCCTGGTACACGAAAAAGTGATTGGTGACTACGCTCGAAAGGGTCAGAATCGTACAGAAGCCGTCGGATTACCGCGGAAAACAGGATGGCCAAGACTCAAAAGGGGGAGGACTATTAAAAAGGCGTGAATTAGAAAGGGGCTGAAAAGAGGGACTTTCAAGTATAAACATGTCAGTACGAAGTGTTCTGAATTAAAACGCTTACGAAATGCTTCGGGGAACGACTGGTTACCTCAGAGAGCGCGGGGGAGAACAGAGATCTCAAAACGGTGTAGGAGGAAGAGAAAGGAGTCCACGCCAGCATGCTGCGGAAAAGAAAAAAACCAGAGGGGGGGGGAAAAAGGGGCCCGCACGACACCCGTAATGCGGCTGACAACGAACACTTCTCGGGAAGAAGCGCCTGAGCAAGGTGAAAGTGTTAAAGAGGAAGCTGGTGCAAAGGGGATGACACGACAGTTTGCAAAACATCGAAAACGTTTTGACGCGTCCCGGCACAATGACTTCAAAGAATCGGCAAAAAGTCAATGAGAGCGTACAAAAAAAGAGACACCGGAGAGGCTCGACCTGAGCAGCCGATGGAAGTCTTCTGTTCAGGTGCAAAGCTTGGGCATAAAGAAAAACTCGAAAAGAAATCAAGTGGCATGCAAAGGGGTGAATTGACGCGGGGGAAGAAAAGAGACCTAAATACACCACCTGTGCGAACCGGATACACGCTGGATTCGAGGAAAAGTTGTTCTGAAAGAAAGGTCGGGCACGTGTACGGGAAACACGCGACAGGAAAGACCGGGACAGATCGTATCAATCAGCGCAAAGGGGTGGTTTGCCCTCGCCGGCGCCCACAGCCAATTCCCAGCTTGAGTCTAAAGAAAACGGCTCGCTTAACCTTTTGGGATTCAGGCAAAAAGGGGGGCTTCGGGAGGTGCCCGTCCTGGAAGATGATTCGGGGGGATAGCCTCACGCAATATAGCTCATGGGAGCTCTTTCCGGAAAAGATGGAGGAGGGGATCCCGGAGAAAAAAAACATAAGGCGACGCACTTCTCTGAGCCGAGGCTTTGATTCATAGCATCTACGTGGGGGGACAGGTAAAGGTATCTGCTCGGAGTAAGGGGCACGGCTGAGCGCTGAAAGAGACACTCTGGAACAAAGAAGGACAAACATTGGGAGGAAAGGGGTTCAACCGGATTTTGTTACTGCTGGGGGTTGGCGAGCGGGGATGAATACAAAGGGGGGGGGGTGGTGAAAATCTAGGAGAAGGGATGCGAGACGACTACTCTAAAGAGGCGGATGGAGCTTACTGTGAGTGCTGGCTAAAAAAAGCCCGTGGACAAAATCTCACGGGTGCTTCGCAGAGTAACGTGGGGGATCATCAGACGGGGGCGTAGTTTGGTGCGCGCAAGATTGTAGAAAGATAGCAGAGGCCAGCATAAAGGAACCCTTCTCGAACTGAATTAAAATTAAAAAAAAAGGGGGGCTAACACCGATGAGAGCCGCAAAAGCCCTAAGGCCGGAGGGGCGACGAAAGCCGCGCGCGCTACCCTTGCAAAAGCTACGGCACCACTGAAGGACACGAAACGAATCAAACTGCAGCGAATTGCGAAACAAAGGAAAAAAACCACAGAGGATGAGCTCACAATCGCGGCCGGGGAGGAGGGGGGGAGTTCCTGGAAAAAGGGGACGGGCCGCCTTCATCAGAAAAGTAGGAGACGGTCGCTCGAGGGGGAAAGGGGGCTACCCAGCGCTTATGAGTTCCAAGGGATTTCAGAAAAAATGTCGATAGATCTCTCAAAACAACAACAATGTAGATTTCGGTCAAAGGTCCGAAGGGATTTGTATCTCCCAAAGGAAGCGAATAGACGGTGCCCAGAGTCATAGGTTGTCTGAGCAAAAAAATCACTGGTGAAAGATTTGAGGCGATGACAGGGAAGCACTTTTTGACGGGGGGAGAC
>Ga0179593_1478341_pt1 | contig 14029 bp, 15 predicted proteins | sample CZODoug2_1_08_16_FD_185931 | JGI IMG/M metagenome (GOLD analysis project Ga0179593, IMG submission 185931) | Vadose zone soil fungal communities from Angelo Coast Range Reserve, California, USA - CZODoug2_1_08_16fungal (PacBio error correction) | ecosystem: Environmental > Terrestrial > Soil >...
AGGGGGGAAAATTTAGACACACAAGCAGGGGAAACAGAGTAACGGAGGAATCTCACTCCCGGGGAGGAAACACCATTCAGGAAGGAAAAAACGGATGCACGGAGGGATAAAGGGTGGAAGGACAACATCAAAAAGTGAAAGATGGCAGGTTTTCCCGGGCAATTGTGACACATGAAGAATGAGACGGTGATAGGAAATATGGCCGGGAAGTAGAACGGGGGGGGGCAATAGGGAATTTCCGAAAAAGTTGATTTTATAGGAGACTAGTCGTCTAAATGGCAAGACAGTGTGAAAGCAGGTCGTGAGGTATGCAGTCAGGGAGGAGAATCTGGAATGAGGAAATCAAAGACAGGAAATATGAGAATTAGATGGGATAGTGGGACAGCAATCAGTTTGGGAACAGAATGATAAAAAAGTGGGGGGACAAAGTTTGAGGTTATTTCCCACGGATTGGCAGGAGCAAAAGAGGGGAAAACAACATCCAAGTGCCACCAAACAATCACAGAGCAGTGATGGGGGGGGGTTCAAAAAGGGCAGCAAAAAAAGTAGCACAAAGTCGGCTTTAACGGTGATGGGGTGGTAGGGGGGTTACACTCACTTCATTGGGAAAGTCACAAAAACTAATGCAAGGAGGCCTCTTGTATTAAGACGATGCGTGATGTGGTGGTTGGGATGATCGAGAGAGGTGCTGGGAAGGCCCGGTGCACAGAAATCAAGGTGCAAATAAAAATTGTCAACAAAACACCGCGCATCATGTCAAAAGCTATCGGATCGATATATTTCTAGTGGGTTTTTCTGGCAGGGGCAGGGGGGGGCGGATATCTGAGAGGGACGTGGGAGAAAAAAAAAAGGAGAGAAAAGTGAAAAAGTGTACAACGTGGAAGGGGTGAGGAGGTCTTTAGGACGGGACAAATTGGTGGAATAGGAAGTGACCATCCACACAAAGCAGATACCCGGAGGGACTCCTGGAAAGGGGGAGCAAGGGCTTTGTTGGCAGGTCTTAGGGGATCCAATGGGGGGTAACAACTGAATATGGAAAAAAGTTTCCCGCCAAGTTTGTGTTGGGAGGAACACAACAGCTGGGTTGCGGTCCGACTGTTTGGGGGGCAGGTGGTGGGGAGGGGGTGGGTGTGTGCGTGGGGGCCTCGTGAAAGGGAATCTGTAGGAGCAACGTCCAAAAAGTGCTAAAAAAACTGTCGGGGTCTCCGCGGATCGACCATGACAAGATCAAAGGCGTTCACAGAAATCAATGTTCAAATTGGATTGTCAAAAGAAAACGTAAACCAGTCTTGGAGTGGCAACAGGGGGGATCAAAAAATGGGACAAGGAGAGGGCTGAAAAGACGGGGGATTTGGATGTTCAAGACGGGTTGAATAGAAAGTTCTGAAAAACGGGACACATGAAAACGGGGAGGTGGGGCAGACATGTGGGGGGGGTGCGGTTGGGTGCGGGGCGGGGGGAGTGCGGGATTGTGTTGTGGTGGGGGCAGCGCAAGGGGTGGGCCGTGAAAAGGGAGGCAGAGTAAAGGTCGAGAACATCAAAACGTTACACGAAAGTTGAGGAGCAATAATCACAAGATGAGTTGGAAACAAAAAAGAAAACCGGAAATAAAGACAATAAAGGGACAAGAACAACGGTGGGAAGGGGGAAAGGCCGAGGCGGGAGGGTATGAAGGAGGGGGCTAGTGGTGGGAAAACACAACCATTTGCAAGGTCTTGTTTAAAAAGGTCCATCCCATAGTTGGAATGAATGAGGGGGCGATCAGACCAGAGAAAAGGAGAAAAAAAATACCCCCTGGATGTGAAATAATGGGAATCCAGAGAAGGACAGGGTAGGGATAAGCTAGGTAACCAGAGGGAACGCAATTACAAATACGAAAAAATAAATGAGAAATGTGAATTCTTCGACGGGACACAAGTGAAGGTAAAATCTAAACTTGATTGAAAGGATTCCATGGACGGGATTTATTATCCCTAGAGAAATCTCTCAGAGAAAACATTGGAAAAAGGAGAAACCGGAAAATAATGAAAATAGAAAATGGCAGTAAGAGTGTGATGGTATTAAGAAAAGTTGTCAGTTCTCGGTAACAATCACGCGAGGAAAAATTTCGGGAAAGACGAGCAAACAAACAACAAAGGCGGGGTGAAACGCGGTGGAAAAGGGGGTCGGCGTGGGAAGAACACACCAATACACAAATGGGGGGGGGGGGGGGGGGGGTGGAGGAGGGTAATAAGGGGTGTGAGACGGGTGGTGGGGGGAGGAACAGGGGGGGTTCGGGGGTAAAAGAGGTGGAGAGTGGGGGGGGGGGGCGGGGAGGGGGGGGGGGAGCTGAGGGGGCGGGGGCAGGGGGGTGGGGGGGGTGGGGGGTATGGGGGAAAAACCGACGAAAGGAGCCGGCTTTACGGGAAGGACAGGATTAAAGGCCCTGCGAAAAGCATGAGGGTGACAAAGAGGAAGGGGGTGCAAGGGGGGGCGGGAGGTAGGGGGGGGGGGAATCATGGAGTGAACAGCAACAAAATTGGCGGGGAGGGGCAGTAGCGATATTTACCATCAACACAAATAAAAAAAACAAGAAAAAAAGAAAAAAACGCCAAAAATGGAACTCCTCCAGTCATAGAGTAAAGAATTACTGGGAAATAAGCAACAACACAGTGTAACTGCTAGCTCCGAAAAAAAAAAAGAGGCTTATAAGGGACCAAGTCGTACCGGGCATCATATATCCAGGGCCAAAGTCCTCGGTGATTCAAACCGTGAGTTACATCGACAACAGAAGTCAACTCAGGTTGGATACAGGGGGCCGCGAGAGGGGGAAGCGTGGTATGTCCAGGCGTATGAAATAAAGTCACAAAGTAAAGGCAAAAACGGGGTTTATGTTTGCAAACATAAAAAAAATGATGTGGAACTGTACAGAAACACCCACAGAGGGGGCAACATTGTTGGTGTTAGACGAGCAACAAATTGTAACGTCACAAAAAGTGGCAGGGGAACAAACTGAGGCAAGTGATGGGACACAAACAAGGGAGGAAGTCCCGGGGGGATTGTGGGAGGGGCAAAAGTACAATCAAAGAGGGACAGTAGGAGGGCTAACAGATGGAAACGGGGAGTACCGGGGGAGGAGGGTAAAGGGAAAAAGAGGGACTAAGGGGGTTCATCCAGAAAGAGGGATGAGAAAAAACGGAGAACATAACTTCTCGTTAAAAATACAACAGGGTAGAGACGGGGGCAGGAAAGAAAAAAGGCCAAAAAAAATGAGGAGGGGGAAAAAGGGGGGGGACAAAAGGAGGGGAAAGGGTAAGTCGAAAAAGAGAAACAGGGGAAAAAAAAAAAAAAAGGGAGAAGAAAAGGGAAGAGAAGAAAGGAAGCAAAGAATACAAACAAGGGGCGTAAATGGATTAAGGGAGAAAAGTGAAGGAAGTAGGGGGTCCTTCCAGTTGGTGACCTTTCAGAAACCAAACCCGCCACGGGACACTTAAACAAGAAAAGGGGAGGATCCAAACTCGAAATCACTGCCCTGGCTAAAAAAAAACAATTGCATAGGCAACTACACAAAGACGGTGTAAGAAATGAAAAGTTGAACTCAAGATTTCCGGATTGGGGGAAAAAACCGACCAGAAGACGATGATCCCAACCCTTTCGAAAAAAGGAGAATGAACAGGGTCGTGAAGGCACAGCCATAAGCCAAAATCGGGGGTGATTTCCTAAGAGGACCAGCCCAAAACAGCCCCACCGTAATGGAACTGGAAACAATTTATGGTTGTTCAATGATCAGGTCAAAACCACACCCAACGGTCAGTGGCTGCAATGGGGGTGCCAGACTGGTCGATTTTCCCCAAATATACAAGAATAAGCAAAGCAGAAGACCCAGTTTAAGTATCAAATTAAGGGGAGGGGAATTGTCCGCCATGCAGCAAGCTCTCAAACACATGGCCTAAAAAGGTTAAACACCAGTGGGACAAAATCCAGCGTATATAGAGGAAAAATACCGAGGCAGGAGACAGAAGACACAGCACCCAACATGCACAGGGATCGGTTTGTCTATGATTGGGATTTTTGCCAATTTTTGAGTAAAACAGTTATGGGGATGCGAGGGGGGGAAAAATTAGCAACGAAAAACAAGTAAAGTGCATACAGCACCACGCAATAGAGAATAACAAAATCATCGTAGCGAGAAAAAGATGACCCTCAAAAGTGAAAATATATAGGGGGGTGTGCCGCACGCTCAATGGAGGTGGAACAAATTAACAACAAGTTACCAAAGAAGAATTTTACACAACGGAATGGGCTAGAAGGGGACAACAAAACAAATGTGATGGGGGGGACCTTTTGGGGGGGTGGAAGTCACCGAGCAATCGCCTGCCAACATGTGGGACAACCAAACAAAAAACCTAAAACGTAAAAAAAAAAGGGCGCTCCTTCGGTCAACAACATGGCTGCAGGGACACAAGCACCCTACCATTACTCAAAGAAGATTTCTGCTTCCGGGAAGGGAAGGGACAAGTCTCCTCTCAGGAGATAAATATGTGACCAATAAAGAAACTCAAAAAGATAGTAAACCAGAAAGGTGAAGCACGTCAAGAAAGGAGGGCGCTCTTGAACACAAAAGATTAATTAGGAAGAAATAATGACAAGGGGAAAAAGAAAAATAGGTGAAAAGAAGAAGCTAGGGGGCATCTTCGGCTCAAAAAGAGGGGAAAATCAATGACTAAATAAATATCAGAAAACGTGGGGACTAATTAAAGGCAGAGAGTCCTAAATAGGGATGCATGCGAACATGGAACAATGAAAAAAGGTCAAATGGGAACGCGTTCACGTGAACCGGGGAGTGAACAGGTAACGGGACAGATCGTAGGTAACAATTTGTGTGAAGGGGTGGGAGGAGTTCCGTGTCTAAAACTCAGGTGTAATGAAATTCTTAAAGAAAATTGTTTCAAAAAAAACCAAAAACACGCCAGGGAATGACACATGGTAATTCAGAATAATTAGAGTTGTTTCTCAAGGTACTAGTGTGAATCAGCGGTGATTCCAAGATCAACATATAAGGTGCAGAACCCAAAATGAAAATTCCTCCGAAAGAAACATGCAGATCGCTTGCGCACTGCAGACTTGGAGAAAACCCAGGGTCAATAAAGAACAAAAAACGCGATCTTCCAACTTCACTTCAGACTTCGGGACAGGGGAGGAGAGGGGTGCGCTAGATGTTGGCCAAAAGATAAGGCCGGTAACGGGAAAACACGTTCAACATGGAATCGGGCACATTTCTCAGGAAGGGATTGAGAATACGTGAGATCAATGGGGGCAAGAGAGGACTCGGAGGATTACAAAAACCGCAAGAAAGTAAGAAAGAGGAGCACTCGCCTATGCAGTCCTTACAAATGTACGGTTCCGGTCTGGTGCCGTCTGGACATTTGGCCTAGCACACGTAATTGGTAATACTCAACTCTGCATCCCGGGTTGTTGGTGACTCGCGCCGAACCGCCAAGGACTCGGTCCAGTGAAACAAAACCAGGGGGTGAACACTTCTACTGGAAAAAATTCACCGATGGGAGGGACATGCCCCGAATGTGCAAAAGACTGGTTCAAATTAACTAAAAAATTGAAGGGTGTGCACAATGGGCTACAAAACCAAAAAATGTGAAAACGGTGAGGAGAAAAGCGAAAGGGGAACAAATGTTAGCAGACCTCATCAGGAACAAGTGAGGGAAAGGAAATGCAAATCTTCCTCCAAGCCGAGTCTGAGAAAAGGGGGGGATGCACCCTGCTGTTTTGGGTTAAAAACTGGGACGAAAGGAAAAAAGGGGAGCGCGTCTCAACAGACAACTTAGGGAAGGAAGAAACCTGGGATTGCCTGGTCAGCAACAAAAACAAGACAGAACCATGCTCGAAGAAGGGCTGCCGTGGGGGAGTGGATGACAATTTAAGGGAGCGGGAAAGTGGTAAAATGGTCGCGCGGGAAAAATCAAAAGGGATACCCAAGTAAACAGAAAAAAAGAAGGTTGGCCCCAGGGTGAACGCCATAAACTGGTCACGACGGACGGCAGAAATTGGGATGGGCATGTCATCAAAAGAACAAAAAAAATTTAGCAGATCTTGTCTGAACCACAAATCGGGTGGGTAAAATCAATAGCACGCGGAACTCGCGACAGACAGTAAGAGGGCATCTGTCAGAGCTCAGTGCCAGTCCTGAGGGTTGTAACCCAGAGGACGCCAAGGCATGAACAAGGGCAATCAGGCATAAGCAAACAAAGGAAAGTGAATAAAGAAACGGGAAAACTGGTGAGGGTGAAAGTCAGCATCTGTGGGCCATTCACAGAATATCCCGAGCGGTCAAAAGAGGTGAGCTTGGACATAGAGGGCTTGGGTGGGTGAGAGGGACCGGCGTGTAGAACAGCAAGAGGGGCTTAACAAAGTAAGTATTCATATAAGTGAGAGTAAACGGTTGGTTTGGCAACCGGTATAGGGGAAGTTGTGAGATGTGAAGAAAAACGTTGTAACGTGAAAAAAACATATATAGGGTAACCTGTTGACTTCAAGGAGGGGTTTGAAAAAAAATTGTCTCACCATAGAACAGTAGAACGCATTTCGCAGACGTTGGGAACAAACTTCAGAGATAAAATAGGGAACGTGACCTATGGCAGCCAAAAACATACGAAAAAGCAGGGGGGCCATTGGTGCCCTTGGGACGTGGGGTCCATTTTAGATGTGTCCTTTTCTACCGGCGTTTAATATTCCACGTTGGGTTGGAATAGGGATTGGGGGAAGGAATTTGAGGAAGAAGGAGGAAGAGGCGATGAAACGTCCTGAGCATGGGAGGGTTCAGCATGGGTAGGGGTCCTCTGGAAGGATCAAGGAGAAGGGAATAAATAAGAAGGATTTTGGGGGGGAAACGGGTAAAACAAGACATCCAATGATAGGTGGGGTGAATTGTAACCAAAGTTGGCAGACCTAACCAAGCCAAGTCCGCACACACATCCGGTTGTGTCCACTGACAAAAAAAGGGAAAAAAAAAGGTTTCGTTGAGTTACAGCTGGGGGGGTGTTTACAATAATTACCATGGGGAAAAGGGGGCAAACAAAACAAGCTATTGGCAAGGGGCAAGTTGTACAAATTTGAAGGGGCGAAAAAGCATCGCTTGCTGTTGGAAGAAGGCACGCCAAGATCAACGGTCGGGTTGAATCAACATTGGAAAAAAAAACAAAAGAAGCAAACCGATAGAGAGGAAGGATGTCGATGCTGGGGTGTGAGGGTGGTTGTTGCAGGAAATTATCGAATAGAAAGCGATAAAATGTTTGGAACTGGGAAAAAAGGGGGGATATCTGGTATGTGGGGGTCGTTATGCAAAAAAAGTTTACTAAAGGAAAGGGGTCAACATCCAAAAGAAGAAAATTATACATCACTAGAGTGAGCTTGGGGGGGCGTGTGATGGCTTCCTGTGTAAAACGTGGAAAATAGGGACAAACAAAAGGATTTAAGAAAAAAAACGCACCTGCAGTTGTTGTGGGGTGCAGAACCTGTCACAACAAATGGGGTAAAAAAGGTCAGGGAGTTGGTGGGGGGAAGGTGTATTTGGGAAATCTTCATACCAAGATATCAAGGTGCTCTTGAACACGGACTTCACTAAAGTGAGTCCTGGCGGTCAAAGCAAACGGTTGGGGGAGCAAGGAATAGGGGAGGGAGATCAAGCAGGAAAGCGGGAAGGTTAAAAAACAAAGCAAGGGGCTCGGAAAAAAAGGCCATTGGTAGGGGGGTGGCCGCGAAATTTAGCTGCAGGGCGGTCTTTTTTGGATTGGGGTGGCCTCAGGGGGTAAACGGCAGTGGGTGGGGGGGGGGATCTAGGGAGAGGGGAGAAGAGAAAAAAGAAGAAGAAGAAAAGGAAAAGAAGAGGGAAAAAAGAAGGGGGGGGAAAAAAAAAAAGAGAGAGAGGAGGGAGGAAGAGGGATAGGGGGGAAGAGAGAGGGGGGAATTGAAAGGAGTTAGCAAACATTTGGGGGGCGGGTCCGAGTGCTGGTGTAGAATCCTAGGGTGAAAATGAAAGATGTCTTCTCTACAAGTCCACCGTACACTTCAAGAGGCATCTGAAGGAAGAAGGAGGAAAACGACAAAGCAGCGAGAGTCATAAAAGGTGGTGTGCCCTAACCTTTGGGGGGAAAGAATTGTGTAAGGGGTGGAACGCCCGTTTGGAGGGGAAAAGGGGGAGTTGGATAAGTGAAAACATTTGACCATCGGTTCGTGTTTGGGGGTAAGAAAGAGGGGGAAAGAAAAGCAAATCGGGGGGGGATTGGGGGGAACAAAAGGGTTCACAGACACCCAATAGACGTCTGGGGAACCTGATGAACAAAAAGAGGTGGGATGCGAATAAAGGGGGTTGGGGTCAATCAAGAGCTTGGGGGAAGGGTTAGTATAAAAAGGTGTACCAGATGCGTCATCAAATCCACTTATCAGTATGGGAACAGGGTGAATGGATTTCACTTCGAAAAGGTGAAAAGGGAAATCTCTCTGGTACTGAACGTCACAAAAAAAAAAACTAATATAAAACACACCAAACACACAGGGGGGGACACAACATAAAAATCAACTAAAAGGGGGCGGAACATACTCAGAATCAGATTATAAAAGAAGTCAAACTGGAAAGAGCAAAAATAGAGGGTTACAATCACGGGAATGGGGCACGGGATCGTTCTTGTAAGATGTTACTGAATCATTTTCATAACGGACAATATTCCTCATCTTACCAAAAAAGGCTTCAGTCATTACGATGAAAGCAAAAAAATCAACAAGCAGGGGGGAGGGAGGAAAGATAGATCGAAGACAAAAATGCATATGGTAAGAGAGAGATTTAAGAACTACAAGAGGTTCCATGTGGACAATCTCCGCGATAAAAAATCGTCAAAAGATAAACTTGAAAATGGGGACAGTTTTACAGTGTAATCCAGCTGGAAGAGAAGCTGATTTGAACAAAACTCACTAAACACGGGGAACGCGAACTTGGCATCATCAAGTTTTGGACCAGTGAAACATTGCTCCTCGACCAGAATACGCTTAACATGGAAGATAGGGCAGTGATTAGTGAATAGGGGGGCTGCACTGAATATAAACAACGCAATCATCGATTTGATGGCAAAACATTGTCCAATAACTCACCAATAATGAAAAAAAAAATCAGTGGGGTATCACACCAGAGATAGTGGGCAAAACTGGGGGTTTGTGAAAAAAACGCAACTTATGCAAACGGGGGAATGTTCATGACCGCATTTTGGGACTTAAAAACAAGAAAAAAAGATGAGGGGGGGCAAAAAGTAATCAGAACCTCAGAAAGTGCTTGAAACAAAATCCTACGGAAGGTGGGGGGCTTGCCAAACAAAAGGATGAATAGCCACGTGGTGCTTGTGCGTAAAAGCTCGAATTACGAGCTGGTCCTCTTGAAAGTAGGTAAGGCGGGGAATGGGGAACATCTGACTTTGTTTAGCGAAGATTGGAAGGAAACAGGGAATCCATCTCCTCAAGGGCCCAGAAAAATGCTCCGATAAGGTTTCAATTGGGGTCATCCCTCCAAACCCAGCAGACGAGGTACAGGATAAAAGAACACCCACCCCAAAAGCCCCCCCTAATCACACGAACCGGATAGGAGCCCCGTGAAATACACATAAAACCTTTTGGTGGAGACGGAGTTGAACCTAGTGAAGGTTGAACAATCGAAAAACGAAAAATTCGTCAAAAAACCCTTGCTGGACCAAAACCGGGGCACTTTGCTTGCCAAACAAAAAACCGACAACGCCTCTTGGTCGATCAGAAGACCCCGAAAATGCCCCTTAACACACACCGTCTGACTAGTCCCCCCAAAAAATTTGGGGGGGTAGCAGTTCTAAGTACACACCCCCGAACCCTTCAGTTGTCAGGACCTTATTTTGCACCGAAGTTACAAACGGGGGACAGAAAGAAAGGCAAATAAAAAATGCTCCAATTTAAAAGAGAACTTACATTTCTTGGGGTGATTGGGAAAAAATGCAAAAAAGTCTAAAATCACTACATGTGTACAAATGACATCGATATAGGAAATACAGGCAATAGAAGAAAAACAATAGGCAAATCCCCTGATGAAGAGATCTTTGGGGCTCGATGATTTTGGGTGTGGGGGCCAATGTTGGAGTGCAAACAAAGTTGTATGGGATTTCTGGGGGGGAATGACAAGAGACGCCTAGAAAACTAAAATTATCAAGAGGAAAGACCTCGTACAAAGCACGGGGGGTTGTTTGAAACAGAAATGAAGGTCTCCAAACAGAAACAAGAAGAGTGGTTGTAACTTGGATTTTCTGATTCCGGTGTAACAAAACCGTTGGGCCTTCTGAAATGTCTGGGGGGTTTCCTGGGCCCCCCACTTCCGGACAAAGTGGACGAAACAAACAAAAAAAGGTGGCGCTATTCCTGTCACCATTCTGTAAACCAATACGGGAAATGATTTCTGCTCAAACTCTCTAGGAACAAATGGAGCTTCAATCATTCGAAGGAAAATCCAATAGGAAACCCTCAGTCAAAGGGGCTTCAGCAGACCAAAAACAGAAATAAAGAAATTCACAATCAGGCATATATAAACGTTGAACTTGTGAGCACAGTGGCCAATAGGGACCAAGATGGCCCAATGAACGGGCCCTTGACAGGAATCTTGACCGTGCCTTGTTGATTCACCTGTCAGTTACCGTTGAGCCATCAAGATTTTTGGAAAAGGGATTATAATCCCCGTAGAGTTCAGGTAGTACTGTAAAAGGGTTAAACCCTTGAATTTCAACGGGTGCAGGGAAGTAGATGAAGAATTTGGGGGTAGCGGCGTCGACTTGGGGATGCCATTGGGGGCCGGTAAACCCTTATACATCTCACCTGGTTGTCACCACACTTTTTTCAGAGGCGCTAACGGTATAACACGGATCAGGCGACCCGCCCTTGGTGCCATAAATGTCTTTTCCGAACCGTTCCTTTCTAACAAACAGCGATTAAAAATCCAACGGCAAACATGAACGGGGTGATAGGTTTTATACTGTCAAAGAGGACGAGGTAACAAGGGGACCGCGTGCAAAAAACTCTTCAGTTCTAAGACGGGGGGGGAAAGTATGAAAATGTTGGGAAGCTGTTTTCTCGGGATGATCTTATAACACCGAAACCGGCTAATAGGAATGCAGGAGCCCTCTTAGATTACTGGCTGCGCTTCGGAGTTAACTAGGTTGGGACTGTGCCCCGTGTGTGCAGCATTCTTTTTTGGGGGTGTAAAAGAAAAAGGGATGGGGGACGCCCCTCCCACTCTGTCGCCGTCCGTAAGAATAGTGCATTCCTCGGGAACTTCCAATTTGGCATGGGCACTGGCTTGGTGCTGAATTGATACGGTGATGATAGAGACTGACCATGGGGGAGTCCTGATGAAGTGAATACAGAGTAAAAAAAAATACAAGGGGGGAATGAAGTGAAGGCAACCTATTGGTGGGTGGGGTTCTAGCAATAAGAAAATGGGGATTACATTAACAAACAGAGGAAGGAAAGGGAAAGAGGATACGTCTTTGCTGTCAGCAACAAACAGAGGGGGGCCATAAATATCAGAAGAACTGGCGGAACTTCGGGATAGATGAGAAAGGACAATGAGGCTCAAGGGTCTTTGGCGCTATGAAAAGGGATCAAGAAACAGGAGTGATGAAAACACCAGTATCAAGAGCAACTTAAAAAGAGGGGTGGGGTGTTAGGGCAGGAGACCAAAAACCATTTCCAATAAGCCACCGGTAAGAAAGGAAGAACTCAAAAAAAACACCAGAATAGTATAATCGTGCGAAGGCCTGAAATGCCTGTTGGGAAAGGAAAAAAAACAGAGGGGGGAAAGCAAGGGAAATAACGTCTGACATTGGGACAGGGGGAAATGACACTGGAAAGGGGAAACATCATCTTTTGGTCACTCGCAAAAAAAGGGATCCATCAAAATTCCAGTCGTGGGGGATATCGGATTGTGTGGTCTAGAAACGCAAGTCTAACATCATCGGCCAAGAGAATAGTTCATATTCATAGAAGTAACTTTGGTGTGGGGGGCAACAAGGAGTAAAGGTGGCCTGGTGGGGAGATGTGAAAAATGGTTAACAAGTGAGAACAAGAAAATAAGGATAAGGCCGTTGTCAAGGCAAGGTTGATTTCTCAGCGCTCATGGAATAGCCGATGGTCTCAATCAGGAAAAATTAAAAATGAGAGGAGGGGTACTTGTTACCTGTTAAACAAGAAACGTAAGAGCTTCAATCCAGGGGCATTGTTCAAGGGGGAGAAAGCAAACGTTCTAGGGGCAGCCTGGAGGGAAATTCCAACGTTTTGGGTAGGTGAGTAAGGGGAACTGAGTAAATGCGGAATACCTTGTGGGGGGGGTGGGGAGCTGCATGTTTCATCATTGAGGTGACGATGGAAAGGGGGTAGCGTAAGAAGGAAGAAGGATTGTGGGAAAAAGAGAGTTGGGAACAGAGCAACAAGTTGTTGCGTTTGTTGAGTTTGCAATGTGGGCAGCCGCTGGAAACACCATAAAGGAACATCACAGCCGGGGGTTTGGGTCAAAGGAAAAAAAAGTAAAATTACGCAGGGGGACGAAGTCTGTTGGATTGTGGTTTACAAAAAATCCATAAATTGCAACCAAAACTTTGCTGGGACATCTTTGGCAGATGATTTAATTGAGGTGAAACAGCGCTTGGGCAGTTAGGCAAGAAAACCAAGGAAAAAAAACTAAACTGGGGGCAGAATGGCCAAAAAAAAACCAAGAAAACCGATGGCTAAGGTTTGCTGGTTGTTGCCTGAGTGCCATGGGTGGGGGGGTGGTGGTTGTTTGGTTCTTAATATCTGAGGAAAGGCTTTTTAAGTGGAGAACTGCCTGACGGAAAAGAAAAAAATTACTTTAAATGGGCCTTGGGGCGTTGGGGGAAATTTGAGGCTGTACTGTTGGAAAAGGGGAATTCGGCAAAAGAGTTCAAGCCACCTCCCGTGGGGGGGGGGAAAAAATGACAATTGAATTCAGAAAGGTGGAGGGGAGGGATGGTGTCCTTCAAAATGGCGTCAACCAAGATTGTTACGGGCTCAACTTACATAAAACTGAAAAAAGGGAAAGGGGGGCTAAGCACGGGGGGAAGAATTGACTCTGAGTCAAGCAGGAAAATCTGGGCAACAGGAAGGACTCAAAAAATAACTTGTAGGCATGAGGTAAATTGTGCATTAAGTTAGCAAATGGGATGGAGGCAGGGTTGGATTGGTAAGTTGGTCATCGGAAGGATTGGGTGGGGGTTGACTCAAGTAAAAGGAAGTATCATACATGGGGTCTTGGTCACCTAGTGGGGTCCTGTCTATCCAATTGGGAAAAGGGAGAGAATGTCGAGATCGAAATCACAAAAAAGGAAACGTTGAAGGAGAAGGAGGGGAGGAAGAGGTATTTGGGGAACAAAACACCGGGACGATCCTTGGGGGGCAAAAGGACAAGGTGAAAGAAGGGGGATTGGGGGGGACCCACGTTTGGGGAGTGGTACAGGGAAACGGAGACTTGAAAAAAACCGGGCAAATCGGTGTTTCGTGTTTGGGGGGAAAGAAAGATCCAGTGAAAATCGAATTGAGAGAGTGAGGTGAGAACTAAAAGGGGGAAAAAAGGAAAATAATGCTCTTGTGAAAACGGAAGAAAAGTACGGACGGGATGGGGGGTTGGGAAAGGAGCATTGCAGGTTCAATAGAACTGCAGAGACTGTCCGAATAAACCCTGTACGAGAATGCAAGGGTTAATCTGGAGAGGAAAAAAGGACGGTGAAAAAGCTCTCTATTGAAGTCTTTCCAGTTGACGAGGAGGTGGGGGTTAAATCAAAGTATCTGAAACAGTCTGAAGGCAATAAAAAACTTTCAGGAACAGAAAAGGAAGGACTCGAGGGTGCATTGTCCTTGAAGGGGCGGGTGTCTTGGTAAAAAGATCAGGAAAAAGGTTGGGGTCAGTTCCAAATCAGGGACAATCGGATAGGAGGGGAAAAAACCCAATAGGCTTGATGTCCTT
>Ga0179593_1256723_pt1 | contig 14028 bp, 20 predicted proteins | sample CZODoug2_1_08_16_FD_185931 | JGI IMG/M metagenome (GOLD analysis project Ga0179593, IMG submission 185931) | Vadose zone soil fungal communities from Angelo Coast Range Reserve, California, USA - CZODoug2_1_08_16fungal (PacBio error correction) | ecosystem: Environmental > Terrestrial > Soil >...
ACAAGAGGCTTATTGCAGCTGAAGCGGGTTCCCCAGATGGTGAGTCAGGACCGAGAAAATCACCCAAGGGAAGGTGAAGGGGGAGAACAGGTCACGGTATAGCCGGATTTAGAGGATCGGAGACCGAAAATTCGGAAGTAAGGGACTCGCCCGAGCAGGAAAGACTTGGAATCCTCACCAGGGGGGGAAAGGGATAAAGGGTCCCGTCACAGGGTCGTCGCCCGATTGGCGAGGCGTTTCGGACGAGGCGGGGGGAAGCCAAAAGAAGACCCAAAGCCAAAAGCCCCCGCGCCGGGCCAAAGAGTTAATAGCGGGGAAGGGGAACGCGAAGGGGCCCGGAGAGCAGTAAAGAAGCCGCACGGAGCCCCGCCAAACACGAGACGGCGACAGCGGGACTTCGTAAGGAAGGCAAAAGGCAGGCGATTAGGGGGGGGGGAAGGTCAAAGCGAGAGTACGTGCAAAGAAAGGAGGACGATGAGGCAGGCTGCCTCTCTAACCAGGGGGGAGCGAACTCTAATACCAATTTTTGGGCGCAAACCCATAGCCGGCCAAAGAAAACTAAGGGGGTGGTCAATACTTGGGGTAAAAAAAAACAGGCAATCTTTGACCAATTTACTCCTTTCAAAAGAGGGGGGAAGCATCTTGCGAAAAAGGTGACCAAAAACCAAATCTCCGGCTCCGAAAACGTCAAAAGTGCGCCCAATTTGAAAAGTCTCAAGGGCCGGCCCGGAAGCTCCCAAGTCCCAGCTTCACCACGAAACACTGCGGGGATACTGAAAGGGAATACAAAACTAGGGTGAGAAAAAAAAACTTCTGTATATCGAAAGTGACAGAAAAGCAAAAAATGAAACTGAGGCTCAAAAAACTGATACAAGGCCACCTCAGGGGAGAACTAAATACAAAAAAAATAGGAAAAAATTGAAGGTCGAGGAAAAGGGGAACCCTGCTACGAACACGGAAATTTCTTCACCAGAAACCAAGCGAACCTGACATAACCTTCAGAGAAATGGCGGGAAGGACGCGCTTTCAAGGGGCCATACTAAAGAAGAAATCTGGGGGCGGAACGAAATAAAAAATAATTGAGCATCAAAAAGAAGGGAGGTCAGAACATCCCAAGGTCCTGCTTACTTAAAATAATTTAAGGGTTAGAAAATAAGTCAAACAGATCATCCTGACGTCGCCGAGGACAAGAAAACCAAACGACCTGGAAAGACACGGGCGAGGAATAAATAAACCCGAGAATGCTCATGTTTGGACACCTGAAAACCGTACAAAACCAGGCGTCTGCGGAACTCGTCGGGGCACCCCGTAAAAGGCAAACAGCAACGACATGTGGCGAAGCCGAATCGGACGAAAGAGGGAAAAGAAAAGGCCTATCGTGTTCTGGGAAAACGGCACCAACGGGAGGGCCTAGAGAGACCATGTGCCAATTCAAGGCGACCTCCGGTGTGAAAACCGGGAAGAAGCGGTGAAAGAAGCAGACCGTCAGTGATCGAAAAATGTCAAATAGGAACACCGACGAGGCAGACGAACTTACTTGGAGGGTCGTAGCCCGGGGAGGCAAAAGGGAAGAGGGGAAGTGTTAGAAGAGAAACCCCCACACCAGGCTTCCCAAGTCTTAAAATCTCTCTTCCCACTTACTTATCCAAGGGTTAATCCACCTGGCTCTCGGCCCTCCAGTAAAAAGTTGAATGAGCGGGAACTGTTCAATCTTGGAAGGAAATCTTGGGAGCGGGACATGAGGGCGAGAAGGAAACGAAAAAAGTTGGACGGGCGATCTGATTATTACATGGTGAGGGAGGACGGAAAGATAGGAAGAAAAAGGTCAAGAGGGGGACCAAAGGAAAGGGAGTCTCGGGGAGGCCGACCACTGAGTACCACCTACGGAGGGGATTCAGGGGAAGAAGTCTCCGAAACCGGGGGGTGGACGGTAATTTGAAACCAAAGCAAAGAAATCAGGCTTAACAAATGTCGGGAAAACACTCGCCCGGGACTCAGGTGATTTGATGGTCAGTGGGGGGTGGCGCGGGACTGGGAGCCTTCTGAGAAAAGGAACGAGCAAGACGCAGAATAGGGAGAAGCCAGGGGAAGGGTGGGTCCTTTTTAGACAGATTTTGAGGAAGAGGAGGTTTCGGAGGGAAGTTAAACCTTGGTCACGCGGTCAAAACGCAATGACGGTATAGGCATAGGGGGGAGCTTGGAAACAATAATTCAGGAAGAACCCAAGGGGAGGGAGACTGGGCAGGGTTTACCTTAAACGACCGTTCGAGGTATATTGTAACTAAAGAAGGAAGTTGGGGGGCCTGGAAAAAATGTCGCCTCCCGTGAAGAGGGCACCGTGAGGGGGACTAGGTCGAAAAAGGCTTGACCCGACTGGGAAGGGAAAGGTGGGGGAAGACCAATTATCTTACTCTTACTCTATATAGCAACGGGCGGGTCTCGGGGAGTGCGGAAGGGGAGCGGACCAAAAAGAAAGAGAGTCAGCAGATCCGAAAAGCGGTCGCTGAAAACTATGACCATGATTCCTCCTTTGAACCCCGGTTTTAAAAAACAAAAAAGTTACGTTTCCTCCCAGGGGTTGGACCTGAGTTGAGGGGCAGTTTGCTCACGAGGTGACGAAACGAAAAGTCCTCAAAGGACTCCGCTTCGCAAGGGGACCGCCGAGCGAATTGGGAAAGAAAGAGGAACGCGGACAGGAAAGGCGCTGACAAGACCTCTTCTCACTCCTCCTCATTGACTAGAACGCCTACGAGGACCGCGTGGCGGGGCTGGGGTGCTCCTTCCAATGGACCGAAGGAACGGCGGTCGACTGAGGGAAGGACCCGAAGAGAGACTTGAAACAAGGGCAGGCGGCAAAACCTGGAGGGGAGGAAGCGTTCGGCTAGGTCTGAAATAAAAAAGAAGGTAACGCCAAGCCTCGCATCATCGACAAGGGGGGACGGGGACGACTCAACCTTCCTGGGGGGCAAGGATTATCCAGAAAGGGTAAACCAAAAAGGGAGAGGGATCGACGGGCGGGTCGACTTTTGGGTAGAAGGGAGACTCAGCGATCCAGTTCCACACTTGAAAAAAAAAAGCCTGGGGCACCAAAAAGGGGTGCCAAACGCGATCAATCCCCCATCTTGGCATCCACGACGAGGGGCAAGGAAGGAGAACGTAGGCGCTGACAAAAAACAACCGGTCGAAACGATATTGGGCCCCGGGGGTGAAACGTTTAAGGAAACGTAGTGGGGTAGGAAAAATGTCGACAGCACAACGGCCAAACGGCCCGACACCACTCGAAAGAGGAAGGGGGACGAGAATCCGCGAAAAAAACCTCGAAACCAGAACTCGCCGGTGGGGGGTCGAGAATCTTGAGGACGAGCACCCTTCTGGTCGGGAGAGAGAAATGGAGAAAGAGGAGGGGGGAGGGAAAGCAAAGAGGACTTCGAGGGCTAAAAAAAAAGCGGAGGGGACGACCCCGCGCGCACCAACTTCAAGAGAACGTAAAAAATTTAGCATCCCAGGAAGTTAACAAGGGGAAAACCAAATCTCTCAAGAACTGCCGACTAAAGAAAAAGGAAAAAGGTACTACTCGGCGGAACTTGACAGCTTCAGTTAATAATAAAGAAGGTGAACTTGTGCGACATTAGTCAACAAGTTGAAAACTGTGGGATGGACACTAAAACTTAGTCAAGAAAGTGAAAAGGTGCAGGGGTGGGCCCCGATCGGAAGACCCGTGACTTGTAAGGAAGTAACTACCATGTACGAAGATGTGGTAGTGACATTGTGAATCCCCCCATCTGTCCCCAACACACAAGGAAAGAGGAGCAACAAAAAAATCATAGGGTGGGGGGGAGTAGGAGAATTGGGGGGCAGGAAAGGAGTTGAAAGCAACAAGAAGGAAATAAAATCGGACAAAAAAGGCACTACAACCATCATGGCTGCGACAAGGGGGCGTGAACTGGGCCTAGGCAAAGGGGTGAGGGGTGGGGAAAGGCGACAAAAATTAAAACGAAGGTTCAAAAATTACATCAAAAACCGGGGAAAGAAAGGGAAGAAAGCAAGAACGGGAGTCCTGCCCTCCATATCTTCCCACAAAAGCAGGGCTACGGAAGAGGAAGGGTGAAAGGGTGGCCAGATGAAAAAAAACCCCTAGAAAAGAAACGCGGAGTGTGCGATGCGCAGGGTCGACCGAAGAAAAATTGAAAAGGGTGGAAATAAAGAACAAGCCTTGAAAGAACTTACCGGGGAGGGGGAAAAGACGAGAGGGGGGCAGCTGGAGAAGCAGCGATCTGGGGAGAGGAAGACAAAACTGACCCGAAGAGGCTCCTTGGCATCGGCCGGCGTCTTAAAATATCGGCGTGCAAAAATTCAGGCGAAGGGACTTGGGCCGAAGGATCAGCGGGAGGGGGAAACCGGGCCCAGAAAGAAAAAAAGGACGCAGGAATTGGTGGAAAATAACGAACGAAACGGACGTAGAAAGAAACTAATCCCCGGGAAAGTGGCGGCGGCAGCCGTCGCATGGTGCGCACGCAAGCCGGTATGGAAAAAAAGGAGGGCAACCTAAACTTGGGGAAAAAGTCAGAACGAAGGACGTGGAGCAAAGAAGCGGTTGATCAAAAACGTGTGGGAAAAAAAAAAAGTGCAATCAGTCGAACGGGGAGTTCAAAGCTTTCCCTTGCATCTGGGCCAGAGGCGACCCCGCCTCACCGTTTATCACGTGCAAACCAAAAAATCAAGAGCGAAAAAAACCGACGCGACAATGCAATATGGGTTTCCGGCCGGGAAGTAAAAAGAAAGCTGAAGAGGGCCATGTACTGCATAAAGAATCGCGCGGAGAAAAACGATCAGGGAGCCGAGGTTTCAGCACGGACCCATCAATCCTGCGCCCCAACGTAGCGCTGCCTGAAATAAGGTAAGGCGAGGCCGACCCACCACCTTCCCCTGCTAAGAAAAAAATAAAAAAAAAACCAGTCAAAGTGTGTAAATGGAAATCAAAGGAAGTGGAAAGGGGAAGAAAATCAATCCATCCTAGATGAAGAAACTGGCGTCGGAGAGGCCTAATTCCACTAAATGGTCTGATTTAACTGGAATTTCTTACAGTTGGAGAGAGGAACCGTGGACCGTGGCCACAAGAAATCAAAAAAAAAAAAAAAAAAAACGGAGGAAAAAAGATAGGGAATCTACACGCAGGAAAAGGAAAAAATACCACCATGGAGAGGGGGATTAAATAAGACAGGTAGACAGGAAAAACGCCCTATCTAACACCCGATAAACCCGGCGGAAAAAACCTCCCCCGCGATACTCCAAAAAGGACTCTATCACTTCATGGGCAGCACAAAGGGGGGGAGAGACTTCGGGCAAAAATACAAATGGGGGACAAACGAGTCCCAGACAACCAGATGAAAAATCCTCAGAGCTAAAGAAAAGCCAGGGACGCTGTCCGCAACAACGAAAAAGGAGAGGCCGAACGCATGAAAAGACTCATGTATAATGCACAGGAAGGCCAGAGAAAACAAAAACCCAAAACGGCAACAACCCAAAAGGACTTTAAGGCGCACCAGCTACAAAAGACAGCCGTATCCCGGTGGAAACGGGTTAACCCTCTAACGACAGATAAGGGGGCAAAGGAACAACGTGCCCCTAACTACATCGGGTGCGACGGACCTCAAAAGGAGATGCCACGAGGGTAAAAAAGAAAAACTGAAACACTCCCCTTAAAAAAAGATCTGGGAAGTAGAAACAAGGAAAAAAGAACAAAGAACGGCAGATGTCGTGCACTCGCCGACAAAAAAAAACAAAAGCATCACCGGGAAAAAAAAGCAAGACTTGCATCGAAAAAGGGAGTCAAAAAGGACGGTCGAAAAAGCCGCGGGGCGGCGGCCACGGAAATTCGAGGAAAAAGAGCAAAACAAAGGACGACCGCCAGGCCTGGGGGCAAAAAAAAAAAGGAGAAAAGTGGCGGGTACAAAAAACCCGATCAAAGAAGGCCGAAACAGACCAGACCTCGGCAAAACTGCGAAGCAAACTGATGATATCAGCGGGGGGGGCCAAGATAACCAAACTCAAAAAGAGTAGGTCAGGATTGACGTCAAATAAAAAGGCCAAGCCGGAAAAGAGGGGCCGTAGAGGGGGGGGTGAAAAAGACCCCAACTCAAAGAGAAGCCGTCAAAACCGCAGGAGCTGGGGGGGGGGACGGGGCAAAAAACAAAAGGGAAGGGGAAAAAAAATATAGCAAGGACAGCTGTTAAGGGGCGCCGGAACCAAGGAAAAAAGAGCGGGGGAAAAAAGACCAAAGGAGGATGCAACGGCGATCTTCCGACAAAATCAAAATCAACGGCAAGGACATCGCATCCGCCATTATTTGGGAGAAGAAAACACCTGTGTGGGACAATAATAGGAAGAAAAGGAATGCTGCGGTCCAAAAATGGACGTACAACTTCGCACGGAGCCGCAAAAAAAAGAAAACAGGGTCTGGGTCAGAAAATAAGAAATCGGGTGGACGGGAACCCGCGTGGGGAAAGAAAAGAGCGGAATAAAATCATAACCCGTGGAGGAACTGAACAGACACGAGTTCTAAATCTGTGAACAGCAAAGTGTCGAAAAGGTAAGGCGTCTCCTGGCACGCCAGACGTGAAAAAAAAAACAGATAAGGGACGTACGACACAATTACCCTCGACAAAAAGGCAGAAAGAGCTTAAAGCCGCCGGGAGACATTGAATGGGGCAACGAATCAGAGAATACGGCATGGCGGCGCGCAAACTTGGACAAATCTAGGGACACCAAGCGTGCAAAAGATGACAAAGGGAGAGAAAAAACGAAAATGCGCCTCGAAAATTGCGAACCTCTCCTCAAACGCACGATAAAAAGCCCAGAGGAAAAAGGATGCCAAAGAGAAACCGTCCTCAACACCACAAAAGTGATCGGGCAATAACCGGAGCAGAACAGCGGGTCGCCATTTAGTAAAAATCCAACAGGAAGCGACTTCGGCCGGGGGAACCGCTAAAGAGGGCAAGAACGCCTTTAAAACTAAAAAGGAAAATCTCAGAAAGAACTACAAAAAAAAAACGGGTAAAGGGGGGGCAATTCAACGAGCTGGCAAAGACTACTGATAATTTTGGCTGAATGAAGATCGGGAGAAAAAAATATGGGGATAACTCGAAGCGATGGCACCAATCACCAGAGGGATGGTTAAGGCGGCGAAAACATTGGAACGGGAAAATACCTAGGGGAAAAAGATCAAACCGAACGACGACACCTAGAAACCGGCCAGACGTTGGGGTCACGCTCTTGATAGCCGCAATTGGAATACCGTCCAAGGAAAAAAAGTCAAAGAAAGGATAACTAAAAAACGGGTAGCACCACCTAATCCTGAAGCCACCACCCTTCGAAAAAGGACGGTGAAAGAGAGAACGCGATCTAGAAATGCTTCGGACATCGCCGCTACTTACACATAAATCCCCGAACAAAAACTGCTAAATTAAACTTAGTCTTATGATAATTAGTAATTTAAAAAGAAAAAGGGTTCGAGTCAACCCTCAGAAAATTACTAACAGGTCAAGAAAAAAGCCGGGGCGTCGAGAAAAAAAGACCTCAATTGCCCAACCCTTGGGCGCAACATCACGGAAAGTAGTGCACCAACGAATTGGAAAAAAGGCACTGGCGCCCTGCCTCGGGAAAACAAGGGACATCCTGACTAAGGCAGCGGGGGAAAAAACGGAACCCATGGAATCAATCCGGGGCCGGCCCCTGACCAGAACGCCAATCAAACGCAAATCCTTCCGCCGAAAAGAACATCAGGAAAAAGTGAAGAGAAAGGGAGGAAGGAAAATCTCCGATCTTGGTAGAATCTATATCTGACGCAAACGATTGGCAAAAAGAAGGAGAGAACCTAGCCAAAATGGCGAAGAAAAAAGTCCACCTCAGGAAGGAAGAAGCTCCACAGCGCCAGGGAGGAAATTCCATCTGATCCAGGAAAACGCCCAGAAAGCTGGTTTCTTGAAAAGAAGGAGGGCAACCACCTCTTAACCTCATGCCCTTATCTTCACGGTGGGGGCGAACGCAAAAAAAAAGGAAAGGAAAAAAGCCGAGGAGGGGGGAAGGCACGAACAGCGTGACTACAAGAAAGAAAACGGCATGGCGGACTGAATCACAAAAAAAAAGTAAAGGACCGGTGCAAGAGCCAAAAAGGGAAACATCAAGCAACCAGCAAGACCGCCAGACCTGCGGGGGGACCGGAAGAGCAAAGAAGGACAGGAGAAGACAGGTGGCACAATTCAAAGGGAACGAAAAAAAAGGGGAACAAAGCTGAGGTCCCAAAGACCGATCATCAACAAAGAAAGGGAAAAAAAAGACGAAAAGCACCTCGCTTAAAAAAGAAATAGAAAAAAGGTTCGATACCGAAAGGGGGCAAGAATCTAGGCGTCAGCAAGACCATAAACTCATAGGCGACGACAAAGGGGCCAGGGAACTGGTCGAAAAGAAAGGAACCGCTTCATGATCGGGATAAAAAAATGAAACAGAAGACCGACTCGAAGGTACGGGTGTATGGGCCAAGTCGCCCGGTCGTCAGGGAAGGGGGTCAGTCTCTCTCCAAACGAAAGAAGAAAGAAAAATGAAATAGCACGGAAAAAGGGGAGAGACGGCACTACACGTATTGAAGGGGGGGGCTCAAGTCGTGTGCAACTTAAGGCTTGGATCATCATTGGAAGCAGGTAGGGGCGTCGGCACCGAGGACAAGGATTCGTAGGCTGACGTTATCATGGTGAGGGAAAAAAGGGACTAGCGTAGGGTTAGGGAAAAGGCCCGAGGAAAAAAAAGAGAAAAAGGAGGGAAAAGGGAAAATCTGTCCAACGCCGATGATCTCCACAGCTGCTGTGGGTGATCTGGGTCCGGGAAAAAAAAGCGCCAGGGTGGACGGGGAAGGGGGTGCCCCCACGAATCCTCGGGGAAATGTCTTGGGAAGCAACGCAACCGAAAAAGATGTGGCGGGAAAGGAGATTCCTACTAGGCTGAGCTGTCACCTTCGGATACCGAAGATCAGTCACGAAAGGGTGCGACCGCAAATGACCGGTATGTCCTTCTTTAACGATGTTAAGGACTTAGATAGAGGCGTGGTCCTGTGAAATGGAGAGAGGGACGCCACCGAAAGAATATAGGGGCAAGAAGGTGGGGGGGTTTCAAGACTGAGGAAGAAAAATCACGCGAGCCGGGCCTTGGTTTGAAATCAGAAACTGAGGAGGGCAGAGGGAGACGTTCTACCTGGCCGTGGGGGAAACCAGGGCAGAGAGAAAAAAAAAACGGGCTTGCATTAAAAACGGGCTCGCAAAAACCTCGTGAACCAAGTGGAACGCAGCAAAACTGGAAATCGGGAGATCGGAAGGCCAGAGAGAGGGATGGCGCCTGTAGCGTAAAAAAAGGAGGGAGCACCGGGAAGCCGACGTACTTGCAAGTTCAAGCCAAATGTAAGAAAATTGGTAAAAGCGCGGCCGTGCAATGGGCCAAGCACCCGCGAGGTTAACCCTTCCTTGGATCGATTTACACGCAAAAGGGAGTGGGGGAAATGGAAGGACAGTCGAGCGCGAATCGGAAGGGCCTCGATAGCTTGACCGCAACTCGCAAATCATCGGGGGCGCTGTAGACTCCTTCAAAAAAAAAACGTGAAAGTACCGTCCAGCTGTCGAAACAGCGGGGGCGGGGGGGGCGTGGGATGAAAAAAGCGGGGGCGAAAGCCGTAAACCGGCGAACGCGACGCGGAAACCCCGGGGAAAACAAACGCAGCGCCTTCAAAACCTAGATGCATGGGGAACGGGGGGAGAAAGAACGCGGGAAAGCTTCTCGGAAAAAGAAGGACAAAAACCGCCTCAGACCGAAGGGGGAATAAGTTTCTTGACTGATCCAAAAAAAAAAAAAAATGGGGGGTTGAAGGGGATCTCCAGCATCGCCAAAAAGTCTCTGATCTCAAAAGGCGCGAACTGGCTGGACGAGATAATAACAGAGGGATTAACGGAAAAAACTTTCGAAACCCTTAAAACAAGCAGCGTTTTGTCAAACAGGCGCGCCCCCATTCTGGGGAGAAAGACTGGAAGGATAACATAAGAAAAGAAAAAAGAATCAAGTACTTTCCAGCTCGAAAGTTGCGAAAAAAAGGGTTTCCAATGTTGGCAGGGGGGGAGCTTCTATCATAAGTGACTCATCATGGTTCTAAAGCATATAAGGGCAAAGGTCCAGAGAAAGAGAAAGCGGGGGAGAAAAACGAAGGAACAAAAATCAAACCAAAAAAAAAAGTGTCTAAAGCCTCGTATTACATCACAACTCTGGGTCTGCGTACAGGTTGAGGGCACTAAATTGTCGAGGTGGCTTGATCAACAACAGAGAGAGGAGGAGGTCGTTCAAAGGAAAAGGATTCAGGAGGGAGGAACGGATTCCGCGCCACCTGGAGCATAGCACCGGAGATCACAAAAAACACAGCACGCACAGCCGCCAAGACGCCTAAAAAACAAAAAAAACTCCAACGCGGCACGTCCTTGAGAAGGGGAGGGAAGGTACTTGACTCGCAATGAAGAAGGGTTGGGGGGGGGGAAACGGGGCGGCCAACCATTATGACGTACGTCCACGGTGCCGGGGGGCACGAATGTCGCCCGGCGGGTGGGAATTAACTAAGAAGTGGGCTGGCATGGTAGGCCGACCTTGGAAACTTGAAAAAAAAAACACGAGAAAAAACACAGCCGGCACCGGAGGGGAACCAGCGGTAGGGGGGTGGGCGAGGTCAAGGTTGAAATCTTTGGAAGAAACGCAAAGTCATAGGGAAAAAACGAAAAGAAACGGCAGCATCCCATAAAAAGGGGGAGTAGCCGATGGAAGCGGCAATCAAGAAAGGGTATTAGGATGGGAGCGGGGTGTGAAGCGAAAAAACCTATTGGGGGAACAGCGTGAAAGGAAAATCCTTATTTTTCCGATTTCCCTGGCCAACCTGAAGACAAAGTTCCTCTCCAGAAACGCCCACAGCACGGACGCACGATAGGTTAGTTGTGTCCAGAGGAGAACCCCCGTAGAAGGGGCGCCTAGGCGTCGGCATGGGGGGTGAAAAAGGAATGGCGAAAAAAACTCGAGCGTGTGGGATCGAACTTTCCACAACTGTAAAAGAAAAAACAGTGTAGGGAAATAAGAGATTAGGGAGCTCTAAGGCTGCTCAATCGTGGACTGTGAAAGTACGAACACTCAAAGCGGACGGCCAGTGTTAAGGACAGCTAAAACTCGTACTTGCATCAGTGCCCGTCAGAAGGGGGGAAGGGAAAAAAAACGCGGGAAGACTCCTCGCTCTAACCCAGACCGAAGCCAGGGAGGGGGGGACCTGACGGGACTGCAAGTCGTTGACCGGTCACGATCGACCCGGGGTAAAAACGCTTCGCGGGGAGAGAGGGAAAAAACACCCTCGAAACGTAGTTGGGTCGATTAGTCAAAAAAACGGTCCTCGGAATCATCACAAAGGGGGGGACGTGGAAGAAAGGCGGAGAAATTGTGAACGCAGGAATCAAGTGGCAGGGGCCAAGAAGAAAAAAAAACGGTGTAAAAGGGGGGTTCCACCATTGCTCCACTTCATCTTCAGAGAAACTACCGTCCAGTCCGTTAGACAAAAAAAAAAAAAGAAAAGGTGGGAAAGACAAAAAGAAATGCCCCAACCAAAAAAAAAAAACAAACCAAAAAAACATCCCACAGCCAACTACAAAAAAAGGGGTTTGGGAAAAACGGTCCTTTGCAACGGTCGGGAGGTCGCATATGGGCAAGGTACTGCTCAATACTAGCGCGGAAAAAAAAGCCGAGAACGAAGCATGGGCAAATTGGGGCGGAGAAACGGTCAAAAAAGACGCCTGAAGGCAACTAAAAGGGCGTAGCGCGCACGCGGTGGACTCCGGCCGGCTGGAGTAAAAAAAAACTTCAAGGCACGTTGTAGTTTGCCCAGAAGGCTCAGAAAAAAGGAAAGGGGGAAGGAAATGGGGATGAGGCGGCTGGCGCTCAAAGAAGGCAAGGAAAAAACAAAGCTCGCAGGCTATGCCAGCGGTTGGGTCAAAGGGGGAAATTCACACTATGGTCTTGAAGTTGAACCATAGATGTGGGCAAAAAACCATCAGAGGATCTCTCAACCCCACAGGAGGTAGGAAAGAAGAGGAAAGTTGATGGGTCCCAAGAGGAAAGACAAAACCAAACAGAAAGGGATGCAAAGAAAGAAAAAAAGGGGAGACAGGAAAATGCCATCACCAAAAGCAGAACCGATAAGAAGGCAAGCCCCCGAAAGCCTCAAAAATCACTTCATGAAGACACACAAGGAGAAGAAGAGGGGGAACCTCTCCGCAGGAGTGTGGGGAAACTGAAAATAAACCAGAACCGGCCATCAAAATCCTATTCAGCGCAATAGAACCCGAAGGAACGGAATGGAAGCTGATAAAAACCTAGGGCTCCAATCAAAGTGCGCGGAGAAAAGGAAATTAGTGAGGGAAAAAAAAAGTAGGAGACAAAATAAGCAGCCGACCCTCTACGTACAGCAGGGGGACAAAAAAAAACATTTCGGGGAGGAGCTTTTGGCTCCGGATCTCAGGAAAGAATGAATGATGGCAGGGTAGCCCTCCCGAAGGGGGAGTAAAAGCCGGGGGGAAACTCACCTATCGGAAGAACATGGGAGCACCTGGAAAGGTAACCTATATTCCACAGAGTACAACCTGAAACCGAAAAATCCACGACCGGAGGAAATGAAATCGAGGAAAAAGGGAGGGTGCCAAAACCAAAAAAAAAAAGAATCTTTGCAAGTGCAAAAAAGCGGCACACCGTGCCGCCAATCGTCAATACCCGGATATCTTCTCTGCAAACGGCTCAAGGAAGGAACGAGTCACAATGGAAAGAGAGGGAACGCATGTCTTCGCCGAACAGGTAAGAAGAGGACAGACCGAGAAAAGAAAAAAAAACCGAAATACGCAAAGGGGGGCAGGGCCCAGGAGAATTCAGTATGAGTTTGCGGGTAAAGACAGATCGAGTCGCATCTAAAAAAAGAGACCCGAGTCAAAAGCAATAATAGTATCATAAGGCGGGGTGGGAGAATGATAAAAAAAAAGAAAATATGAGGTCAACTGACAGGAGCTCGACTCACCCATTACTCAAGAGCGAGGACGGGGTTAAACCACTGAAGGGGGAAAACCTCCACAGAAACCTAGAATAAAGGCCGTTCAAAAGCACGTGTTTACGATGGTGGGGCAAAACAAAGGAAGACCCTGTTCTTCAGTCCGGAAAGGAATAAACGAAAAATACTGGAGCAAAGGGCAGTAAGCAAGGAAGCGGAGGATGAATCCATACGACCACTTATTTCCCTTTGAGAGAAACACAAAAAAAAAATAAATCGTTCATAAGGCGCCGACTCTGCGCCAATGATGTGGGGTAGAAAACAAACTGGGACCGGTCGAATGCAGGGTTCAATCTACTTGCATCTAAAAAAGGGCGCGACAAACCAGAAGGAGAAAACGTCCCGGGGGGCAAAAAACCCTACCGAAGGCACAGGTGCCTAATAAACTTGAGACTGAAAAAGGGGGGGGGGGAACGTTCCAGGAAGGGCACTACCAGAATAAAAAAGTCGTACTTCCAAAAAGCCGCGATGTGGCCAAAAACAACACGTGGAACAGAACCAAAAAAAAGAAAAAAAAGGGCTGTCTCAATGCCAGTCCAAAGTCAAAACATTGTGGCCCAAACCCAGGGATAATGAGGCAAGAAGAAAAAGAACTAAAATAACCAGAGTAGATTGGCAATTGCCGTACGAGTTCGGCTCGATCTATTTCGCGCTGTCAGCCGTGATCACGAAGGGGGGAATGCTCCAGGTGGCGCAAAAAGGGAGCAAGAAGAGGAACTCGAGCCAAAGGGAGAAAGCGAAGTCCTCTCGAATCACGAGAAAGCCCCTCGAATGAGAAAAAAAAAACGTGGGATCAAGAACCACCGGGTAGAAAAAAATCACCAAAGAAAAATGCTTCGGTCACCGGGGGGAGGCCGGAGAGGAAGGGATACGCA
>Ga0179593_1377846_pt1 | contig 14028 bp, 8 predicted proteins | sample CZODoug2_1_08_16_FD_185931 | JGI IMG/M metagenome (GOLD analysis project Ga0179593, IMG submission 185931) | Vadose zone soil fungal communities from Angelo Coast Range Reserve, California, USA - CZODoug2_1_08_16fungal (PacBio error correction) | ecosystem: Environmental > Terrestrial > Soil >...
GAAACTGCGCGGGGGGGAAAAAAAATGGAACTAACCAGGAACTGGGAAAAAGAAAAGGATACAGTCCGGGGAATGAAGGGACAGCGCCGAGTTAAAGTGGTGGAGGGCCCAGCAACAAAAACATCAAAGGCTGAAAAAATTGCCACGCGGAAATGCAACCAGACCCGATGTAAAACCAAATCGGGGCGAGCAAGGAAGGAAAGGGGGGTGATGGTCCGAACCACCGTCATGGACCTCCGACACATCAGTTTTTCTTTCCTGCCGGCGAAAGAAGCCTTATTTGCCCCTACGCAGCGGGGAGGCAGGGACGCAGCGGAGGGGGCGAAGAGCGAAATCAAAATCGGAAAACACGAACAGGCGAAAAGCGTTAAACCAGGTGATTGCCGACTAGAGTCTAAGACGGGGAAGGCGCCCATACCTTGAGGGACCAACGCAAATCACAAATCCCGAAACACCGAGGGCGGAGATGAGCGCGCAAACTGCGTGTCGTAGACGATTGCAGAAACTAATGAAGGGAAAGCGACCCAAAACTGGTGAATCAAACAACCGGCCAGAAAAGGGAGTCAAAGATGGTCGAAGGGAAGAGTCAAGGGATCGGCAAGAAGGTGCTGCTACGCTGGCAAAGGGCGTGGCACATACAGGAAAAAGTGGAAGAAGCACCGGCATGAGACGGTAGACAAGGAACCGCCGGGGGAGGCAGAGGGATGGGGGACTTGCCTCAAACTTCAGCACGAGAATAACAACACCGAACACAGAAAACGACGAGGATCAACTTCGAAATAGATAACAGGTGCTCATATGCGGACACTTAATCAGCAAAAACGTGGAGAAACAAATGAGCAAAAAAGGAACCTAAGGATGTGCGGGACTTGGGAAAGAGAGAATGAGGAGTTAAAGTCAGGGTCTCGACGTGACAGAATTATCTTAAAGTCAAAAAAAAAAAAAACAGGGGAGGAGAAAAGAGAATAATTATGAACAGTCGACGAAAACGGCAGTAGTTCACCGAATGCCGCGCAGCAAAATAGATTTTGGGCCCTTTGTTGGGGGCTCCCTCGCTGATAACTATCGAATCCTGAGAGAAACCCAGGTCCAGAGTATTGGACGGACAGGGAAAGAACGGAGGGGGGCTGGGAAGAAATCGTGAGAATTTGACGTCCATGAGGCAGGAAAAAGTGTAATCACAGAAGATCAGGCGCCAACAGGGCCATTTATCGCAAAGCCTCCTTGAATGCTCAAAGGCGACACGGAAGGAAAGGAAACAAAACCTGCGCCAGCGAGACATAAAAACTCTTTTGCATGCAGTTAACAGAAAAGAGGGTCGCCGAAAGTAGTTCAGGAGCTAAGCGATGCCGGGCGCGAAGAACATGTTCGAAAGAGGGCGAAACGGCAGTCAGCGTGGGACATCAGAAGCGTCGGTCCAAATCTCGGTTCTTGGCTGTCATAAGGGCTGGATGTAGAAGTCGTAAAAAGTCTTCGAACTCGAAAAAACGACGCTACGGAACAAGCAAACGATGTGTCGAAGTCCTGGGGGAAAAAATGAGCCAGGTCAGAAGACGCATGCGCACCCCCGCGCGCACGCCAGAGGAAAAGTAGGGCGCAGAAAAAGGGGGCGAAAAAACTGATGGGGTCCTATAGGACATTCCGGGTGGTCAGGAAGTTCCGTAAGGTATGAAAAGCGATTTGGGTAGGACTGGGGGGTGGGGGACGGGGAAGGCACTCGACGCTCTCTGAAGGCCCTTGACCACGAGAAGGGGGTGATCAAGGATTGCGGCAAATTCACAAAACTTCAAAGCACGGGATCAGAAAAACTACAATTCCGGGATTTGCACCAGATCGAAAAATCACAGGGTCAGGTGAAGGGACCGGAACCGTCCCGGAGGGCGGGAAAAGGGAACAAGAATGCTTACAGGAAAACTAAGACAGAACAGACGCTTGCGCATGAAGAATTTCCTTCCCAATGGTGTTCGGATTTTTGCAAAAGCCAAAAAAAAGGCTATCAAACGCCTTCGGGCGGGATAGAACAGAGGAGAGAAGGTAAGGTCAGCTCTGAGTTATACCGGGACCGCGGCGCCTCTACCAGCCAAAACTGATACAAAATCTTCAGGCTTTATTGGGGAAAAAAGAAAAATCAAACCCCCGCCAACCGTCACAATAGAGAAAAATTGTACTAAAGGGTCTCTATATGACGGAAGAGGGGCCTGGAAGAAGGGAAAAAAGATGCGCGACAGGATCGAAGAAAGGGTCCTGGGAAAGTGAACGCCCCACCTCTACTTTGGTTGTTAAATCAGCCGAGCGCGCAGAACGCGTATGGGGCACGCAAGTGCTGCGGGCGAAATAGGGCAAAAATACACGATAAAAAGTGAGAAGAGCGCAGGATTCGCGGCCTATGGCGCGCAAAAAATAGGCCGGGGGGAAGTCGAAATTTACCCTCGGGCACGGTGATGAGATGTGAAATTGGCAGCAAGCCAAAACACTAGAAATAACTGATCTAGGCAGCGGGGGGGGAAAAGAGCCCCAGAAACAGATCGTCGCATCACGTTCATACGTATCTCCAAACCAGGCGAACCTCTCTGGGAAGTAATCAGCGCCGCAGGCGGACACAGGGATAGGATTGGGTTGGGGGCAAACGGAAGGAGGAATAAAAAAAATCGGACCGGGCAGGGGAAAACAGGCCCGAAAGAGCTAGGGCCTCAATCTAAGGCGACACAAAAACAAATGGAAAAGGAGATTGATGAAATTGAGCAGAGAAAAATGTGGCCCAACCAAGGAAATGGGAGATGAAACGCAGACCTGTTGTCCTCCAACAACAACCAAGAACAGATGGGAAACTGGGGGGCTCGAACCGGGCAATCGGAGTTAAAGGTTCTCAAACAGACAAAAATGCAGTGCATGGGGAAGATACGGGAAAAACTTAAGTAGGTAGCGGAGGTAGAGAAGGCGGCAACCTGAGTACTAGATGAGAGAATAAAGGCATACGCATTCAAGAACAGAGCACCTGCAGGCATACACAAGAGGGAAGGGCCCCCTCAGGCCGCCGAAGTTGGCAAAACGCGAACTCAGGCGGGCCGGCAAAATTTGTCTTCTCGGTAGTTCTGGGCGATAAATGGACGCACTTGCGCCAAGCAGATGATCGCTGACAGGAGGAGGGGGGAAATCAAAAAGGTACCGATGTTTGAGGTCTGAATAGCTTAACAACGACGAATTCGAAAGAGAAACTTTTGACCAAGCGGACCTGTAAAATAGGAAAAAAATAAAGAATGACGAAAGGGGTCAAAATTGATAGCGAAGGGAAGGAAGGAGTGCGGGGGACGCCGGGCGGGTGCCGGGCGCCGTGGGCAAACTAAACAGACCTGTTATCTTATCTAGTAATAGGAGTGTCCGGTAGAGAAAAAAACAGTGCAGGGAACTCAAAAAGAGCGTTACGAGATCACTCTCTGAGATCATACTATACTAGAAAGACGGAGGGATTGCTTTGAAGGGGCTTGACAAAATGTGGGGCCACCATAAAATAGGAGTCCCGGATTCAACAGACAAAGTAAAGCATGTTACTACCTGCTCACACGGACCTGTAAAGGCATCTTGTCGGCCCCGGTAAAGAGCTATCAGGGAAACGTCACCGGAATGGAGTGCGATCTGCAAAGTCCGCAGTAAAGGCCGCAGCGTCACGCTCAAGGCACGGGGGGGTTACATTGGTGGCAGTAAAGACCGGCGACAAAGAAGGGATCGGGAAAGGGGCCAGGGAACAAATAACCGACTTGCAGGCTCGACCGCTGAACAAATCAGGCTATAAGACGTTGAGGTGAGACAACCGGCAGGACGAAACGTTTTCCCGCGGGAGGCCTGGCTGGTTTCCGCAAGCAGCGGCTGCGCGTTGGGGGTAGGGGCGCTCTGGCTAACACGAAGATCATCGTCACCCAGAAACAGGGGAAGGGCAAAATCTCTGCAACCAGCGGTCGGGGGGGGAAAAAGGAAGGCAGGACGGTGCGAAGCATCGCAATCACCATACCTTTACCCCCCAAATACAACCGGAATAAAAGACGGCGGAGAGTAAACTAGAAGCAGGCGGGTTCTCGGGAAGTTAGACTAATGGCCTTCTCGAAGTTGCATCGGAGTTAACAGGGGGGGCGTACAAAGCCTACGCAAGGAAGACCCAGTGTGAGACGTCCCAGTCGGGTTATATTTTAGCTAGCTTGGCTAATTGTCGTGCACATGTACGGGGCGGAGCATGAGACCCAGGGTCAGGAATCTCCGTGGATAAGAGGGAAAAACTCCGGGAAGTGGAACTCGGATTTCATGGCTCAACGGCGGAGAAAAAAAGAGAAGAACTCTCTAGCAGAAGAAAATACGATTATAACACTTCAGAAAACTAATAGCAAGGTTTGCTCGGAAGCGATTAAAGAGAGGGGGACGGGGCGAAAAAAGGGGGGAACAAAAAGACCACTCTAATTTAAGTGCACGCGCAGGGGGATGTTTGGCGCTAAAGTCACTAATATCATCTCCAAACAAAGGAGGTAGGAGAAGATTTATTACAGCTCGCAAACGCAGGGGAAACTCGAGGACTGCTCAATCCTCATGCTGGTGGGGCTACCTTGTTGAACTCAACAAAGGAAGCCCAACAAGAATCAAGGAGGGCCGAGCACACAAGGGGACTCTAGATATGTTTATCATAAAGGCGGATTGACGAGAGGTTGATTCCTCCGTGAGGCTCAGTCCCGGGAGACAGGAAAGCTCCCGAGCAATACAGTAGGCTTTTCAGGATCAACGGCGCATCAAGGCCGGTTCTAACCCTTCAAAGGTCCACGCAGAAAATAGCACAAGATTTGGGGCCCGACTAAAGGCGAACGTAGACCGCAGCCAGGGCTGTGAACGGCCGGGAAAGCGAGCCGGTCGCAGGGAATTGTAGTCGGAAATAGTGAGAACAAACTCAGGCTCGACGGGAATCTCAGCCGTCGTAGCAGATAGGAAGGGGCGGCAGGAAGAAGGTCTGGGAAGGGGAGCGCGGCGAGCCAAATTCGTCGACGAAGGTCGGCACGACGCGATAGGGGGAAAAAAAAAGATTTGACGCCAGTTCGTGGTGTACAAAGGAAGTCCGCTCGAAAAGCCTTCCACGAAAGCACGCGGATTCGGGAAAAGTGCGCCGGCGACACCAGGCAGGAAAAAACTGAAGGGGAGAGTCAATGCCGGTGTCGAAAATCACGTGAAGCGCGAGGGGGTTAAATACGGTAACCTCTAACGGCACGCTCGGCTATGGGCGGTTAACCTGAAATGGCTTGGTGCGATCCGGGCGTCAGAAATGTTACAAAGGGCGAGAGGACGATTGCCAGAAGCAAGAACGCTAACCTTCCGTATTGCAACAAGATCGCAAAATACCAGGCGGAAGGGGAAAAAGCGCGCGTTCCCTTCATTCAGGGGAAACAATGCGTTTCAAAAAAGACAACTGCAAGAAAACGCTGGCGCAGTTCTTGAAGATCCGAAGGCGAAGAGTGGTTGTTCGGAGGGTGGGGGAATCCCACGAAGGCAGATCCTCCCGCCGTCAGGGAGGAATTAGGAACTCAGATAGAGAGGAGAAAAGCTCGGGGAGTTAAAGTGCAGGCGAAAGGGAGAAAAGACCAGTCAAAACTCTGAGCAGCTCCCCGCCAAGTGTGATGTGAAACGGAACCTCTGCCGGCTAACGCAAAAAAAACGGCCCCCAACCGCAAACAATATAGCAGGGGCGAGAAGAGCAATTGGAAAAAAGGAAGGATCTCAAAGATAGAGGACTAGTTTTGGAAACTCAAGTTTTCCTAAACGCTACAGGAATGCGCGGACTTCGGTTCCTCGCATGTGGCCAAAAACAGAGCAAAGTTGTGGAGGGCCCCTCATACGGAGCGCGAAGACCTGCTATCTTGTCCAAATTTCTGCGGATAGGCAGCAGGGGGATACAAAACCTCAATTTGGGGGGATGCTTACGGATCTTTATTCTCTGCCGAGGAAGCATTGACAGGCCTGGGAGGGGTCGAACCTTTACCATCGGGGGTGCGGCAGGAGGATTGATGGCAATGGATTTAAGCGCAGAAAAAAGATAGCATGAAGCTTCAAAATATCGTACGTGGGGGTTGAAAAAGCGTCGACCCCAGATTCTACATCAATTTCAAAAGGGAAAACAGAGCAGAAAGGCAAAACAGAGAGGAAGGACGAAAAGTAGTTAAAGCGCGACGGACCAGTTCAGCCCCAGTGCATGAAGTGAGTGGGTGGGAGAGTGTCTATCAAGAAAAAATGTAAAGGCGGTTGCAACGGCAACTATCTCAAGGGAGCAAAACAAACAAAAGAACTGGAGGAGTAGAGGAGGATGAACCACGTGAGAGCGGGGAAAACGGGGAACAACTCCCGGTCACTATGGTTTGTGAGATGACCAGAAAAGGGGTTTCAAAAAAAGAAAACAAACAAGAAGAGAAAAAGGTCAAGAAGGAACCGGGCGAGCGGGCTTAAAGAGGACGGGGTTCGCAGACAATTCATGGCGGCTAAAAAAGAAAGGAGGGCGAAAGCAGATGAGTTCGTGGGGCGAAGCGCAAAAACCTCAAAGATAAGATCATGTCGACGTGCCGGCCGGACATAAAAACTGAGAGCGCCACTCAAAAGCCGGAAAACCGATGGGTCTACGCAACCGATTTGAGCGAAAAATAGGCGAAACCGCAAAGCGACCGGGAACCAAATGAGTCTCCCAGGGTTGAACGATGCGGGCCGAAAATGAGGGGCACCAGAAGAGGCAGAGGATCCGGGGGTAAAAACAAACTGAAGTGGGCCGGAAAAAAGACGAGGAAAAGCCTCTGAGGAATAATGGAAGAAATCGTTTCAAACTTAGGTACAGTGTTAAAATAGTCCGTAGTAGAGACCTGAAGGTTGAAAAAAAGTATAGCGAAAGGAATAATTTTTCGTTTGAGGTGACGGCAGACGGGCGTTTAGGAAGAATGGGTCTCAGTCCTCAACAGCCGGAGCATTGATAATCGGCGCATATGGCGTTCCGGTAAGCCGCCGGGGCGGGGCACGGTAAGCCCAAGAGCGGGACGACAATCGCGCTGAGACGAAGGCCAGACGGAGGAGGGATGAGGGGGGGATTGCTTGGAAAAAAAAAAAAAAGAAAACCACAGTAGCCAGGGGACGGGAGCAAGCCAAATCAGCGCACGCGTCTGACTTAAAGGGGGGCTGATCTTCTGTGCAAAGAGAGTGTTTCGCGAACCTAAAGACGGACGCTCAAGGAACGTCAAAACAAACGGCCAGGAAGGGTGCCGATAGGGGGGAAAAATCCGGCCGGAAAGGGGGAGGAAAAGGGGCAGCAGTCCGCTTAACTTGTAAAATGCAGAAAAACAAAAAAAGAAATTCTCGGAAAGGGCCTTCCCGCAAGCCGAGAAGTGGGCATGTCTCTGGAGCTTAAACAAAATAGTAGACGACGGGAAAGGGGGGAAAAAACAAACGAAGGGGAACGAGAGAAAATCAGGGGTGGAATGTTGCGCATTAGACGGTTCCAACAGAAAGCGGTCGGCGCGCTTGGCTCAGGAAGAAAAAAAAAATAAGGGAGGAAAGGGGGAATCACGGAAAACAAAATTGCGAAAAAAGCTCTGTCTTAGCAGAGCGCGTTCTTTTCCGAACGAGGCGGAAACGAATAAAAGTGGCTGGGACGGCGCGAGGGGCACTCCAGACAGGAGTGGACCGAAGAAGCACAAATAGAGGCCCGGACCATACGTCGGGAGGAACGTCGCGCCTTCAAGTGTCTTCTCCGAAGGCCTTAGCGAACTGATCTAGAATAAAACGCGCCCGACCAGAAAAGGGCTCCCCAGATGGGAACGTCGCCCTTCAGTCGAAAAAAGAATGATCTCTGGGAAAGGTGGGAGGAAGTGAAAGCATGATAAAACCCTGTTCGACCCTGGGAAAGAAAATGACCCACAACACGAATTTATTGTGCCTCTGGGACACGGTACCGGCTACAAAGGGAACTTGAAAGACACGCACGAGAAAAACATCTGAGATCGTTCACAAGACTAGGATAAAGGACACCAATGAGAGAAGAGTTGGGATCGGGAGGCCTGAGGAGATTCAGGACGACGGTGAGGGCAAACACACTCGATGCGGAGGGGAAGCAGATGGAGGAGTGCAAATGGACGTTTGCAGCGAACTGGGAAGAATGGATATGAGCATCAAACAAAAAAAAAATATTGAAGAAGAGAGTCTATTATGAAAGTCAGAGAAAACGGGGGATAGGTTAAAAACTAACTCCATACGGAGAGAAACAAGAGATGGGGGTGCGGGGAGCCTTTGTTGAATCACCGTCTCAGGAGAAAAAAGACGAAGCCGGATACCAGAGAAAAATGCTCATATCGGGGGAGAAGTGTAAGCTCGTCGGCGGAGGACGAGGTTCCTTCAGAAGTGGACGGAGAAGTCCGGGGGGAAAGGAAATCTCCGGAGGACGAAGTCCCTGTTGCATGGGATCCACGGAGGAAGAGGCCGTTGAAATAGAACGCCGTCAATGTTGACACTGAAGGGAACTCTTTGGACCAAGACAGGGCAGACGTAGAACTTCTGGGAAGACTGGCTTATGTACGGGGTGCTACCTGATTAAAGCGATACGGGCCTAAGTCAATGGAAGGCAGGAAAATGGGAGAAGGAGAAAAAAAATCCTGACTGTGTAAACAGGGACTCCGTAGTCCGCACTCGGAGTTGAGGGTAAGTGGCAAAGCACAAGTCATGGGGTGCGCGCGAGGGAATAAACAACTTCGACTCGAGGCGGAACAACGAGGAAAGAACGGAGCAAGACATATTTTGAAACCATGTTAGGGGGTGAAAAGGATCTAAACATTCGCACGCCTGCAAAAGGGAGCCGGAGAAAGTCGGGGGGGGGAAATCAGGAAAAGAGAAAAGCGGCCGAAAAATGTCAAGGAGTTCCATGAAGGGGTGTCACGCAAACTCAAAGGGTCCTCAGCGGAAAAGAAGGGGCGGGGGGAAGAGAATGAAGCTGCATAGCGGCAGAATTACTGAGAAGTTCGGGAGGGAACTGTCAGGAAAAAAAGTGCACCAAAAGTGGAACTGATTCTGACGCCTGGCACGTGAATGCCCGCTACCTTCCGATGCAAAAGAGAGACGCAAAGGCGGGTTAAGGTGGGGCCTCTCGCAGACCTTCATGTCGGGGGGAAGATAGAATGCAGGCCAACATGCGAGCGTAAATCAGGATAGTTAAGAAAAAAGTACGAAGTGTCAAGGGAAAGGGGGAAAAAGAACGTCCGGGAGAAAGTGGTGTTCTGAGTTGGGGAAAGACCATCAAGCATATCATCCCAAAAGCACGGGGATAAAGTATGGATATAAGAGGGAGGTCCGTCACTCTCGGGGGTGAAGAAAGGCCGCGTCTCAAAAAGGGAAAAGACCTAGGAAAACTCCGGCTTTTGATGGGACAAAAAAAAGCCACGTCTACTAAAGAGGCAAAGGAAAAAACAAGAAAAATAGCGAAGCAGATCATTTGTTGGAACCTGAGCGATCTCTATATAGTAGAAGATGCAGTCCGCAAAGGGTGAAAAAAAGCGCATGATGCAATAAGTTCGGTTCCTCGCAGTTACTCAAGAAACCTGGCAAAGTTTGGGAAGGCCCCTACATAAGAGACGAGAAGTTTACTCGATCTGGCCGCAATTGAATGCAGGATCGGCATCTTAAATTACAAGGGGAAAAGAAAATGGTGTCGACGTTGCGCGAGGGAGTTAGAGGGTTTCCGATTCGAGGGGAACATTGGCGGAGAAGGGGGGTGAGTCGAACTTTTACCCAGAGGTTTCTGCAGGCGGGGAGCTGGAGATGATGCAATGTCAGCGCCGGCAAGAAGAGAAAGGAAAGGCATCTCGGAAGAGGGTTTGCGCAGCCCCCGAAATCACACATATGTAGGGGAACTCCCGTAAAATCTCGCCCAGGCAAGAGCGTCCGGTAAGAAAATATAAAGCCCGCGACAGAACCGGTCTCGAGCCCCAGTGCAAGCAAAGAGAAGGTGGGTGGGGAGAAAAAAAACGTTGCTAAGAGAACAACTCGGACAGGGGCTGGGGAAAAGGAAATACGAGAGAAAGCTAATCTCAGCGACACAACAAAACGGAGGTATTATTACCAAATTTATTGCCGCGGCAATCTGAATGGCCGGTTAACCGACCGGGAACTATGTTTTAAAATATGGAAAAGCACAGAAAGTGGTACAGCGGCCCCACCAGACCGATGATGCCAGGTGGCTCGAACCGGGCGAAACGACGGAAGGAGTTCGCCCGTCCAAGAAGCTGAAGGGCAAGGGACGAGATCTCGAAATAACTGGGATGTAAAATAGAGGATGTTCGAACTCAAAAAAAAAAAACCTCGGACGAGATTGAACGAAAGGGCGAGTCCTGGCAGAAGACTGGAATCATCTCCAAGCACCGCCTGCCGCACCCGAGGGTAAAAGGGAGGAAAAAAAGAACCGGACACGAAGGGGTCCGTGTCCTCTCATATAGCGGAACTCACGTCGAACCCCAAATGGAAAATCTCCCGGTAGAAAAAGAAGGCCTAGACCGCGCAGCACTGCGGCAAGGGCGCGGCATTCTCGCAGACGGATGATGGTGAAATAAAAAACTTTGGGGAAGGGAGGTGCGATTAAAACCCTGCGAGGAAAACGACGTCTTCCGCTAAGGTCATCCGCACAGGTTCAATTGCGGACAGTAAAGAAGACCGCCTATATATAGAGCGGTGTCTAATGGTGAAAAAAATGGGAGATCTCCGAAAGTGGTAGGGTGGGTCGAGGGGAAAATGCAGCGGTCGTGAGCACAGGGGGTCTCCAAAACCTTACGGGGAGCGGAGCAAAGGGGAGCAGATGGTGATTGAAGGGTAAGACGCAAAGGAACGTTTACCGAAAAAACGTGGAAGGCTCTCCTCTGATAGCAGACTAAGAAAGAAAGGGCTGGCGGAATGATGCGGTGAAACTTTTCCACTGAAAACAAATTCCGGAAACAAAAGGTGAAATTACGTCCTCAGAAGACAGGCGCAGAGGGACTGAATTAAGATGTGGGGATACGGCAGGGACACAAGCATTCGGTACGGCCCGAAATACGGACGCGCAGCGGAACGTAAAAACGAACTGAAATCTGGTTGCAAAAGACGAATTGCAACGGACCTGCCAGCGTCCAGAAGGGGGAAACGGGAATTGCCAAACGTAGCCGCACCAAGAACGTCATCAGGTAAAAGGAAGCCACGAGCAAGGAGGAGGAAGCGGAGAAAAACGCATTACCAAAATACACGCCTAGCCGTACGTAAGTCGACAAAGTTCATGGACAAGCGAAAAAACTCAAGTGGGTTGATTCACGGTTCGAAGAACATTATTGGCAGAAGAAGGAGGCGTCGAGTTGGGTCAACTAAGCGGGGAGCAGCGAAACTTCATCGTCACCAAATACATGGAGGACAACATCTCTGTCTGGAGACAATACGCGTAGTTTGACGAACTCCAGCCGGCAGGAGAAAAGTTGGGGGTGGAAAGCGCGCAGCACCCTCCAGAACCATTGATGGAAAAAAGAACACGCAAGAACTGGATCTTCGACCGAAGAACTGAATTGACCGCTGAACAGGAGGGAGGAGGACTATTCAGAAGACAGGGCCTTCAGAGTCCCGGCAATCGACGTTAATCAAGTAGAAAACACCACCGCAAGGGTAAGGGGGACCTGCGTCGACAACCTGAAGAGTCAAGGTAGTTTCTGAAAAACCTCGCTGGGCTAAGGGTGGCAACATGTAAGGGGAGGAGAAAGGACACCAGGCAAGGAAATGAGTCCCGTGATAAGGAACCGCCGGAATTTAATGTCCTCTGGAGTACACTGGAGACATCGTACAGTGCTTTAGACGCAGCAGAATACCTCTAGAGGGGAGAGTATCAAAGCCACAAGATGATCAAAAGTCGGGTGTCCATAAGGGCGTTCGAGGAAGGCAGGTATGGAGAGAAGCGACGGGGTGCTAAAAAAGTCAAAAAGCCACCTATACGGCTTTGGAGAGGAGAAAGGGGGGAGTTGTCAAAGAGGGGCTGTGGACACTGAATGTCATATGTATCTAGCTCAACGAGGTCGGTAAAAGAGAGAAGAAAAGTAGACAAGGGCGAAAAACAGAGTGGGATCTCCTCATTTCGGACTTGAGCGAAATCAAGGACAAGAGTGGAGGGGGAGAATTGTGGTTGCAGCAACGTCCGAATCATCTTCGAAGAAGTCGCCTGAATACAACAAGGGCTCGATATATGGGCTGAAGTGGAAAAAAAAGACTCGAGTGCTGAGGACAGCTAGAGGTTAGTTCTCCGGCGGCTCAAGGCAGTGTTGACTACAGGAAAAGCCTACGCGGCCATCAGTACCTGCGGTTCCTTTACGAAACTGTCCGTGTGCGCAGCGCCGCAAGGACAGGGGTAAACGCCAAGCGCCACTGAGAACCCCACCAAAAGAACAACTCTGTGAAAACGTGCCTTTGAGACGGAGACCAGCTGGTGATCCGTTGGACGTATTTAAAGAAAATTAATACTGATCCGGACCAAGCAAGGTCGAAGTAGGGGAAAGACAGAAGGAGAGGGACTTCATCTACAGTCTGGCCGCGCTCGGGAAATTTTCGGGGTTCAATCAAGGGATTGGAAGTGGCAGGAGAGGAGAAACAAAAACCTGATTCTCGAGCGAAGTTCGGCAAAACGACGCTCCTACGGATCAACAAGATGGTGTAGCAAGGGCGTGGGTGCGAGAATAGAAGTCAGACTTCGAGCGGGCCTTCGCAAAAGCGACAGCAGGAAGGCTCCGGCGCAAGGGGGGGGAGGCCGAAAAAAATGTGGGGAGAGGTGCCAGCCTGGTGTCTACCAGAAAAGGCCATTCCTGATAGACGATGGGGGGTATAGGGGAAATCGCCTGCACGCGACGGCTAGGCTTCAGGCCCTTGACCTGAGAAAAAAGGGGCTGGTGGTGCGCCGGGCTGTCGGCAAAGGAAAAAAACAAGGTACCGGACGCTGGAACCGGGATCCTCCGGGAGAGCACAATGCAGGATTTGCACCATATCGGAAAGACCAGGCGTGACGTTTCAGCTGCGAGGAAGTCTTCGGGCCAGGGACAAAGAAAAAGGCGGTGTGGGAAATCCGAGCAGTAACAGCGATCGTTAAAAAAAAGAAAAAGAGTGAATGATCAGTCCGCAAGGGGTCAGAAGGTTTGGGCAAGACAAGAAGCAGAAGCCCGCCTTCGGGAGAAGAGTATGAGCAAGAGCGGGGTCCGTCACGCCGGGAGAAAGTGGACCGGCCCGACTTCGACTCTAAAAAAATGAGCCGTCTGATCAAGCCTCCCGCCTGAGGGGACCAGGCGCAAACAGAGGAGGAAAAAGAACGCTGAAATCCAGCCAGACCTCACAATATCTCAACGTCAGACTATCAGTTTGTTTAACCTTAGCGGATCTCGAGGAGCAGGGAAGAGGGGGAACCTGGTCAGAAGGGGAAAGATTCTAGACATGAAATGCACGAGACGGGCGTTAACCGACGCGTGACCGCCGAAACAACTACGGCAACGTTGAGGGTCAAAAGATCCGGAGCGCGCATGAGGGGTAAATCTGGCCGCAAGTACTGACGGATAAAGAGGAGAAAGGGAACTAAATTTTTGCGAAAGGCGCCGCTTGAGTTCGCGGTCCATATGTAAAGGTGTCGTGAGGCCGGTTGAAGGACGAACTTGAAACCAAGCGTGGGAGGCAGAGTTGAGCTGGAGATTATGCAGGATGAGGCGGCAACCTCGAAAAAAATGAGCTTCAATCGTCAAGCGTGTTTTCCAGCACGGCGACAAAATCAGAATATTCGGACACATCCCTGTCCTGGGGGGCGCTAGATCAAAAAAAAGGAACTCTAGCGTCTTGGACAGGACGGGAAAGTACGTAATCAGCGCAGGCCAGGTTGGAGGCCCAGGGAAGAATCGGTCATTTGGTTTGGTTGGGGCTGGAAACGGTCTAGGGGCAACTCACAACATAGAAGGGGAGGGGGAAAAGGCCAAGAAACAAAAAAAAAGGGCCATACAC
>Ga0179593_1403384_pt1 | contig 14028 bp, 24 predicted proteins | sample CZODoug2_1_08_16_FD_185931 | JGI IMG/M metagenome (GOLD analysis project Ga0179593, IMG submission 185931) | Vadose zone soil fungal communities from Angelo Coast Range Reserve, California, USA - CZODoug2_1_08_16fungal (PacBio error correction) | ecosystem: Environmental > Terrestrial > Soil >...
GTTACAGTTACCAGGGTCATAGGCGGCCCACAGTAGAATGATTTCCCACAAAAAAAAAAAAAAGGCTATAAAAAAAAAAAACGGGGGAAAAAGAAAAAAACAACAAACAAACGCGAACAAAAAGGAAGAAGACCCCCCTCTTTCACCCGGGCCCAAGGAATAATCCCCAACGGGAGGGGAATCCAGGGGGCGGCAGGTAAAAAATGCGCTTTGGTCCTGGGCCTTCAACGCGGGCGGGTAAAGAACTTTGGGAACTCAAACAAACGGAGAGCAAAGTAGGGTGTCATAATTGAAACACGGGCTGGAAACGGAAACGAAGAAAACAAGTTTTGTAATTCACGTACGTAGGCCTCGAGAGTTTAAAAAAGCTGCACTCACGAGCAATACGCGGCCAACCGGTTTACTCACAATGCTTAAGATTACTAGTAGACGAGGGGGGATGTGGCCGGGGAAAAGATCCAACTGTCATTTGGGGCAGGTACGCAGTCATTTGAGAGAAAAGGGGGGTTTTTGTCCTCAAAAAGGCCGGCCCAGCCATCGGCCGTGCATGAAAAAGGGTATGTGTTGAAAAAATATACCCCCATGGGGCGTTGTTACCATGTACGTTTTATTTGAGAATGCTGTGGGGGGAGAGGGGGGTTGGGGGAAGATAAACCCGTTGATCCGAATGGTGGGCATCGTTTGGGACAGCTCCAAAAGCAGGTCAATCACATCAGCCAAGGGGACTGGGGGGGGAGGTTCGAAGTGGACGACAGAGAGGGTCGTGAGGAGGGGTAATTCAAAAACTGCATATAATTACTGTTTAGGTGAACAACATGGGGGAATGTTGGGAAAGCAGCGAGATGACTAGGCCGTGAGTGCGGTTCTGATACGGGTTAAAACAGGGGGGGGAGATGTTTTTGGGATGGGCAGCGACTGTGAATCAAGTAGTCATAAAAGAAAAAAAAAGAGGGGAAAGCGGACTGATTCCTAACGGGGAAACAATGAAGGAAAGCCTATTCCCAAAAGGTTTTAAAAAACCTGGCGACTAGTCTGATCACAGCCAAAAAACAAGGTAGGAGAAAGAGACTATAGATCCGCATTGTTGTCAAAAAGAAATTCGGCGTTTCATGGGATGTGATGAACGTACCGGGCTGGGAAGCTCTCCAGGGAAGTGACTAGAGATGCAAGTATACCAACCAAAACACATATAGTTCATCTGCAAGCGAAAAAACGGCTACTGTAACGACAGGGAAAACTACAAACGGCTGACACAACAGATAAAAAAGAGGAATAAAAAAGTGGCAGTCATGGTGTTGGAAGATAGGCAGGTTGGGCAGGGAAAAAGAAAATTTCTACAAAAAAAAAAAAAAAATTACGAAAGTACACAGCAGCACAGGCAGGCCGGGCCCTTGACCCATCGACGCCAAACTTTCCGGCAACGGGTGTCTGGGGTAAAGGGAAAAAAAAAAAAAGTTTAAGCCAGCGCTGAGTAACAAACCAACCCGGACATCTGAAAAGCAATACATGGGGTCGGTGGAAACACGCAAAAAAGACGGAAAAAGACCCCGATCAACACTGGCCGACGGGGCCCCGAAAGGGGAAAAACAACGGTTCTGAAAAACATACTTGGACCGCAAATCGCTTGGACGAACTGGAAGGGAGGGGAGGAAAAATACGCCGTCCTAACATAACTTCATCTAGGATACAAAACATGACTCTGGGACACTTATTGGAAAAAAAGACGTGACTATCGAGAAAATAATAAGAAGGGAAAACGGTGCTCTTTTAGTTTCACACGTTTTCAATCTCGTAGGGGGAAAAGTACCTTGGGGGAAAAGAACTACGCCATGCTGGAACCAGAAGCAACCAGTGGGAGACTGATTTCGGCGAACCACCGCATGGTCTGGTTCGGATGGGGATCCATCGTTGAACTGTTCCATAGCTGGAAGGAAACTTAAAAAGGGGGGGAAACCCTTTGGTGGGTTGGGGAAAAAGATCACCGACTATATCGGGGGAATTCATAAAACCGTTCCATTGGGACTGAGAAAAACCACAAAAAAAAAATTCAACACATTCAAGGCAGTGCCTCAGAGATGCTCCAGAAACCTATCCGGCACGGCCGGATAGTAGCTGGCTTAGCAAGGAAAAGAGATCAAGGGGAAAGGCACAACGAAAGGCCAGACACTTCTCACGGAGAAAGGGTATTTAGGGGACAAAAAGATCCACATGGAATCTTGAACCGAGCGAAAGCAAGGGGAGGGGAAATGTGGGGTCGAAGGGGAGTCACAGCTTTTGGGGAACCTCTTTAAAGAGAAAAGCATACTCAACGGGAACAGTCCAGTCTCGCATCGGGAACAGGGGGGGGGAAAATTTGGAAAATGTCGGAACGAAAATCTCATCTCCCGTGGGGAAAAAGGCATGCCGAAAAAGCAAAAGAGAAATGGAGGCGGCATCACTAATTGAGGGTCATATGAAGAGAAGGGGACGTTAGAAAAGCGCGTTACTAAGTGCACCGGACGTCCGAAACACGTCGAAAAAAGAGACCAAAGTAGGGGGGGGGGGGCCACATAATAACCGAATTTTACAGGCTCACAAACAAAACGATACACCAAAAGAAAAATTAGGTTGTCAATTTAATATCTTCCCAAGTGACGGGAAGAGCATTGGGAGAAGAAACTGACGTAAAAAACGTGTGTAGACAAAAATACCGCGTGTCAACCTCCCGATCCCTTAGACAGTGAGAAACTAGAATTCTAACAAGAAGAACAAGGAAAACGGGGGTCGAATGGGAGGGGAAAAACTATCACTTAGAAGGCCGAGAGCCACCCGAGTGGCAGTAGACAATCCACTGGGTGAGAAAAAACGTTGCGCAATGCTATGAGAACAAGTAGGAAGTATCACGCTCACCCCGGGCAAAGAAACATTGAACGGCCGGGCAAGCACAACCAATAAACGAAAGGAGTGTCGGAACGGGGCTGCAAAGCAAATTTGATTATGCCCAAGAAAAGATAAGGACCTTGGAGGAAGGGAGTAACCGCCCACTGGGGAACGTCGACCCCTTTCAGTTAAAGAAAGTGATAGGTACCCCCGCGGAATATATGCCGGCAGGAAGAAGGAGGGGTCGCGCCACAAAAGGGAAAAAAGAGACGAGGCACGAGGTCTGCAAGCCATCATGAGGACCTGAGGAAAAAAAAAAGGAGCATGGGGGAATCGTCTACTCAAAGATAGCCGTCGGAAGCGTTCTTTGGCAAGCGAAGGCAAATAGTGTGTGAAGAAAAGAAACTACAAGTCCTCGACACCTCCGAAGAAAAGAGATACTTGGGGGAAAAACGGAGGGGGCGGCCTGTCATGGTCGACACGACGAACTCGCCGAAAAGAGGGGGGCCCGGGGGAAAAAAAGTCCGGCCGTAAAAAAAATTGTCGGCATGGGTCGTGATAGAATGGAGGGGACGGGCAAAATCACGACGAGCCTAGGGAATTTCCAACAAGGGGGGAAGGTGTTAGACAAGAAAATCAGTCGGGGAAGGTGACGGGAAAGAGGAAGGGCCCCAGGGCGGGAGGAAGATTCAGAGGTTCATCACACCTCTTAAAACCTGGCGAAACAGAAGACGTTCCTGACGCTGTAGTCGGCACAGGGGGAAAAAAAGTTCCAAGGGAAAAGACCGATCAGTGAAAGAAAAAAAACAACTGGACGGGCGAAAGTACATCACCCTACGAATTAGGGGGGAAAACTTGGGAGGAAAAAAAAGACGAACCTTGGGGGGGGGGAAAAAAAAAATGCCGGTAGGGCCCGGGAACGGGGGTAATCTCCAACAGAAGGAACAAACAGGCCGGCACTTGGGGGTCGTATGGAATTTACGCAAAAAACCAGAAGGGGGATACTGGAAAACGAATAAATCGGGGGCGGGAATTAGGAAGACAAATGTTTGGGGAGAACAACGTGACAAACATTTTTCCTAACAAGTTCAAGGGGAGTGGATTCCGGGGGTGAACTGAGGAAGGAGACCGTCCAAAAAAAACGGAGGAAGGGAGGAAGAAATCGCTAGGGAAAAGGGAGATCATCCATAACAGCCCCTTAAAGCAGGGGGGGGAAAAAGGGCAGACAAGTGGTGCGCAACCAAATGTAATGAAACCAGTGGGAAAAAACACGCCGAGGGGGAAAAGTTTCCAGTCCGAAATGTCCTTTTTTTTGTCAAGTTGGGAATGAAAAAGAACGAACAGGGACACGAAGGAAAAGGAGGGGAAAACGAAACATATAGGGCGAAAAAAACAAAGGGACTCCTAGAAAACCGGGCAAGATGCAATTTCTCTTCAAATGAAGGATGATCTTAGGGGTAAAATTACCCGCGGAGGGCGTTGGAGGGGGGGGGGTGGGGCGCGTAGCCTTGGGAAAACGAGATTTGACCGTTACATGAAAAAAAAATACGATAATCTGCTTGGGGGAAGTGTCTTCGCGCCGGAAGTGTGAAAAACCTAGTTGAAAGGGATGAAAACTTGCTGGGCCCCAACGTGGCATAAGGGTTTCCTGGAAAAAACGTCGATCTGATGTCAGTTGTCAACAAAAGAAGGATTTCATGTGTTTCGTAAATCCCAGAGAGGGGAAAGGGGCGGTTGATGGTGGGGGGGGGAGTGAAAGACGAAGACATCGCGGTTGGGGAAGGGGAATGTGGGGCCCACGCCAGTTTCGGCTTGAGGACACGTTAGTTTGGCCGCCCGCCAATCATCTCCGCGAGCGAAGGAAAGATCATAAAAAGGGGGAGACCAACGCCGGCCCGCAGAGATTCAAGGGGAGAGGGCTCCTCGGGTGACGTTGGGCCGGTTTCCGTGGAAACACCCCGATTTATAGAGCGCTTTGTCGCATCCCCGCACGGCCCGACGGTCAAGCGAGATCGAAAAGGAGCACAAAAATGAGCACAGGACTTTGTATAAGGACTCCGTATGGCGTAAAGAAAAGAAAACAGAAAGAACAAACCTCGTCAAATTCCTAGTTGAGGGGGGGGGGCGCTAACCCGCCGCTACCCCACCAGTAAAGGGAGAACGAGACTTCACACGGCCGGGGTGAAAACATGAAAAAAAGGAGGGCCCCTGGGAAAAATACATGTGGGCTTCCCTGCCGGTTGTAAGACGGGGGGGAACCCATGGGCATAAACATTAATTCCTTGACAGGTAAGGAATTGGTCCAGGTCGGGGCAGGCAAGGCCAAAGAACGTTAAATGCATCACTGGACAAGGGGGGAGAGGGGGGGCACTCCAGGAAGACTCGCTGAATATCGCGAAAGGGGGAGGGGTAAGGGTTGGAGCAGAGGAACAGGCCGCGCTGAAGACTCTAAAGAAGAGAGGCTAGGATTGGCGCAAAGAGCACGAGTGTTGTAAAATTTGTTAGGAAAGATACAGAGTTGGGGGGCAGGAGCAAGGCGCCACTTTCAAGTAAAAAGGGGGAGCCTGGTCAAGGATCTGTCGGAAACGGCACTTTCACAAGAGAGAAGTTCAAGGGGGGTCTGCAGGCCTTAAGACTGGTGGGGGGGGGGGGGGGACTTTGTGGCCATAGTGGAAAGAAGCAGACTTGGATACACAACACCTTCTTTGCTATTGAAAGAAGATCGTCAACTTGTTGGAATAAGGGGAAAAATAAATGGGAACTCGGGCGCGGCCGGGCCCAAGGCCCCTTCAAAAGAGAACACTCCGCATTTAAAAAAAGTTAGGATTGGCCGTCGTCATAACTCGATGCATGCCTGCCGTGCACCGAAAGTCAATAGGGGAAGAAGGGGACACAGGCTAATAAAGGACCCAGATGGAAAAAGGAAAAAAGTGATAGGGTAAACTCGGAAAGGCTGTGAAAGTTGTGTAGTGTAGTTAACCGAAGAAGTTTACTAACAAAAAAATGTACAGGAAAGAAGAGACCGCTTAACTTGTGGGTTGGGAAATCTCCAAACTTAAACTGCTTTCGGAGGACAAACACAAAAAAAAAAAAAAACGGGTTCTCGATACATCTTCTGGGGAAAAGGCAAACGGGAAACTACCAAACGGGAAAGGAATCACCGAACGTGATAAAAAAAGGCTTGGCTTCAACCCAGGGGAACGGATCGTTTTCAGGGATATTGGCGATCAAGGCAATTGGAACAAAAAAAAGTGTTACATGAGAAGATGTTCAACATGGAAACAGTAGAGGGAACACAAAAAGGGAAAGGTAGAGTTTTGGATCCGCACAGTGGACCTTCCCCACCTATTTTGAAACCCGGGGGGAAACAACGCCAAAGGGAGAATTGAAAAAAGCAAAAAAGAAATTGACGAAAAAAATCATCACCCGCCCATCTTGGAGAACGAAGAACATGCTGAATTCACGAAAAGGTGCTACCATGCGGGGGTGGGGGAGAAGGGTTCGTAATATCAAACAATAGTGTACTAAAAAAGGGGGGGGAAACGAACAAAAGGAAAATGGGTGGGGGCACCCGTAACTAGAAAAAAAAGAAGGACGACTAAGTGGGAGCCAACTACCAAGACAAGGCGCCAAACTGAAAAAAAAACGCAAAAAAAAAAGGGAATTGACGCATCGGGGTAAGTTGTATGCTAGATGCAGGGGGGACGAAAAGTGCCTCAGCATATGTCGCGGCCAGTCATTTGTCGAAAGTGGGGTCAGATGAAAGGATAGGAACCCCAGCCACGGGGGGGCAGAGGAGCTGGGGGGGAAAAAGAGGGAAAAACCCCATGTAGGTTGGACTGTCCGGGAGGTTGCTGAAAAATAGAAAAAAAAAACGAGACTGGGGTGACGTTAGGGGGGGGTCAAGAATAACCCTTGGGGCCCCCAATTTGCAGACGGCGGGGGACAGAGTTACCAAAGCGGCCGCCGCAATCCCCCCTGCTGGGGGAAAAAAAAAAAAAAAAAGGGAAGAAATGGGGACAGTATCAGTTCCCGCGGGTCCACCAGAGAAGGTTAGAAGAGGAGGGGTCTGAATTGTATGGGGGGGAGGAAGGGGAAGCAGAATTCTTGACAGTAGAGCGAGTGAATGTTTCACATGGGGGAAAGGAAAGGGGGGGGTTGTCAGGACCGGGGAAAGAAAGGTCACTGTGCCGAGATAACCCAAGTCTGCTGGAGGTCTCTAAAACTACCATACTTGTCTTATGACAGAAAAGTCCCCTGAAACAACATAAAACCGAGACTCGCCCGAAAGGTTTGAAAAGAAAAAAAAAAAATTGCGTATAATGTTCAAAAAAAAGAGCACCATCAACATGAAAAAAAGTAGGGAGTGGATTGTTCCCGACCAGAGTGAAACACAAAGGAGGGGGGGGGACCATCTTCAGGATAAGTGGAAAGGTAGCCTAGATGCCGCGTCTCGACTAAGGGGGAGATTCGGGCACCGAGAATGCAGAGTAGGGAAAGGGACGGGGCAGCCGAACAACAAAACCTACGTTAGGAACCACACCAACAAGATACATAAGAATACTAACTACAGAAGATGTCGCAAAACAAAAGGGTTTGGACGGACCTACTTTCGAAAAAGTGAGGGAATCACACTCAGAAAAAAGGAAACCGCTTGGTTGGTTCAAAACCGAATAAAGTGAAATAAAAGGGGGAGAAGTTGAAAAAAACCAAGAACAAAGCCCTCGCACATCAAAAACCAGGGAAAACAGGGGGGGGGGGGAAAAAAAAAAAAAGGCATGGTTGCATTTGAAACACTCAACAAAGAAGGGAAAAAAAAAAGTCCCGGCTCAAGGCGGTCCGACCGAGGGACCCCAATTTTTCGGAAAAAAAAAGGGACTTGTGAACCAAAAAAGGGCCACGAGAAGAGGGTCTAAAAAAAAAAAAGGCTACGCTCCCAACAGGACAATCTATTCGAAAAGTGGGGGTGGGGGCGGCGCGCCTTTGGCGCAAGTGTGAAAATTCAGAAAATGGGGGGGAGAGAAAAAACATGGGTCTCTTGGTGTCCGGTGTTCGTTTCAGCAGGGGAAGAAAAGACTGTGGCAAAGAACCAGCACGCACCAAGGAGACGCCCGTTAAGGGGAAAAAGGGGGGGCTTCCATCAGTTAAAAAAAACGGAGGATGGGCGAGGGCACGGGGAGGAAGACGGTGAAAAAAAAAAGGGGGTTTCCATGAAAAAAAGGAGGGGGACTTGGTGAAAAATCGGTGTGGTTGACGAAATAGACAAAGAGAGAGAATAAAATTGGGGAAATAAACCTCAAAAGGGGAAGGAAAAAAGTCAAATGGGAAACAAAGGAAGGAATGCCATTCGAGTTGCCCACACGTTTGGGAATCTAAAAAGGAAAGGCGCCGAAATGCAAAGGATCAGCCGCCAGAAAAACATTAGAACGGGGGAGCGGAGACAAATCTGGTATCTGCCGAAAAGGGAATCTCGGAGGGGGGGGAAAAAAAGAAAAAGGTGATATAACAGAGAGTTAAGAGTAACAGTTAAGAGGAGGATGTAGTCTGGAAAGAAAGGGGGGGTGTGGTGTGGGGGGGGGCCGGGGACAAAAGCTGACTATAACTAAAGAAAAGGGTGTAAAAAAGGAAGGGAGTATATCATCGGGTATAAAAAAATGGTTCTGCATGGGAGAAAAGGGGATCAGGGGGGCAGGGGGGAGGGGAAAGGGCATGGCCAAGGAAAGGGACCGGGATCAACGGCAATACTACAGTTTAATCCTTGAAAGGCAGAAGGGAAGGACGGTGAACCACCCCGGGCCACTGAGGGAGCGGAACCGTGCTATAAAAAAACAAATCAGCAAGCTGCGCAAAGTGGACAGTGAACGCATACAGTCGAAGGCGGGAGGTAATTGGAGGGGAGACAAGCGGGTGACAAGAGAAAAAAAAAAAACTAAGGGGGACAGTCCGCGCACGAATCGGGGGAAGCAAAAAAAAAAAACGAACTTGCACCCGCATGAAGACACCTAGTCTAGTCAAGAAAAAGGGGGGAAAAAAAAAGACTAGCAGTCCAAGCCGTCTCGTGGCAAGCGGGCGGGGGTCGTGAATGCGGGGACTCCACACCATTGGCCCATGGGCGCAGCAAAACACAAAGAAACAAATGAGGGAAAAATCTAGGAGCGGGGAGAAGGTCCAGAAAAAAATCACCAGGGAGGAGGAGGAAATTTTTAACGGGGGGGAGGGGGAGGGAAAACTCCTCAATCCGTTGGACCGGCAGAAGGAAGGGAAGGGACCCAAAGAGGGGGAAAAAAGGAAGTGGCGAAAAGAAAAGGCGCATGGGTCGAACTGTCAAACTGATGGGGAACGGGGAGGGAAAAAAGGGGGATCAAGGTAAGGGGGGACAAGCAGGTCGAGAAACACCAAAAAGAAGAAGAGGACGATTGGGGCATCAGTAGGTCGTAAGAACCCAGGAGGGGGGAGGGGATACAATAGGGGAGCATGTCGATCGCGCACGATCAGGAGGGAGAGGACATAATTCCTTTGCAAAAAACCTAATAAGGCACAAAATGGGTTTTTCCAAAAAATCCGACAATGGGGGAAGAGGGAACCTCACAAAGGAGAAGGGGATAAGCCTGGGCAACTGGGTGGCGGGACAGTGGGTGGGGGGAACAAAGGTTTTTTGGAATTCTAAGACGGAACCCAAAAGGTCCGAAGAATGGGAGGCACTGGGAAATATTCAGTGAAAAGAAAGGAGAAACTGTCGGGGGCATGGGGTAGAACGTGGTTAGGCGATGAGGGACTTTAAGAAAAAAAGAAGAACGGGGGCAGCCTAGGAATAAGCGGACGCTATTTTTGAGAAGTAGAAGAAATACTGGAAAGGGGGAAAAACAGCTAGTGACCATCGAGGATGGGAAAGACAAAGGGAGGTCTATTACGGAACAAGACGGGGAACACCGAACAAATGGGCGAAAACAACGTTCAGAGAAAAGGATCGTTCAGTAAAAAGGTCAATTTAAGACTTAGACGGCAGCACCGCACCGGGGGACCTGTTCTAATAAAAAAAAGACAAAGCAGGACACACCTAACAGTAGAAGAGGAAACTGGAGCTCAAGAAAAAAGGGGGGAGGAAGGTAGTGGGACAGGTGGAAAAATTTGGGGACCAAAGCGCAGGGTGATGAAACGGTTTATCAGCGGACAAAGAAAGAGGGTTAGACACAGTTTAAACGTACAATGTGGGTTGTCTTACATACAATGTGGGGTGGAGGAAAAAAAAGGAAATTGGGTGAATAAAAAAAGAGGAGAAAGAGTGGATGGACTTTGCCGGGGAACCGGCACAGGAGAAAAAGTACTTCTCAAAACAAAGACAGGAAAGAGATCGAAAAAAGAAAAATCGGCCAAGAAAGGAAAGAAGGGAAATAGCAGGGGTGAGGAAAACAAATTACGGGGGGCGAAAAAAATTTATTAATACAACAATGTGGTGTGGGAGACTAAGCGTCCCGTCTAGGAAAAGTGGGGTGGGGTAGAGGGGGAGGTGGAAAAAGAAAGAAAAGAACCTTTTGGACCAGGGCGCACCATAAGTGGCAAACTCCTTTCCGGAACCTAGGGGTAAAAACGGGCGGAAGGCAAAAAACAGCCTCTTAAGTAGGAAGGAAGGTTACCGTAAGGAAGGGAAAGAGCGGTCGTTGGCAAGAGGACGGGGAAGTTGTTTTAAAAAAAAAGTTGTTACCAATGGGAAGAAAGGCGCATGAAAAAAGTGGGAAAAGGAATGGTAAAACGGTAAAAGAGAGTTTTTGATGGGGGGAAGACAAGCAACAGAAGTGCTTTCAAAAAAAAACTTCGTGGCCGCGTGCACAACGTCAGATCTGAAAAAAAAAGCGGGAAAAGCGCTGGGTGAAACGGGGGAGAATCGGGAGGGGGAGGATGTGGGGAATTCAAAATAATATATGAAGCGAAAGAACAGTTTTGAGGATGCCCAAGTCGGCAAGGAGGGGTGGGTTTCAAAAAGATAAGTCACACGCCCATTATCAAAGAGGCGAAAAGGGAAAGTCCTGACAAAGGGGGAGGAGAAAACAAGGGAAAAAAAAAGAAAAAACCCGAAGCCAAAGGCCCAAATTTGAGGGGGCCAGTTGTCGAGTGAAAGGCGAAGGGGGGCCAGGAAGTGTCGTTAAAGAGGGGGGAAAACAGAGGCTTGGTTCGAATTACGCAGAGACAGGATGGATCCACGATGAAACGCTCAAAAGGCGTTGGGGGAAAAGGAACGCAGTTGGAAACGGGGGAGAAGAAAAACAACGACCTCATCAGCAAGTTAAGTTGGGAGATTTGGTTCAGGTTGGGGAGGGAGAAAAAAAGCAAGTAGTCATCCCAACACGACCTTGGAGACAACGACTAGGTGTGAGCAACGGGGTACGTTAAGTGAAAAACTGGTTCGTGAGTACACATGATGAAAATTCCGTTAATTGAGTCGGGAAGGGAACCGGGAGAACCCAACAATACAACCACAATGCTCCTTATGGACCTGCCATAGGGGGATGTTCCACACGGAAAAATTGGGAGGTCTGGGCAGAGACCTGCCAGGGCAAAACGGTGCAATAAAAATCTTGAAAATGGGAAGCAGGGATACCTAAGAAGGATAGGAATATCTCAAGGTGGGGGGGGAAAAGTGCAGTTAACAAGGGGTAAAATCAATGCCTGAGAAGATTCCAATCCAAGGAAAACTAACTGGAAGGGGGGAAGTGGCATTCATCACCGGGTGTTCCAAACACCTTGGGGCGCGAAAGAGGGTGAAAAGAAAAAGACTCAAGGAAGAAACAAAGCAGAGGGAACTTAATCGTCTATAACATGAAGGAGGAAGATCAAAAAGGGATACTGTGACAGGAGACGACAACGGAAGTCACTAAAGGTTTGTGGAAAAAGAAAAGTGTTATACGGGAAGTGTAAAACATCTAAGGAAGATTTTCAGGGAACTCTTATGCACGGGGGACTCTAACAAGAAGGAACCCGGGGCGTCAAGAGGTGAAAAATCGAAGCCGGGAGAAAAGGATTGATAAAACTCCAATAGTAAAAAGGGTAATTCAAACCGATCATAAATGAATGAGACGTGAAAAGACGGAGGGGAAAAAGGGTAAGGTTCTAAAAATTCGGAAACCGTTGAAACAAAGGAAAATGAAGAGACTAGGTTAAAGTGAAGAGTTATGGAGTGTTGAGAAAGGGGTAAAAGGGAGGGGGGGGACAGGTAAAAAAAAACTCTCTGGCAAGGATACGGGGAAAAAGAAGATTAAAACTGGAAAAGGGAACAAAAAAACTGCATCAAATGATGTAGCGCAAACGGTTCCTCGATCATATATTCGGGCAGAAGGACACAGGAAACCACTCCGGTGAGTCAGCGGACGTGGTATAAACTGAGGGGGAAAGGGGAGGCTGCTAGAGGAGTACTTTTAGGGGCCTGCGGGGACAGGTATAAGGGCAAACTGGGGAGGAGAGAAGGAAAAGGTGGGGTTGGGTGCAAAATGTTGTTCCGGCCAGGAAACTTGTCAAAATGGTTGACACATTATTTCAAAACGTCGACCAAAGAAAATCTAACTAATAGTGAAAAACTGGGAGTTCAAAAAAAAAACTTCTGAAAAAAAAACAAGAATGTATGAAGGGTCACCAGTGATCCTGATGGAACAAAAAACTAAAAGGGAAAGAAACACTCAACTGACCAAGGACCGAAAGGGTTTTCACGACCCTAGGGAAAACAGGAGGCACGGCGTTAACTTGTTGGCGCCAAACAGTTGCTTAAGATGAACGAAAAGACTGGGGTTGTGGTAAAATGAGTTGAAAAAACAGGGGTGAAAACTGGCAAAGAGAACATGGGGGTTTTCATATGAGGGAGGGGAAGGCCAGAAATAAAGGAGTGCAAACGGGACGCCATAAGGAGGGCCAAAGATTTGGGGGGAACATCGAGAAATCACGGGGGTATGGTAAGCAAAAGTTGTCGAAAAAAGGAAAGAGGAGGACAGAGGCCGCTGACAACGGAAAAAAAAGCTCAGTGGGGGGACCTACGTCAGGAAACGTACAGAAGCGCAAGATCAGAGTTAAAAAAAAGGGTGGAAAAAAAGAGAAAAAAGGTAAGAAGGGGGGACATTCACTTGAAGGTGCTACAGAGACGCTAGTGGGTGACGTGTTTTCAAAAACAATACGGGGGGGAAGAAACGCACCCATTGGGGAAGAGCGGAAAAAAACCCGTAAGTGAAGACTGGCGGAAGGGTATTAAAGAGGGGAGGGCCGGGGGGGGCAGCCAAAAAAGCGTTAAGAACAAAGGAACTGTAAAAAGGTAGGGGAGGGGGGAAGCGGGATCACAGGGGGGAGGGTGCAGCTTTGGGTGGGGGGGGTAAACAGGAGATAAGGAGGCGCGAGGTACCAACCGGGGGGCGGAACTCAAAATGAAGAGAGGGGTTTTGGGGAAAGACAGGCATACCAGGGGGTGGTTCCGAGAGAAAAATAGTTCAAATGACGAGGCAAAATGAGGGAGGAAAAAAGAAAATGCAATAGGCCGAAATGTGGGAAGACATCCCCTTGGAGGAAGAAAAATAGTCTTCTAACAGTAGGATGTAATGGAAAAAAAAAGGAGAAAAGGAGAGAACCTAAGCCCAAAAGGTGGAAAATTATTTGTCCGAGGAGAGTAAAAAGGGAGAAATCTAACCACAAAGGAGAATTGTCCGTTGCTCGCGTAGGGAAGCAACCTTGGGCAGATGGGGGGGTAACCAAAGAAAGTGAAGGCTACCCAAAACCATTCATCGCGACACTCGCCGAAGAGGAGAGGCTCTGAAAAAAAAGGAAAAAAAAAAAAAATAAAAATACAGGATTAACTATGCAAACCATAAAGAAATGGGGAATCACATAAAGGACAACTCAGAGGGTGGGCGGACAAATGAGAATAACACCCAGCAGCCTCCTCTTGAGCTGCAGCAACCGATGGTCAAGAGGGGGAGGGGAACAAAAAGTAGAAAGGGGAAAAACAAACAAAAAACAATCAAATCGAAGAAAATTCCACCCACGGAAAGGGGGGACGGCCGACCTGTGGTCTATATTCAACAAGAAAAGAGGGAAAGAACCGGACAAAGGGATGAGAAAAGAGAGGACCCCGAAGTCGAAAAAATTAAGGGGGGGGGGGGGAAGCGAACTCAAGTGGACGCAAAAGAAAGATGGGGT
>Ga0179593_1546861_pt1 | contig 14028 bp, 8 predicted proteins | sample CZODoug2_1_08_16_FD_185931 | JGI IMG/M metagenome (GOLD analysis project Ga0179593, IMG submission 185931) | Vadose zone soil fungal communities from Angelo Coast Range Reserve, California, USA - CZODoug2_1_08_16fungal (PacBio error correction) | ecosystem: Environmental > Terrestrial > Soil >...
TGGGATTCCTGCGCTGTAAAGGCCGCATCATAAGAGAAGTAAACTGGAAGCCAGACAGGGGTTGGGGGGGAGCAGTCAAACATGCAGTAAGCCTGTTCTATAGCACTACTTCGAGACAGACATTCTGCATCAGAAAAACTGTTTCGGTTAAGAAAAAGCAACGGGGCGCGCCGTATACAAGGTTTCAAGGCGAACCAGAACTCCTTTTGATCACGCTGGACAAGCCCTCCCGGAACACCCACGTTCCCCTAATTGTGGAGATGGGGGGACTGAGCTTTAAAGCGATAAGTTGTAGTGAAAAAGGAATACAAAGTTCCGAGCCGAAGATTATTGACATTCCAAAAATAAACTCGCCATGCTCGCGGAAAATGAACCTATGGGGGCAAGGAGTTTCGGAACCGGGTTTCTTGGGGGAAATTTAAGGACTCCTAAAGAGGGTGACTAAGACCCAGGGATGGAACCTTAATAACGTGATAAGGCTCAAATGGGGGCCGGGATGGAGTCGCATGTGGGAAAAGGATATGTGGCCCTGTGGATTGATTAAAGAATTGACGTTCACCCTAAGCCGAGTTGCGGACCAGGGCAGACATCAAACTCGTTAAAGAGCCTGGACTAGAGACTACCTTAGCTCAACTGTTCAGACGCCAAAAGCAGGTTGTGAGTGTAGGCGGCTTAAAAGAACTTGAAACGCGGAGGGAAGCAAACTGACGCTTTTGCAACGCAACGGGCAAAAATCACAAGGAGTCGCTCGGCCAGGGAGGAAGAAATCTTCCCGGGAAATATCTAGCGTCGACGTGGCGACTTTGGGAGAAGTCTTGTCCCAGGTGAGGGCATTTTATTGCGGGGAACCATCCAGCAAGTACGTTATAAAAAATGGTGACCGCAAAAAAAACATGAGGGAGCAGGCCGGGGTCTGGACGTAACGCCAAAGCGGCCGAGAAAATGGCCAATTCGGGGGAGTGCAGGGCGGTGGGACTAAAGAGGGACTGTAGATAGGAGCGCTGGGTGCAGGGGCGTTGAAAGCGGGACATCCAAGGGGGCTACTAGATTGTCCAAATAAATAAACTCTCGGAATGCCACAAGGACATACGCCGGGAAAATCTCAGAAACGCTTGCGGAGAGGCCGGGTCGGTGGGATTGCATCTCTGGTCACGCGCATCGCCGCACGAAGAACCGAAATCTTAAGTGCTGGAAAGCGTTTCTGGACCGATGTTTCCGGGCGGGGGGACCATTCAAGGGGAAAAGCAGGACAGCCCGAAAATTGTGTTTAGAGGCTGGGGGACTATGTTTGACCGCGGAAGTGGGGAGGCGACTACCGCCGGGAAAACGGTTTACTCCGAAGAGGAAGGCAGTTGAAAACCTTGACGATGGAAGTAGCACCCTTGGGGGACGAAAGGATAAGGGCGGGAAAAAAGACGCTTAGGCACATAGCCGCTTGGACGAAAATATCCTGCTGAAGGGGGACCACAGCGACGAGGCAAGGGTAGCAAACTCATCGTGGGGAGACTCATCGTGTCCGAACAGGAATGGATGTGCCTGCCAGGCGTAACCTATGGACATGTTCAGGGGAAAGACCTCGCAGTCTGGTAGGCTAGAACGGTCTCTCCAAGGAACCTCTGAATTGGGGAAGAATATAAAGGCGTCGGCGGAGGAGAAGTTTGGATCTCAATCTCCCTCGTGAATATCGTGCGAATCGCTAAGTGAAGGAAGCCGCGGGGAAAAACCCTTCCCATGTATCGATTCAACTTTGATGTGAGAAAGGTCACGCGGTATGGTTGGGGGATGTTTCGGGGGCGACAAGGGACACCCAGCCCCGAGCGAAAACGCGGCATTCTGTGGAAAAGCATCGTTAAAGGGTCAAGCACTTACCCCGTCACTTGGCAATAGGGCAAATTGGAGGAAAAGGTTTGGGAGTTGAATTTTCGTAATAGCCGGTTCAAAAGAAAACAAAAACATATGGACACTTACGCAAGTTAAGAGGTAAGCACAGGCAATGAGAAGGCAGGCAGGTGAAGGCCAGCATGAGTGGGCACCAGGGCAAGCTAGGAGGGTAGGGGAGGAAAAACAAAACTGAAAAAGGGCGTTACAAAGTCAGCACTGACAAAGCCGCATCTTTACTGGGGGCAATTCGGGGTTCGGAAAAGAGGGATCCCCGAGGTGTGAAAAACTGCGCGAACCACATCGTCCGACGGGGAGAGCATGCCGCGGCGCAGAAAACGCATGGCAGACAAAGAACAAGTCGGTCAGCCCAAGACCACAGCCAAATGGGAAAATTGATTTGACAACGAAACGAATCGGTGTAGTCTCAATTTGCCACTCCCCATGGGGCCAAGGGGGGCCCAGTGCTCTACGGGATCGGAAGCTAGAGGGCCTAGGAAAAAGTGGCGGGGAAAAAAGAGTGAAGCGAAGGGACAGTTATGTGAAGCCGCAGAGCCCAAAACTCATGAGCCTGGAACGGGTTCAAAAACTGCTTATGAGTTATGTGGGGTTGAAGCGATTTATATGGTGTAAGACCGTCGGCAAATTGAAGGTAGGGAACCTGGGAGGGGTCAATCAAAAACGAGGTCAAGGGGGGGGAGTATGTAAACCTTGAAACACCAGGGCTCCTTGAGTGAAGCTGTCAGTGAATGGATTCACAGATCTTTGGTGGGGGCGAAAAAAAATGGCTCGAAGCAAAAACGGCTGTTCTGGGAGTTCTACGAGCTGAGGTCCCAGGCCTTGGGCGGAGGGGGGGGTGGGAAGACGAGAAAGCAAACACAACGGAGGAGGGAAGATAAGATGGAAACCAAATAACTCAAATGTCTGGGAACAGGCGCGGCTCCATATAACAAACAGATTCAAATAGGGCTGCGGTCGCCAGAAAAAAAAGATTATGATTGGGAATGCAATCACTTAAGCGTAGCCAAGGTATCCTGGGGGTGGAAATGGAATCATTCAGAGAAACCATTACAAAAGGCGGTGTTGGGTAGTTGTGCAAACGAAGATGAGGGGGGGGACACTACTGCACAATCCGAAGATGGGAAGACCAGTCAGGGAGCGAAACACAAAATATCCTAGCCAGAATTCTGAAAAGGTCCCGAACCCTCCATAGGGGTCGTTGGTTGGCGAGGCTGATTTCACATTCCATGGCTCCTTAGCAAGAGTTTGTGGACCCTCAAGTCTTTGTTAACGTACCAGCGAATTCTCTAAACATCTTGCAAATGGGGGGGATTCCAAGGGGAGACGACAAAAAGAAGGAGGGTCAAGCAAGACTAAAAATGTTCTGGGGCGGTGGGGGCCCTTGGGAAAGAAAGATAATTTGTTGAGTCATTGCAGGCCTGCGAAGACGAATGCGAGGCGTCCGGACACTGTTATACCTAAAAACTAGAGAACATCGCTTGGAATCCGGAACGTTGTGACGGGGGAACAAAAGAAAGGGTCAGGGACTTAGCGGATCTTCCCAGTTTCGAATGGAAGACTGTTGGCAGGTTTGACTCACAGGGTAATCGATATTTTCACTTGGGTGAAAAAAGTCAGTCTGGGCAAGGAACCTGCCGATTAGTGTGTCCATGAAGAAATGTGGGTTTGAAATAGGGCGGCAGGGGCGAAGGACCATGGTGTCTGATGGGGGTGTCCTGGAAAAAGGAAGATTGGCAAAAAATTAAAACATGGTACTAAGGGAACGTGGTGACGGGGGTCGTTGTGGTTGGCTTTAACGCGGTTTAAAAAAATTGAGGGGCTCGTGCACTTTGGGGTCTGAATTGGGGTAGTCCTTCTTGGACAAGCAAAACAATCTTCAGGCTGGGAACAGTTGAACCCAAATAAGAGAAGACTTTCCGGGGGTTGGTAGACGAAATAACTGTGGGAGCAGGATCGTCGGGGCGCAGGTCCACACCCACTTTCGACTCCCGGGGCCAAGCCTGGGGCAGGTGCATCCGGGGCAAATGAAAGCAAAAGGGTGGGTCTCCTGGGATAAAGTCCGTTCAGGACGGGGGGGATCCGGAGAAAGGTGATTTCAAAGGAAACATGGGCGAGGGAGCGCCGACAATTAAAGCATTTGGGATTAGGAACCCGATGATCGAACAACCAACACACACGATGGGGGGTGTTCGCCCGCAGGGTGAAGGGTGGGGGGGAACGAAGGCGAATTGTTAGTCAAATGTGTCAGTTTGAGACATAGTACGGGAGGCAGAAAGAAGCGGGGGCTACAAACATGGGGGGGGGGGGAAAAAGAAGGAAAATTAGACGTTGAATCCCCGACCGGCCGGAAAAGCTGGCGCCCAGGGTTGACCAGAAATTTAGGGCTCTTCCACACTAGCTTTAAAACCAAAAGGATCCTCACATCAATACTGAAACAACAATTAAGGTCTCGTTGCTGGATGCTGAGCCCACTGAGAACAAAAAACCAACGCAAAAAAAAACGCTTGACCAAAAAAACGAGGTTCAGCAACTTCCCTCCGACGTGATTCTGAAGCTTCGGGGCCTTCTCGGGAGTCAAAGCGCCACGCTGCCAAAATGGAAGGTCCCGTCTCGAAGAAGACTTGTTCGGCTCGGTCACCGGTCGGTATTAGGTTCTCCCGTTAATTTGACCTGATGTAAGGTTGGAAAATTATCCTGAGTCGCCATTGATTTCCAACTGGCAACGAAGAAACAATATGAAATTCGCTCCCGATCCGGGAAACCCGAATGCGCACGATTGGGACAAGGAAGACGATCCCAGCGGGTGTATTCTTTCCAGCAAAAACAAGCGCCGGCATCGGTGTGCGCTTCACCATGCTGCACGGAAAAAGCTTCCGGTATTTTGAAGATAAAATTGACCCCGCACCTTTGTGCCGGAGCAGCTATGAAAGGTGCGAAGAGGACGAAGGATCCAGGGGAAGCGTACTGGAAAGTTTCCAGAGAGCGCTCTTTGGCCCCAAAAAGGCGAAAAGATCAGCTCGGGAAGAACGAGGTGAATATTCAGCACCGGACGTAAGATCACGTAGTTGGCAGCGAAAAGGGGGGGTGCCGACAAGAGGGCAGAGAGTGGGAAGGATTTGTTTGGGGGGCTGGAAACGAGGGGGTTTAGGCTACATGCAAATCAAGAGGAGAGAAGAAGGGGTTAATTCGAGGGCAGCAGAACACAATAAAGCAGAAAAAAGAAAAGCCCGGAGTTTAGAATCGCCGTAGAAGACAGGGTGACGCCCGCTTGGGGCCAAAAAGGGTTGATGGTCCTGGCCTGGTAAGGAAAGAAGGGAAGCGTAGTTCTAGACACTTGCAAAAAATCCGGGTCCTGGGCCGAGAGAAAACGTTGGGCTGTTGTGGAAGGTGGTAAATAATTCCACAATTGGGCGGGAGAGGCAAGGTTGTTGCCCGATTCAAGAAAATTTCAGGATTGTGACAAGGACCACGCTTACCACGGGGAGGGGGGCAAACCGTGGGGGGGTTTTCAGGGGTAACTTGCGAAGTTTCCAAAGACGTTGGAGCGATTGAACGGGATTATTTGAAGGGCGAACGCGTTAGGAGGGGGTCTGAAGACCATTGGGAGGAAGAGTGATGCTCGAATGGACGGCAATTGACGGAATTGGGCAATTTAACGTTGGGTGAAACGTCTACAACAGTAAAGGGATGAAAGTTGCTACCGCAGCATCGTGAAGGGAGGGGCACGAAGACGGGAAAGGAAGTTCGACGGTGGGGGGGGGTTTTTAATTAAAAAGTTTAGTTGCGAGGTGAGCCTGCCATAGCAAAAGTAAATATCGACTCCACCAAACAGAGGGTCGGCCAAGGGATTGGAAAGTTTTCCTCCTTGGAGGGACAAATCTGGTAGAAACCGACAGGGTGAATTCCGAAAAAAACAGATGGGGGGGAGGCTTCTGCGCTTCGGCCAAAGAAGAAAGATTCGGAGGCAAGGTCAGAACAAGAAACAGGTGTCTCGGGGGTCCAAACGTCAGGGGCAGGTCCTCACCGGAAGGACTTCGACAGACATTATCGCCTCAACCTGGTCAATTCATACACCTGCAAGCGCGCGCCGCATCATAAAGTTGCAACGGGATCGTCAAAGAATTTTAAATTAGAGTGACATACCCAATTTAAAACCCAGTGTTCCCATCCTTAGGGCTAGAGGGTAAGGCGTGCAGCGATACATTTGTCTTTGAAAGCGGGGGAGGGGCAAATTGAGCGAAACCTAGGTAAAGATGGACAATTCCAAAAACAAGACCGATATCGGCCCTTCCAGATTTGAAGGGTGGGGGGGGGGGAAATTTCGTCGAGCCGTTGACATGTCCATGAAAGGAATACTGAAAAAAAAGATAAGACCAAGATGAACTGAGGTAGATGAGCAAGTACCAGGGCGTGGAAATAAAGTCGGGGCCGGTATGATCGTTTGGCGGGTGTGGCTTAGTAAGAAAAGGTTCCTTTACCTCTAGATGACAGTCGGAGGCATTCCTCAAACGAAGTGGTAAGCAAAAAATCCAAGGTGAAAGAGAATAAAAAAAAAACGGGGCCGCACTGGTCGTAGGGAAAAACGACTGCGAATTAAGGGAGGGGAAAATATCAGGGATTCGAGAAAGTTACGCATTTCCACGCAGGGGCATAGTGCAAGGTGACAAAAGGGAATCGGCGGACACTTTACAGTCGGGGGGTCGAACCTGTATCAGCGCTATTCGCCGTTTAGAGGAGGGCGAATTCAAAGTTAACACGAGGGTGGGATGTATTCGCAAAAGAAAGCACTACTACGTGAGCCTGGGGGAAGAGGAGACACAAACCTCGTAGATTCAAAAAAAGGTTGCTTTTAGCTAAAGCTAAAAATCGTGACGCGGTCGTCAATTCCAGTTCGGGAAATGAGGGGGAACTGCTGAGCTGTATCGATAATCTCAGGGGGGCTTGGGGGAGGTTGAAATCAGGAACGCAGGGGGAGAGAAAGGATACGGTACAAATAGGACTCGGTACACGTCCACTGGATAAAGCGGGAAGGAGCCACGCAGAGGGCAGACTTAGAGGAGTTTTTGAGTGGGAGGTAGGATTGCAAAGCTTCAACTGCAAAAGGAGCACGCAAAGCGTAAGGAGGAAAAGGTGCTGGAAAGCTTGGGGCGGGGGCCGTTTGTCCCATCATTGTGATCAAGAATTCAACAAGCTCTTCCGGTGGGGTTATCAGGGGGGGGGGAACGATTTTTGCCGCTGAAGTGGGCCTATCAGACTCATTTAACAAGTTGTCGACTCGATTGAAGTAAGTTCGGAACGCTAATTGTAAGGGGATTACCCACCATGGGTCAGGCAAAATGTCTGGCGGGCCCGACCGAACTCAAGGGAAAAAAAATCTGCACAAAACGAGTTTTAAACAACTTATCACGGAGGGGAATTGGAACTCCACAGCGAACCATTCGCGGTGATCAACACCTCCATTTGGGCCCTCGTGGTCACCGAAAAAGCAAATTGGCATGTCCCGCTCACCCGAGGAAATTTTCGGAAAGAACCAGGCTCAGGCTCCTACTAGAACCTTCAGCTCTCCACGGAGAAACTCTAGAGGTAGAGTAAAAAGTACTGTATCGAGACGAAAGGGGGTGGTGAGCGGAAAACAGGCGCCCGCGTGAAGGAGGGCGCCTCGATGCATGTAAGCAGTTACAACGGAACGCATACTGATTGCTTGTTTTAGGTTGCAAGTTCCAGCGGATGGTGGGGCGGTGCGACAAATCTCCCCCTCTCCCCAAGGCCCCCTCCAACGGAGTGTCTGTGGTCATCGCTGAAAGTCAACCAACGTCACACCGTCAAGAACAAGGTTTCAATTGATGAAAAGGTTGGCAGGGTATTGATCATACCGGGATTAAAACGAACACAAAGAACAAGACACCAGGGTTCCAGGGCCGAAAAGGGAGCGGACGATGTCCGGGCCAACTCAAATGAGGATTGGCGCAGGTTCAAGCAGAATGAAGTTGCCCCAAGTGAAAGCTAATGTTCGGTGATACATGACCAAAATTCGGTCAATTCGCAAGCAATGTAATAAATCGGGAAGGGAAGGAAAAGGCAAGTGTGCCTTCCAACCTTGTAATCCACGTTTTTTCTCTCTTCTTCGGGGCTTAGGAAAGACTCGACATATCGGAGAGCAGGCGGAACGATTGGACTAACACATGGTCTCATAAAAAACTGAAAAACCTCACAGAATTCAGGGCATGCTTTAAACAGACTTCTGTCGTGTTTGTGTGTCTCCCTGTGGTCCCACCCCTTGGCCAGATTGGAAATTTCTCTAACTAGGATCGATAAGGAAGAAAACGGGCTGGGCACAACAAAGCTGTGAGCAGGAAGAGACCATAATTGCAGGCGAGCAACGAAACTCATAAGGAGGGGGGACCGTTTTGAAAAAAATGCGTCTGAGGGTAGACTTGGGGTTGTGAAGAGGGAAGGGGGAGGGCCGGCGTGAGAAGGGAAATCGTGCAGAGTGCATGGCTTGCAACTAAGAAAAAAAACGTCATTGGGCCCCATCGACTTGATGTTCCCCTGAAAAAGGAAACAAATGCTCCTGGGGGAGGAACGAGGCAGGGAATTGATTACAACAATCAAATCTTTGGTGCTGGCAGAGGAAAGGGGGGCTCGACTCCAATTAGGGTAGATGGATTAACGAAGACGGAGGGACCAGACACTTGGGGGGAGGAAGTGGGCAAGACTCTAAAACAAAAAAGGAAAGTCAGTGTGGAAAAAAAAGATGGAGTCCCTAAGGAAAATGAGAGGCCCGGAAAACACGGGACTAACTCCAGAGAAAAAAGTGGCGGCGATCCAGCCCATCTTGCTTCGGGAAAGAAAAAGCAGAATCAACTTAAGGGGGTCCTGTCACTGAATCTGGAAAAAAGGACAAGGAGCAGTGTTCGGGGCAAGGGTACATCAGGCTCCATTGAAACAGGGGAAAGAGGTTTTTGGGGAATATTGCACCCGAAAAAATAAGGATCAAGCGTCAAAAGAGACGAAGGACTGGGCCGGAAAAGACGGCAATATTCCCACCAAAAAAGGGGGAATACCATAAGAAAGTAGTACTCATTGGTCAAACGGAAAACAAGCATAGTTGGGAGGGTGGGCTCTGTGGGAGGGCGGGACAGGGTAAAGTGAGCTGTCAAAAATCCAAAAGCTTTTGGGGTTACGCCACTTGCTCTTTTCAACTTATACTGCAGCGAATCACGTAGAAAACTGGGGAAAGAGGGGGCAATGGGGATTGGTCCAAGTTAATACAAAAGGTGAGAGGGCGGGGCAAGAAAAAAAAGGTTCTGCTGGATGGGGGGGGGGCCGTGTCCTTATACTAAGGGGGGGGCAATAGGGAGGCGCCGCTGAAAAAGGGAAAGGGCTCGTAGTTATTACTAAGGGGTAAGCCATCCATAGAACAGAATGTAAAAGGAAGGAAAGGATTTTGGGATGGAAACACCCATAGTGGGAAGTATGAAGAGTGAGATGGGTTAAACATGATGTCGAAGTGACAGAAGTGGGTCTTTTTTTTTTGGTGAAACCCAATGATCAATAAAGAGTGCCCTTGGGGCAAACGGAAAAGGTGCCGGAAAAGATAGGGCCTTGGAGCATGTCTGGGTGTGCGACTCGTCCGCTGCAGGGGAGGGGGGAAAAGGAAATGGGTGGGAAGGTGCTTTGGGTTTCTCTGAAACGGCCTTACGATAAAATCCCTGTCACCAGGGGCAGAAAAAGGGTGACAAATTGAAGTGCCGGGGGGAACGGGGGTGCACAGGGGGAACTCGAATTAAAATAATTGCCGTGTCGCCACGGGGACTTGGGGATAGTGGGAAACTTCGAAAACAAACCAACATAGCGGGGACCGTAAGAAACCAGAGATCAAGTTTCCATGTTTAAAAAACTCCACGAACAGAGACCCGAGAAGGCAGCAAGATATGAAAGGATGGGGGATGGTACAAACCCTTTCATCCTACGGAGAGTTAGTGCAGATCGAACCAATTCAGCGATTTTTCAGAAAGGGGAGGTCCGTTCGGTAAAGGGGGAATGCTAAGGGGATTGGCACTTAGGGAGAGGTTCCAGCGGCGGTAAAAACTTCCAGAAGTGTTATTGATGACCCAATAGAGGTCTACACAGAGTGGGAAACCTTACGGTTCGCTGGGACGTGCCAACATGACAAAGCATGCCTAGGGGGGTAGTTACAAAAGAGTTTTCCAAAGCTTTTTCCCAGGTGCTGGGGAGGGCCAATAAGAAGAGGGCGAAAAAGGTGGAATAACTGCATGAGTTCAATCACATTACTAAACAAGCGGAGAACAGGTGTCCCATGAGAGGGGCGCCCACTTCCAGAAGGTAACAAACCGCAAAAAAAAGCCTGAGAAACCACAATCTCGTTATGGATGGATAGGAGATCCAAAGGAAGGATCACCGCCCTAAGAAAACAAGAGTTCAAAAGAAGGGTGTGACATGCACTGGGAAGATGGGGAGGTCGGCGAGGCTGAGCTGATCAAGGTGCGCAAGAGCGCCAAGAAATCCTAGTGAAAAAAGGCCAGCGAAGAAAGCGGCTCGAGGTAACCCGTATGTTCGCCCGTGGAATGTTCAATAGAGTTCGTTAAGGCGGGGGGGGGGATACGTATATAATATGTCGAAGTGGCTTCCCTCTGTCCCTCAAGAAAAAAATACGTTCGCGGATAACAGGAATCGCGTAAAACGCCTAGAACGAAAGTGTGGCGGAAAAGGACGAGTCAAGGAGTGGGGGGTAGTTCCGCGCCAGCCGAGGAAGGAGACAGGGGGTGGTGCCTAGACAAAGGCGCCGAGAGGAGGGTATTGTCTACGTAAAAGGCCCCCTCAAAGTGGAAGAATTAGAAAAGTAGATGACGGGAGGAAAAAAAAAACCGAATGCTACCAAGGGGCAAGCGTAATGTCTCCGTGGAAAGTCGAGATCACCGTGGGGAAACGCACTAAGATTGTTAACGGAATCTCAGCAATCCGGGAGTAATTTCTTATGGAAAAGCCCATCAGTCAATCCCACGGAAAGAGGTGCCTATCTAGTGCGCACGCAGTTTGAGTGGGTCGCTAGGTCCGCCCACTCTTTGTTTGATAGTCTCGGGTTGGGAATCTCTGGACTCCAAGAAATACTTCGAGAGTGTGTGCCATTAGGAACTCACGCCTACATATCGGATCAGTAATCTCACGGAGGTACCTGAGAAGCACTTAGGATTCGGGGTGACCTCAGGTTCGAGCAGGGAATTATAAACTGTGAAAGGGGGAAAAAGGGAAGTTACACCGGAGTGTCGACAAAATACCTTTTGCAAATAGGGGGGGGACGGCGAGGGTGGGGACTGGGAACTAGGATTCAGTCGTGAGAGGAATTTGTATCAATCGGAATAAAAAAAGTGGAGAGGCGTCGGCAAACACGCGGCCCCGCGCCGAGTGCCAGAAGTTAGGTGCAAAACCGTTGGGGGGGTGGGGTTCCCGGGGTTGGGGTCAAGCGAATGTCCCAAGCGGAGCGGAGGATGAAAAGAGGAATCCTTATGGCGTTCTCATTTGTGCGTAAATGGAACTTGGGTCGGCAGCAGAAATTGGGAGACTAATCCGGTCAAGGGACTTAAATGCAAGGGTACTGTGGGAACTTTGGGACTTCAAAAACCCGCCCAACAGGACTGGGTGTCTGAAGGTTGGCGCTAATCATAGTTCAGGATGGGGGATCCTCGCCTGCTGAAGGTCCCAACGATTTTTTTAACGGGGGAAAGGAAAAGGCGGTGAGAACAATGGGGACTAATCCCTAGCACAAACTTCACCCTCTACAGCCACCCACACTCGGGAGTCTTGTGGGGGGATCAGGAGAGAGAGTAAGTGGAAGCTCAATCAAATCTGAGAACCGCCCGGTCGAAGTCACGCCAAACAGCGTACGTCCACGTTAGCTTCGGCCGAGAAAAAGGCACGATTCTGAGATCACTTTCGAAAAACTTTTCGGTAAACATGAAAGGTAAATGTGGCAGGCTCCCGGGACCTCCGACTGCGACAGCAATTCTGATAAGAACGGGTCGGGAAGAACATCAACCAGCTCCGCATAGTCACCGTTGGGAATGAGGGATCACGCAGATTGGGGTAATTCCCTGATACCCAAATGTACAAAAACCCCAAGGTGGCCCCTAGAGTAATAAAGGGGGACGCAGTGGGGGGAAAGTTAGTTGAGGATCGGGGGGGTGTAAAAATTCCTAGGCCCGCAGGAATACTATGACAATTCCAAAAAGAACCCTGCTACCGGGAGAAAGGTCCCATCCTTTTTGAAACGTATTTTGGTCATACCGGTAAAGCGTTCCCTGGCCCCGAAGATGAAAGAAATGTCCGACAAAGAGCTTGATTACCTGATATACGGGGAGAGTATACAATGTCACGGGAGGTTTAGCTGGAAGGAGGTAGTCTAGGTTGCTGTGCGTGGGAGGAAGAATTGAAGGTCACTAGAGACTCTTGGGAAAGAGGTCGCTCAACCATCGGAAATCAAAAAAAAGGGAACAACGACCGTGAGCGCAACTTTTCTAGCTGCACCAGTGGAAGTGCGGAAATTGACGGAGTCGGGGAGAATCATTAACCGGGAGGAGAGGGTAAATCGGGTAAATAATACGTGTGAGGTACAAAGAGGAGGCGACCCAGGACAGTAGGCTTGCCACTTTAGCAGAGGGGATATGCGGACTTTATCGAAGTGCGCATGCGGCCAAGGGGCGGGGGTTCAATTTGCTGCGCAATCCCTCAGCAGAAAAAGTGGCGACTTTGGAGTATGACAAGACACTCGGGGAGGAAGGCCTATTTGAAATGGGGTCGAGTAACGCTTACCAGCTCGGTGTACAGTGAAGGCAAATTAGTTGAGAGAGAAGCATTAGACCGCGAGGTTGACTGTATCGCTCCCTGAAGGGGGGTGTGTGCTTGAAAAAGCTTTTACATAACCACTTTCGACTGAATTATAAGGGAACAAACGTAAAATAGTGAACTTCAAACACGATAAGCTGGGGGAAAACTGGAGACACGCTTCGGAGGGGACTTGTAATCTGATGGTGGGTGATTGTTCTCTCGGGTCTCACACTCATCACGCTCATGAAAAGAGAACGAAAAAGGCAAGAAAGAAGTGCGTGGAAATCTTTCGTGGGAAAAAGAGTGTTTTCATTTCGGGGTGGTATCCTGGGGGGGCGCTACATAAAGAAACGATAAGGAAGGGGGTGGTACGGAAGGACTGTTGATATTGTGGTGAAAGCGGGGGGGGGGCCTCGCCTAAGCCGGTACAAAGGGGAGGCCGATCTTGAATGCATTGCGTAACACGGAAGGAGGTGCCACCCCGGGTTCGGGAAACTAGTCTTGAAAGGGCAAGAACGCAGGGGCACCAGATACCCTCTTTTGGGGGGGGGGGCGACAATGCACGCCACGGAGTGGCAAAAATAACCGGCATGGGGAGAAAATCATAGGGGTCGGCTCGGCGTGTCATCAAAGAAGTGAGTTCCCGGGGCGGATGAAATAGAAAAATTGTCGGAAAGGAACATTAGCAGGACCTCGGGTGCTCGGAAGCATATCAAAAAGGAGAAGATCGTAAGTGTGCGCTGCCCTAAAGTGAGGAACGTGGAGTCTGAAGGAGAAGGGTGTGGGAGCAGAGAGAAAGGTTAAGACGTGCCCTCGTCAGGCGAGCGCTTGAAACACAGGAAAAAAGAATAGAAACTAGATTTGTGATGTGTAAAGGGGGTCAAAACCAGATATGGTTGGGTTAGTAAGAAGGCTCCCACGATAACAAGTAAACCCCACCCTACGGCCGTCTTTGCATCGCTGTAAGGGGGGAAAAGTCCACCGGCAACCTTACAATCGTGGAATTGTCTTTCAACTGTGGAAAGTTCCGTTGCGGGCATTGGAAGGGCTTCCATACACCAAGAAGACAAACAGGGGTTACTTAAAAAAGGTCCCGAAGCTTGACTGTGTCCACCCAGCAATTCCTTCCTTACCGCGCCTGTTACGACTGACTCATTCCTGAACCCAGGGGCACTATCTATTGCATTGGGTCCAGACTGCCAACTTCCCCTTCAGCAGACCCCTTGGGAAATCAATAAGCGCATTTAAGGAATCCTGTGGGTTAAGTAAACCAAAATCCGGGCA
>Ga0179593_1642845_pt1 | contig 14027 bp, 5 predicted proteins | sample CZODoug2_1_08_16_FD_185931 | JGI IMG/M metagenome (GOLD analysis project Ga0179593, IMG submission 185931) | Vadose zone soil fungal communities from Angelo Coast Range Reserve, California, USA - CZODoug2_1_08_16fungal (PacBio error correction) | ecosystem: Environmental > Terrestrial > Soil >...
CTCGTCCTTCTGGAAATCGGAAGTTGCAGTACGCAAATGCCGGGGGCTTTAATTCAAGTGGGACGTGCGGGGGATAATAAGAAAGCGAATGCGCCGGCGGCATACTCGCTGAGAGACGGGGCATAATCATGTGCGCAAAAATCGACACTCCTACATCAAACGCAAACCTCGTGAGGAAATGGGACGCATGAAGCCATCTAGGCGCGGGGAAAAAAAACAGCTCGGCTCCCCACCAGCTCCTCCCCTATCTGCTCCACCATCTTAAAGACAAGAATACCGAGATGGAGAAGGGAGAGTAATAGTTCCTCCTTAGGCGCCTTTTCACAGGTAATATACGCAAGGAACATCTACGCCTGTAGCCGGCGCTGGGACACATGGAAGACGTGCCCGGGGAAAAGAGTCAAAAAACATCCGCAAAAAACGTAATTATCGAGGCAAGGAAGACATTTCCGTTGGGGAAGAAACTTCTAAAATCGCCGAAGAAAAAAACCGAGCCCTAGGGGAACGACCATCGTGGGAAGGACCCGTTTAGGGAGAGGGGAGGAGGTCGTCGCTAACCGTGCCTGAAGGAATAAAAGGGCTGATCTCAAACTCCTAGGCTTAAGAAAAAGTTAAGCACGGTGATCAGAACTCCTCCCACGCATAATTATGTTACCAAAGAAGTAGAAGCTACATGAGAACGAGCAAAGCCAGAGAATTCAACCGGAAGGAGGGTGCACAAGAAACTCACGAAAAAACAAAAACTGTCGTCTCTCGCTACATGAATCGTACAGTTGTGTCCTCCCAGAACTTCCAGGGAGGCCAAAACGCTCCCAAATTAAAAGAAAGCTACAAAACCCCTTCCCGGAAACGGGTGGAAGTTGGACTCAACACATTTCCGAAAAACGAGTGGTTTTCGTCCTAGACCTCCATTACGTAGAGGAACCATTTCAAAAGCACAGAGACGCCTAATCTCACGGAATGGGGGCAGATGACTTTAAAACTGTAAAAGACGGGGCGGGTCCAACAAAAAGCATATAGGAAAACTACGAGAACTGGAGAGTAACAATGAAACCAAAGCCCTCACTGGGAAGTGCTCTCACTTCTTTCGTTTATGAAAAACGGGATCTTCGGATCTTCAGCTTGTGGATAAATTAAATACCAACCAAATAGGTTTGGATTCTCCGAGAGTAGAATGTCGCCCAGGCAATTGCTACTTAAGGAGGCCTCATCTTTCAAGACATTGTGCTGATCAAAGTAAAATGTACAGAACGCGCTGATGAGAGACAACCGCACCGAGGTATGAGCTTTGTTACGACAGGGTCAGGAGAGTTGCAAGGGGGGCTCACAAACGAGTGTTGTTGAACAGCAGGGGGGACGCCTCAAAAGCGTGGGGACGGCTGGATGACAGGAGAGACGCTCAGATCAACTCAACTTGCTAAGCATTTTTCGACTACGCCCGGGGGAAGATCCGAGATCCAACACCCACGCGAAGGATCCGCTTCATGGAGAGGGGAAACAAGCGGCGCCGTCGCCCAGCGAGTACCCCCCCCCCACACCCCCCCCCCCATGATCCCTTTAGAAAGGGGGACAACGGAGCTGCCAACCATATGGATGGCCGCTGGGGTCTTAAGAAAAAAAACAAAAAAATTCTAAAAACTTCGAAAGGACCAGGTTACAAAGCCGACCCCGCTTTGGAAACCAAGTGGGCACGAAAACCCGTCGGGGAGCAATAAAAATTCCTCTAACGCCAACTGCGAAAGGCACGGAAGCGGTACAGGTAGGCTTGATAGATTGGGTGTCATGCTCTCAGCCAAATCCGAAAAGAAGCAGTTCGAAGCACCTCTCAAACGCTCCGCACTGTCATTGCTGTTTTTCTGAAACGACAAGGGGAAATCCCCTAAACTTATGGAGTCAAGCCAATAAGCGTTTCCTTTCCTATTTATCAAAAAAAGGGGCCTGAGTTACATTAATAGTTTCTCACATAACTAGCTAAAAAACCCAACCGCTCAGTGATCTTTTCTGCTTGAGCTTTCTGGCTTTTTTCTTAGCTAGTTATGGGGGTACACATTCTCTCCTTCCAATTCCCCTCAAACTCCTTAAAATTTTGAAAAGACCCCCATGAGGCCCTTCTCGGCAGCCAACAGCTTGATGGGGGCGATCTGGGAAAGTCTGCCTTCAGGTTTCGTCGGTTGCCTTAGGGGAAGACTAGGCTGCTGTGAAGCACAATTTACCGGCTTCGAAACTCTGTAGAAGCAAAGGATACTAGACTTTCTCTCGACCTGGAAGGAAGGGGGGGGGAAGTCCCGATGCGTCAGGAAATAATTCTCAGAAAGGCCGGGGTTACCTCCTCGGAAAACGGACATCATCTGGGAACTGAAATGTTCTCGATGAATTCAGAGGAGGCTACAAGGGGGAAAAAGGAATCGCGCGAGTGAAGGGAGACACTATGGGGGGGCGATCCGCGTGCTGAGAAAGCTGCGAGTGGAAAAATTCAACATCAACCTAATTTAAGGAGGATCGAGCTGGGCACAGTAAGATGGAGAAGGTGCAGGCTGGGCTGAGGTCGGGCTAAATTTAAGGGGAACCCTGGGGCTGTCTAGGGGGGGGTGAAAATCAGGAGTCGGGAGATAAGTAAATTGAAGGCAAGGGGGCAAATTTGAAGAAGGGAAGTTCCCTCGGGGGCGAAGCTTGGCCTGTATTAAATGAGAAAAAGCGGTTGTCACCTGACTCGGCACGCCGTTCTGACGGCGTCGGCCGGCTCTTGAAGGAGGATGGGGAAAAAGGCCGGCGTGGATCGTGAGGACGGTATGTAAGATGTCGATCGCGGGGGAGGAAAGGAAGACCGTCTATCTCGGAGGAGAAGAAATCGGATAACGAAACCCATACAACAACGGCCCAAAAAGGCCACCAAAAAAAAAAAAAAAACAAATGCGATCGTACGGCTACGGGTCTACGCAATCCTCCCCCTTAGCCCGAACACAACCTCAGAGAAGCGCGACGAGATGCCACGATGAGGCGAAAAAACACTATTTTATCACTCGGATAAAAGCTCTCCAAAAAACGAGGAGGAAGATGAATGACGGCCGTGAGGAGATCAAAAGGGGGGTTGGGGGGCATCAGTGAGTAGACGAAGGGGGGGAGCTTCGGGGTTTATTCTCGGGGCGGGTTGGCTATGTGGAGGATCACGTTTGGTCTACCCGGCAGACGCCTTTTCATGGGGAGGGGTATGTGGCTTTGTGCAATTTTTGGGGGTTGATAGTAGACGGAGAGATGGACTATCGCAGGGGATGCGGGCCAACGGTTCCGAGCCACGGGAAGAGGAGAACGTCGGTCCGGATATCAGGGGAAAAAGAAAATCCTCATGCAAGCAGTACGGCAGACGCCGCCCGATGTTAGACAAGTTGGGCAGGCGGAACAAAAAAGCTACGTGAGGATCGTAATAAACACGGCCTTTTGCGCAAACCGCAAAGGAAAAAAGGGAACATGGATCAGCTCAGAAAAAGACTCAAACCGCCTCACACTCCCATACACTCCCGATTTAGCCCAGAAGAGAACATCGCACTCCATGACCGTAAGTGGAAAATGCGATCATTAAAGCTCGCAGGGGGGTGAATTTTTAACATTAGACCAATCGTCAGCAAAAGGGGCGATACGTTCTAGGCCGTGGAAAGCACCTTACTCATTCCAAAAACGGCAGTAAACCTTGAGGTAGGGACAGGTATCGCGAAACATCGAAGGCAGGACGGGACGAGAAAGAGAAGCGGCCCTGCACAAAGGCAGACAGTCAGGAGCAATCGGGGAAAAAAGGCAGGGGAGCTATGTCGGGGGGGGAGAGCGAGATTAACCTAGAGTACAAGGCGCAGAACCGTCACGCACAGGATAATAAAGGCAAATAAAGAGAACTTTCTACAAAGAAGGAAAAAACCAGTGCCCATTGACCATATGGAAATCAGGAAGGGCTAGCACGAAAAATGCTATTATTAATCTGGGCTGTAGCAATAAGCCCGACGTGCGCAGCAGAGACCTCAAGATCATAAAAGGGTTAGCGATTTAAGCTAAGAGCAAAATCATTCAGCACGCATCTTGATCAAACGGCCAAACGGGTCGTCCGGAATAACGAAAGAAAAATGTCAAAAAGTGGCACTTGGTCTTGCTTTGAGTCTGACACGTAGTTCTGCCAGGGGGGGCCTGGGGTGAGAAAGCGGGGGGGAACCTGAGGTCTAAGCGAGGGGAAAGCGGGGGCTAAAGTTTCATGACTACGCGATCAAAGAGAGCTGTAGGAAAAGGGGGGCGCGAGAGGGGCGTGGGGATCAACGGAGGTTGAGGCGCGAAGGGGGGTCAGGGTCCCAAGCCCCGTTTTAGGGGTCAATGAAAAGGGGTCGACAAAAAAGCCAAATGAACGGTGAAGGGCAGTCGGGGCAAAAGATCCTAGGGGGGGGAGTCGAAAAGGGGAAGAGAATCACGTCTGAAAAAGGCTCAGAGAAAGGACGAGCGCACTAAGCGGAGGAGGGAGGGAGGGAAGAGGGAGCGGTTTTTGTGCTTGAAGGATTGATTCGTGAAGAGGAGGGAGCGTCTCTCAAAACCCGCCCTGCGACGGGGCGCGGAACGAACAAAAGGTCATCAAAGAAGAAACAGAAAAACGCTACGAAAAGGACGGAAAAAAATACGCCGGAATCGTGAGGGGAAATCGCGACGTGGGATGCCAGGGGACGCGAGACGAAGAACAAGGGGGAGTTGGGAAAGAGGGGATCCATCTACCGGGGGGAGCTAAGGCTTGACATTTCGATACTGGGAGGGGTGGGTGCAGCAGGAGGGGAGAGAAACAAGCCTTTGCCGGGGGGAGAGAGAACGTAGGCGCACGAACGCGGATCAAAAAAACAAGTCAGGCATGCGAGTCTCAAATTCCACAAGGACCAAATATCTGAAGGTCAGATGACAGCCAATCGAAAAACCACGAGGGAAAGAAGGGGACGGTGGGGAGTGGCAGGGTTCAGGAATACAGACGATTGAGCAGCTGCGAACCGGAGAGGGAACACGCACGTCAGTTAAAAGGAAAAAAGTGGCCGTTCGATTTCCTAAGATGGTAGACGAGAGGCAAGGACATACGCACGCACTTGAGGCTAGGAGGCGACGGTCTTGCGCTGAAAGTGGAAATTCCAAAATGCTGGGGGAAGGGGGGGGGGGGTGCTTGCCAAATGACTACGGGGAGGAGTAAAAGTTTTGGTGTGGGGCTACACGGGGGGGGGGGAGAAGAAAAGAAGGTAGAGAGGAGAGGGGTAGCGGTTTGAAGTGCAAGACATCGGTGTTGGGGTTTGCATGGATGCTTTTGTAAAAAGGCGTTTGTCTGATAGAAGTAATGTCAAAGGGGGTTCCGTAGGAGATCACCGTTGCGCGGAAAGGGGCGGCTATCCAGGGATGCTGGAGAAAAAAAAGAAGAGACGCCCCTTCCAATTGTTGAGAGTATCGCGCTAAAGGACATGCCAAAACAGAAGGGAGGCGTTGTGGCGGCGTCTGGGGGGAGAAGGGACCAACCGCAACAGCATCGCGTTTTGATAGTCTCTTCCCGTTAAAAGTTGAGATTACTATCCTAAACAAAAACGGAAGAAGAAGGGTCGGAGTCGACCGGGAACATCCTGAGGTCCTTTAGAGAGCATGACATAATATACGGCAATTAGGACCGACGCCGAGGGGAAGAAACCAAAAGGCATCTGTTATGGGGGAAGGAGTATTTACTGAGAAAGGTTTTCAAGCGACTCCGAGATGGCTTCTTCCAACCACGCTCCGTGACTGGTCATGGATAGGTAAAAAGTGAAGTGCTATGAAGTAGTCCCATCTTAATCGTTGGCTAGACCAGGAAGAGGTGAGGTATTGGATGCGGTCGGACCATTGCCGTCACCACTGGAAACACTAAAAGGCTAACCAACCGGAGATTGGGCCGATCAGAAATAGGGGGAGGGATCGCGATCCAAACCAAGGTGCTGAAAAAGGGAGGAAAAGGAAATAGATAGATCTTGCATTTGGAAAGTATCGAAAAACGGGAAGTTAGTAAGGGTCCCAATCGCCCTGTGTCAGAACGAGGGCGCAAAGTGGTTAACGGGGGGTGTGGGCAATGGGAAAAAGGGATCAAAAAAGAACCGAAACCGTCTCTGAAAACCGGGGCAAAAGAAGTCTACACTGTGCGAAGAGAACCCTGACCAGAGATATACATCCTGCCAAAGCCCACTTCTCTTGGAATGTAAAGGGAGCATGAAGGAAGGGAAAAAAAAAACCGGATTAGATCGCTCCTCCCCTAGGGACTAAACCTGACATCTGCAGTCCTCTTCGGTAATACGGCTCTGCAGCTGGAAGGGCGATTTTCCGAGGGTGTCAAAAACTGGAGAACAAGGACCTGTAAGGTAAGGTCTCGCCGTCGAGCTGCCACGTAGGAATAAGGGGGATACATTCCAACACTGAAAAAGGGCAGGCCCGTTGGAAAAGCCTCGAGCCTAGGTGGACAGGCTTTTGCGGTTGGGAATAATCTCCCTGAATGAAGAATCCAAAAAGCGATTCCATCGGGGGACAAAGGGGCATTAAGCGAAGTGACTCTGGCTAGCGCTATTGCGTAATCAAATGCTGATAATTCAAAGAAAAATATACAACTTGGCTCAAAAAAGGGGAAGCCACTTTTCATCCTCCAAACTCAGCTTTTAACGCAAAAGACCCCGAAGGGAGAGAGCATGAGCCTCTCGGCCCGCAGCCATCTGCCACACCACCAAAAGGTCGTGAACAAGCCCGCTCTAAAAAGCGTCGAGAGGAAATCTAGAGAAAGGTGAAACCCAGAAGAACGAGCCGCTAAAAACCCTAATCTACAAAAAAGGATGAAAAATAAAAAACAAAAAAAAAAAGGAAACGTACAAAAAGCCTGTTTTTATTTTCGAGGAGAAGGCGAAGACGTTGGGCCCTGGTCATAGAAGCAAAAAGGTAGATGACAAAAAATTGGAAGAGCAAGCGCCAAAAGAGAGGATCGTCAAGGAACGAAAATAGGAAAAAGAAGGGCTTAAATCTCACTTTGAGGAAGAAGTGCTCTAACTTAATAAAACCATGCCGAATACCTGGCAAATTCACCGGCGAGGGAACTGCGTGAAGCGTGGCCACTTAGGAAAACGGGGAACTCAGCTCTAGCTGAGGGCATAAGGAAGAAAAAAAAAAAAAAATGATGTTTTGAGAAAAAAGTAGAGCTACTCTGACCCAATTCAAAAGGATTTGGAGAGTCTCCTCCTGGCTGTTCAAAACAAAACCAGTTTCTTTATCTCAAAATCAATTTAGCGGAAAAGGGGCGCATGGATAGCCGCTAAAAAAGAACCGCACACCAAAAAGCGTCAGGGGGACGAAACTTCAAAGGGCAAAAGGGAAAAAAGGGGCCACACAGGTCACGATCATCCTTAGAGTTTGGGCCGTTGATGGGCACCTGCATGCAGGCGGCATTGGGAAAGGGGGGGTATCGTGAGAGACGCCAATACAGGCGAGCGCTTTTTTGAGCGCTCAAAAATATAATGGGACGCATCAAATCCAAGGAGGGAGACGCCAGTGATCCTCGGTCGAGGGGAGCCTGAGAAAACAGTCGGCAGGATTCGAGAGAGCGACCTTTGAAGAGGTGAAAGCAAAAAAAAAGAGCCACCAGAAATGAGAGGAAAGTCTAAACTTCCGTCGAACCGGTCAGGGCCGGGCCGGGAGCCGGGAAGAAAACGAAGGGGGCCATGGGGGTTAACCTTGGGACGCCGCTAAAAACGCCTAACCCACGTTGCCAGACCAAAACCAAGAAGGATCACAGGGGGAAGCGTTAAAAACTCTGTCCTGGGGAAAGTGACTTGTCAGATCTCACCGTTTGCCGCCACACTCCGATGTAGCAAAAAAGAAGGAGACCTAAAGGGGAAACGAGACTCCACAGGGAAAGGGCAAAAAAACAAGGTTTTGCTAGGCGGACACGGAAATACATTCCACGTAAACAAACTTTTGTCGGGGAAAAAAAAAAAGGATGAAAGGGGTTTATCGGGGCCTGTGGAAGAGGAATTGCTACTGGAGGACGTGAGCAACAGGGGCCGGGCTAGTCGCGCTGTAACCTTTTTAGGGGAGACGGGTACGTGTCGGTTGGGCGCCGGTAAGGAAGCTGGCAACAAAAAATTCCACGGGCTTCTCCACCGCCTACTACGGACGGGGGGAACCAAGGGACCATTCGAACTTGGAAAAATTCTTCAGAAAGGGAGACGTGGGAAGAAAGCAAGGGGCACTGTTTAGTGGGGCTGTGAAAGGAGCCGGGAAACAGGGACTGGTGGAAGAAAGGGGGGACATACCGTCTTTGACGGGAAAACCGTTTTCCGCGCAAGGAAATTGCTCAGGTACCCTCAGCTGCAGGGATGCTTTCTAATTGAAAAAAAAAAAGGAAAGGTACGCACAGACCTCCCTCGAAGCGTCCTCTCCTTGCACCTGGTGAAAGGAGGAGGGAGTCCCAAAGGAACCTCAAACGCTGAACAACTCCTGGATTTTTAAGATTAAAGTGACGGATGAAATCGAATCTCCTATAAATGAGCGCGGGAGCTGTATTATTATCAAGGAAACAGAATGAACAAAGTCAAAACACGGGCAAGAATTGAGAGAGGTGAGCTGGGCATAGACCGCTGGACTGTCTATGTGATTATCTTCTGGGAACGAGTGTCGATGCGAATTTGGAAGGATGGAGAGTGGCTAGAGGGGTGAAACGGGGATCACGTTCTTTTGGAGATGCAAAAGGAAAACAGCACGGGTGAAACAACGGCGGGAGGGGCGTGCGATTACCTGATAAATCAAGGGGGTAGAGGAAACTGAAAAATCTCACGTTGCTGACAAGGAGAAAAGGAGGACGCCTCCGAGGGTTGTGAGCGCGGGTTGGTAGGACGGGAGCTTATTCCAAAATGGGAGGCCGGGTTCTTCGAAGCTTAAACCAGGCGATTCAAGGCACAGAAACGACTGCGACCAACCCAACGGGGGGCTTGTCGGAAAAACTTCCCCCATCCACAAAGAAAAAAATACGGGGGATCAGACACAGGAGGCCAAAAAAAGGAGCAAACCCCGAGAGGCGCAATTCCGACCCCAAAAAAGAAGGAGCGACAATGCAACCTATTGGCCTCGAATCAAAGGCCGCGGCGACTCTCAACGAGGGAAATATAATGCTGTCGTCGTTGAGAAGGGAGCTATCCAAATATTGTGAAAAAATACTGGGGGGGGGGGGGGGGGGGGGGGGGGGGGGCCAGCTTCAAGGAAATTTCAGGGGGCGATTTATGAGAAGGACCAGTCCCTTTCCGGGGCATTAAGAAAAGGGAATGTGCTGTTGTGTTGAATTGAGGGACGGGTTGTGGGGCGTCCGAAAGGTCGTCTTCGTCTAAGCCGAACTATCTCCTCACTTTGAGAAGAATAAAAGCTAAGCGACTCTGCACGATATAGAAATAACGCAGCAAAAAAAAAACGACGAGCCAGCTACTGTCATCAAACACTGCAAGGAGGACAAACATAAGAAATCAGTGACTGCCACGACCAACGGGTGCTCCCCCGGTCGGAGGAAGCGTGGAGGCATAGCAGGAGAAGGCAAAGCAAAAAAGAAACGCCTGCTCTCCAGAAGAACGAACCCAAAGCTCCAAACAATGTAAGACGATAAACCGCCAGAGCAGAAGAGCGGAAAAAGTATTAAGGGCAAGCTCGGAGGATGCGTGTGAATGAAAATCTCACGGACCCGGTACACTCGACATCGGAAGGCGACGTGGATAGGATCACGTTTCCTAGCTGCCCAAATCCGGAGTTGGAGGATTGAGGTAGCCGCGAACGCCAAAACGAGGGAAAAAGAACTGACTAGAAAAACAACTTCCTTTAGCGATTAGATTAGCATCGTGCAGGGCAGTAGCCAAGAACTAAAACCAAGGTGGTGGGGGGCGAGGAAGAGTTAAAAGGAGGCCGTCCATCAGCATAGGTCACCTGCGGGAGGAATCTGAAAACAATAGGGGGCTCCCAAAAGTTACCCAGCCGCCTGAGAGAAGGGACATTTTCGACGAGGGCTTACCCCAAAGAGTAGGGGCAAGTCATAGTGGCATCTCAAAAAAAAAAACACGCCTCACCAAGCATAAATCACAAGGTTGAGTTTAAAAGGAGGAAAGAGTGAGCACTAAAAAGGAGCCAGCATCTTGAAAAGCATACGGGGCATTTTCTAAGCACATAGAAGTGACGTTGCCCAGGGAAGGTAGAAAAAAAAAAAAAAAAAAAAAAAAAAAAAAAAAAAATAAAAAAAGAAAAAAACATAAAAAGGGGGGACTACATTCCTTTCTAGGGGGAAGAAGGGGGATCAAGGGATAATATTTTTCTTATTTTGGTTCTCGTTCAAAGGGGAAAAGGAAACCAGAAAGACCTCGTATCATCCCGGCAAGTGATGCACTTCTTCAAGAGGTGGGGTTTTATCGCTGGGAAAAACGAGGGGGGGAGGTGATAGACTTTGTTCTCGGATCAAGGAAGGGACAATACATCTTTTAAAAAGCGCAAATGGACACTGCCCTATTCCGGTACAGGGGGTGGTAGGGGCAACAACGGCATCACTTTATTGGATAGCGGTTTAAGGATGGGGGATAGAAAAAGTAAAAAGAGGAATAAAAGGAAAAAAAGGAATAAGGCAAGGTGAAATAAGAAAATACGGCGGGAGATGGGGGGGGGAGGTAGAGGGAAGGTGAGGGAAGATGTTGTGGGGTGTGGGGGGAGGAGGGGGGAGGGTAGAAAGTTGAGTGTGGGGGGGGGTGGAAGTGGGAGGGATAGACGAATGGAAAGAGAGGGAGGGAGATATTGGGAGGGGTGGTAAGAAGTGATTCGGAGGGTGTGGTTGGGGGGAGTTAGAGGAGCAGGAAAGGATAGACGGGGAATAAGGGGAGAAAGGTGGGGAAGGTAAGAGGGAAGGGCCAAGTAGTGTTGAGAGAAGCTAGGGGTGTTGCTGGTAAAGAAAAGAATAGATCATCGACCGAGCAATCTAAGTAAGTGCGCCGACTGGCTAACGGGTATAAGGTCGATTTTTTCGGGGATCTTAAGAGGGATTCATGAATCTTTCTGGAGCTCTCAGGCGTTTAGCGAAAGGTCTCGGAAAGTAACATGAAACAAGTTGCGAGGAAGCAAAACTCCGTCGGCAATAGCATGGAAGGAAACGACCTGAGATCGTGACCTGCCCTAAGTGAAATCGCGAAGGGAGGCCCAAAGGGCAAAACACGCTCACGCTTGCGACTTAGGGGTTGTCAAAGGCGTAAAAAGAAAGAGGCGGGATTCTTTACCCGTAACGAGGGAAGGGAAAAAAGGCAGGGGAGAGGATAAGAAATTCCCTTGATGTGCGAATACGTACGGGGGCGCGAAAAGTCAAACCTTCAGGCAATTGGGGAGGATAAAAAAGCAAAAAGAGACTTACTTCCAAGGGGGCCCCACTCAGTTCGCGCGCAAGGGACGGTGCAGCAGGGGGGTCAGTGACAGAGGACTATAGAACTTTCTGCGATAAGGGCAAGCACGTCATTGGAGTAACATCAGTGGGGAGTCAGAATGGTCAACGACCAATGACAAGGGAATGAGCATTGAAAGGGGACGGTCAAAAAGTCTTTAGAGGGGGCGAAAGTGTAAAGTCGCAACCCTAAGGGGGAGGGGGGGATCTGTCAAGAGAAGATGTGGGGGGAGTGCCTGTCATCGCGGCGATTCATCAGGACCGACACCCGGGGAAAACTCGATTCAGGGGGATTGAAAAAAAAACGCGTGGAGTCGTTTTGCGACACAAAGAAGAGGGTTTTTGAAAAGATGCGCGGAGGACGCTGAGGGCGCAGGGAACCAGGTGGTTGGAGAAAAGTAACGATTCTTTGTACAGAAGATCAACGAGGGACAGGCGGAGACCAGTACGTACGGAGAGAGGAGAAAAGGGCAAACGGGGTTTGGGCGAGACGCCCTAAAAAACGGGTCATGAATGGCAAATAGGGTAGGGTTTCGTCAGGCGGGAGGGGGGCCACACACCTCATTGGGGCATTGAGAATTAAGAAGAAAAGAGGAATTCCACGGTTCGGCCTAAGAGCTGTGGACTATCCCCGAAAAGGAAGACGGCGTCAGGTGCCGAAAAGGGCGTCCGCCAGGTTAGAATTACCATTAAACCCCAGCTAACGGCCATTACATTAACCAGCGGTGAATGAAAACGCCAGGGAACAGGGGGATCCTCGAAGTAGCAGAAGGAAGATAGGGGGTTACCTCTCTCCGGGGGGAAAAATACCCACACCTAAAAAGAGGAAGGATGTACATTTGAGGTTCAATACTGAGGCGGTGGGCCCACGTAATCAGGCGATGAGATTCCGCTTGCCACTTTGGCTGGGAAAGGGCGCCGGTCAAGAAAAAAGGAAAAACCACGAACATCAACCACCGGCAATCACAAGCTATTGGGAAACCTTTATCAGATTAAAAAGGAGAGCGATCCCCGCTAAAATGCTAACAAAAAGGGAGGAAAAGAGGAATTCGCGGGTTCTCGCGCTCGGCCTGGCATTCGGAACAGGGGAAATCTGAAAAGTGAGGTTCTCGGGGGAGGCAATGAGCGATGCGCAATCACCCATAGGGGGGAGCATCGCTGGAAGCAACAAGGGAACTATGGCAGAAATCCTCGGGGGAAGAAAACATACCTCAAAGCAGCAAAACAAAAAGTCTCGGGGGGAATGGGGACGCATTGGCCATCAAGGAGGGAAAAACCGAGTAAGATCTCTACCGAAAAGAATCTGCTAAAAATGGACCATCTGTGACTCAAGCGAGGGCGCGAAGTTGGGGAAAGTCTCGACGCGAACCGTAGCGGTGCTCATTTAACTTAAAAAGGGGGACCAGGCTACATGTCGATAGGACGCGCTGCCGACGGGACAGCCGCGGGGACGGCAAACTCGACCGCAAGTCCTGACATGTAGAAAGAATCAAAGCACTTGAAACACTGGAATGACTGGCGGTTTGCTAACGGAAGGCCCTTAGCCCACCGACGTTCCCGTATGGAACATTCGAAGGAAAGGGTTCCTCGCGCGGCCGGAGGCTAACCAATCCTGGGCAGCGAAATAGACTCTTGGCGATAACACCCGCCGAAGGGAATCGAAAGCCCTCATTACCAGGCGGTATCTCTCCTCCAAAGCTCGATTACGCGAGACCAGACCCACGGTCTCAGCGAAAATGCTCAAGCTCTCCCCAGAGACCATCTTGCAAAAAACCAGGGGGTCGTGAGCAACTCTTCACAATCTCGACAAGGAAAAAAGTCTAAGAGACATCTACATGATCGCTTCACCAGCCTGGGGCGAGGACTCGCCAACGGCCCATAGTCATGCAAAGTGCATCCAAAAACCAAGGAAAAAAAACGCCGGTTGAAAGTTGGAAGAAAGGGGAACCGAAGAAATGTTGGTTTGGCCTCCAAAAACCATCCTCTACGGAAGCAACTTGTCACAGAAAATCGCACCGCCCTCTCTCGCACATAAAGGAACGCGGCGTCAGGACGTGAGTGTCCACAAGAGAAGAAAAAGTAATCTTCCGAAGTGAGAATGCCAGGGTGACCAAAATACGAAATGGACACCGCCAAAGGGCGAGAAAAAGCGTGGCGTAACGCTGGGCCAGTGTATTAGAAAAGCACTCTTCGCTCGTCAAAAACCGAACCGCCACTGCCAAGGTTAAGGCTCAGGGAAGTCGTGAAAGGCATGTGGGATCTAGATCCGCAGATCGGTTCACCCAGAAGAAGAGCCCCGTTGCCTGATTACAACTGTGAAGGAAAAAAGAGGACCGAAGACTGTCCGCTGGGAACAACCGCACCCGAGGGGAACCAAAACTGCTTTGTTAAGAATACCGTCAGATTCAAGAGGGGGGAAGGCAGCTCAATCAGGGGTTTTGCAGCCAGGGGCCGGATTAGGAAAAAAGCGGACTTAAAGGGGGGCAGGGTGATGCCATGGGGGTAATCGTGTAAGACAACAGACGCCAGGGGCGAGCGCGTGTTTAAGGGGGGCTGGAAGACACATAATGAAAGGAAC